>Ga0335397_10005676_pt1 | contig 16252 bp, 16 predicted proteins | sample MAT04_FD_205740 | JGI IMG/M metagenome (GOLD analysis project Ga0335397, IMG submission 205740) | Freshwater microbial communities from Lake Fryxell liftoff mats and glacier meltwater in Antarctica - MAT-04 (spades assembly) (version 2) ... | reverse complement strand
GTCGGTTGATTTTGGCTCCGTGCGCGGCACGATCCGCAGTACCTGGGAAAGCCAAAATGTTGCCCTGAGTTTTCAGTGGAACTTTGGCAACCAGAACCTGAAAACACGCAACCGCAGCCAAGGTGGCGCTGAAGATGCTGACAGCCGGATCAAAGCACGGAAGGAATAAGGAACGTGGCACCAATAACTTAGTCATTTGATGCCACCCTTTGTTCCATCATACGGCCGCTATTTTTCTTTAAATAGCCCCACTATTCGCAGAAAAATAGTGTTGTCTGATGAAAAAATGGTTGACCTAAAATGACTAAGTTATTGGTGCCGCGTTCCTGAGCAATTTACGGTGGTGATTAAAAGGGTAGTTGGGTGAGAATATCTGACGCACTTCTTCAGCCACGCTCGCTCCTTCGCACTACCTCTAATGTCCATCTGCCCAATGGTGGGCAGGGTCGCAAGGGCTTAGGGCCGAGCGCTATGGGCGAATGGCGCGTTTAGGCGAGCAGCAGCAAAGGTCCTGACTCTTCAATCCAGGAAAAAATTCCAGTGGCAGCGCACGTAGATACCAGGAATAGGGTCGTCGAGCACCCTGCCACTGTAGGTGAAGTCCGGAAAAGCCCCCTGCAAACCCAATTCAAAAATGAACGACTTGTTGGTCTTGTTCTCCCGGAACGTCTCCATGGCCCAACCCAATGACGTAAAAGTGGTCTGGAAATCACCGAACAGGCGATTGACCCGGAGTGCTGCGCCATGCGCCCGAACTTTGTTCTTTCTTTTTTTCTGTTTCAAAAAGCGGTCGCCAAAATAAGTGTACCCCCCACCGATCATAAAGCCCAGTTCATAGGCTTCCAACTCAATACCTCCTCCGACGGGGTCGTCCTCGTAGATAGCAATGCCTCCAGTGTAAAAACCGAGTTCAGCCACGCTTTTGGGCGAAAAATAGTAGCGGGCAGGTACGCCGAAGCCATTGAGGATGGAGATGCCAATACCCAGTTTGCCGCCGTAGTTGTCGTAGTCGGAAGCAAACGGGGCGGACACAGGTGAATAAGCGGACCGTTTTTCACCCGAAAAATTCGGAGGAGCAGCATCGGCGGACAGCAAGGGCTTTTGCGCCGCTTGCCCCCAAAGGGCTGTGCAGAAAAAGGCGAGTGCGAGATGGAGCAGGATTGCTTTTTTCATCTTTGACTGTTGAGTTGGTGTGTTTTGAATGATGGATGGAACGCGAAAGTAGTGTAGCGCAAGAAGAAGTGGGTAAAAATAAATGACAGGCGGGGGTCGGCTTCGTTTTTCAGGCATTCGGCGTAGATGGTTTGGGCACGGGGCCAGTCGCCGCCGCCCCTGCGAAACGCTCCAGCTCCTTTCGCACCTCATCGGTCAGTTGTTGTTCTGTGGGCAGGTGCAGTTGGTATTGAGAGGCAAAAATCTGGCGATTGTCTTCCGGCAGCGAGTAGCGCACCACGATGTCGTTTTTGTCGGCGCAAAGCAGCACGCCGATGGACGGTTTTTCAAAGTCGGCCTTCACGTCGCGGTCGTAGTAGTTGACGTACATCTGGAGTTGCCCCAAATCTTGGTGCGTGATTTTGTCAATTTTGATGTCGAACAAGACGAAGCATTGCAGCAGCCGATTGTAGAACACGCTTTGAGGATATGGTGTGGCTCGGTGGGCAGTGCCTCACCTTTGGCAATGGCCAATACACTTTCTTTGTCCTGACTCATCATAAGCCGGTCGTAGAGCAGGCTGTTGATCTGTCGCTCCACCATCTGGCGCACCGGCCTCGCGTATTTTGTAACTATCCAGCCGCCCCTAAATACTTGGGAACGCGGCACCAATAACTTAGTCATTTGATGCCACGCTTTGTTCCATCATACGGCCGCTATTTTTCTTTAAATAGCCCCACTATTCGCAGAAAAATAGTGTTGTCTGATGAAAAAATGGTTGACCTAAAATGACTAAGTTATTGGTGCCGCGTTCCTTGGGTCTTCTGCCCAAACAGCCTGTTGAAAAATTTTAATGCTCAAAGTAACCAGTGCGCGCAGCCGCAGAGCGGCGAAATATTTTTAGGCTTTAGTCGGAATATATCAAGTATCTTTTACCACAAAAGAATATGTTTCGGGGGTTTGTGATTGACCTGTTGGCCGCTTTTCTTCTGACCTGATTGTTGGTTCGGTTTGAAAATATCAATATGTGGCCAAGGGACTGCTGAAGTATTGCCCGATGGCACGACCCACAACTTTGCCACTTTTGGGCACGGTGTCATACATGGCATCCTGATCAACATCACGGTGCTACTCCCAGTGCTCGGCACCTTGTCCATCTTTGAAAAGCGCAGCTGGAACTGGGTATTCACCAACCTTGGCTATTGGGTGGTCACACTGGCCCTGATGGGTGGTATTTGGAGCGCATGGCGTTGAGGGGGTGATTGTATTTTTTCGCAGCCCGCATGGAAGATTGTTGTTTCAGTATTTTTTTCAAAGCCAAAATTTACTCCGAAGCCAAAAGCACTACTTTTGCCCGCAAACGCAACTCAGCGATTGTTTCTGCATTTATCGTTCATCATTCATTATTAGACAAAATGACTTTTCCATCCAATTGCAAATACACTGAAGATCATGAGTGGATTCGCCTCGACAGCGGCAACACAGCATACGTCGGCATCACTGATTTTGCACAGGGCGAACTGGGCGAACTCGTGTATATCGAAGTGGAAACGGTCGGCGAAACCGTGGAGGCGCACGGACTCTTCGGCACGGTAGAAGCCGTAAAAACGACTTCTGACCTGTTCATGCCAATCACGGCCAAGGTGTTGGAGTTCAACGCTGAAGTAGGTGACTCCGGCAACCCAGCGTTGGTCAACGAGGACCCTTATGGCAAAGGCTGGATCGTGAAGATAGAAGTGCAGGACCTTGCCGACGTAGCGGCACTGATGGATGCTGACGCATACCAGAAACACATCGGTAAATAAAAGCGACCATCTCTATCCTTTGTGATAGGGATGGTCGCTTGACCTCTTCAGGAGTGCTTCATTTTAATGCGGGGCGGATTCGGTTTCTTCTGTTTTTACCTTTTCCTTTTGGGCACCTCGCTTTTTGAAAAACTTAGGCTCTATCACGAGCAATCCGAAGGACTCGCAGTTTTCCTTGGTGTTTTTGATGTGGTGTGCCCCGTGCGCGCGCAATACTGCCCGGGAATATTCGGAGTCCAAGTGCCGGAACCAACTGAACCGGCGGTGGATGTACACGTCGTGGATCAAGAAATAAGTCAGCCCGTAGAGCGAAATGCCGATCCCAATAAACATGACCCACAAATGCGGCGTAAGGCCGCCGATCATGTAACAAATCATGGATGGAATCGCATACACCATGAAAAAGAGGTCATTCTTTTCGAAAAACCCCTCTTTTTCATGGCGGGGTCGGTGGTGGTCTTCATGCCAGCTCCAAAGGAAGCCGTGCATCACGTATTTGTGTGTCAACCAGGCCATGAACTCCATGCCACCGTAGGCGGCGAGTGTAATGAAAGTATAGAGCAACCAATTCGGCATATTCATTGTGCGTGAATATCAGTGAGAAATCTAGGTAGAATGAACGGGAAACAAGACACCGGTCGCTTTGTTTATCGGTCCTTCGGCACAAAGCTGAAGGACCGGTACTTTTTTTCGAGCCATTAAAAGTTCTTCCACATCATGCTCTCTACGGGCTTGTTGGTACGTTGGTTGTACTTGGCATTCTGTTTTTTGTTGTAGTAATTTTCAATGTCGCCGTCTACCAGGAAATAGATCAACTGGCCAATGGGCATTCCAGCATATACGCGTACGGGTTGTACACAAGAAATTTCCAGCGTCCAGTGGTTCGAAAAACCTACATCACCCTTCCCGGCAGTCGCATGGATGTCAATGCCCAGTCGGCCGATGCTGCTTTTGCCTTCGAGGAACGGTACTGAGTTATGTGTCTCGGTGTACTCTTCGGTTACCCCCAGATAAAGTGTCCCGGGCTGAAGCACAAAACCTTCTTCGCCAATTTCCAGCATTTCCACCTGATTGTGTTTCTTGGCATCCAGCACCCGATCCCGATAGACGGCCAGGTAATTGCCCAAATGTACATCGTAAGAGTTGGTGCCGAGGCAATCCCGGTCAAAGGGTTCAATCACAATCTGGTGGCTTTCGATGGCCTCCAGGATTTTTTTGTCGGTCAGAATCATGTTCGATCAGGTGAAAAAAGCGGGCAAAGATAGCGCAGTACTTGTGTGAAAAAGGAGGATACAGGAAGGAGTTTAAGGCTGCTACCACCTTGTTTTAACGTATGTTTATAATTACTCAGAAAACTAATTTTGCAAAAAGACTCGTTTTGGTTCGGTATTTGATTTTATCCAACAAACAAAAATCGTATTATGAGCCACTACACAGAAAAAAATGAGCGCCTGAATCGCCAAACGGCTTTTATGCTTGCTCTCTCGCTGCATGTGGCATTGGCCACAGCGCTGTATTTTCAAACGAACGACAAACCAACCGTCAAAGGTGCAACCGCCTCTACCGAACAACACCGGATTACTCCGGCCTCCCATAAAACCGCTCCGATCCCCTAACAGGATGGTACACTTATACGAACGCCGCACCTTCCCCGAAAGATGCGGCGTTTTTTTGTCCACTTCCGAGACGCTGAGTGGAGGTTCGACTTGAAGTCGAACCTCCACTACAAGTCGAACCTCCCATCAGCGCCTCAACTTCGCCCGTGCTGCGACATCCATTCATTGTAATACGTCCCCGGCAAGAAAGAAATTTTCTGACCAAACCGGCCCGGCGCCCGCAAATAGAGATTCACGACCCGACGGCCCAGGCGACGTTTTTCTTCCAGCCGTTCCACATCTGCCCACAGGTAGCGCACCGTCGTCCAATAATTGGTCACATAGAGATGCATGTCATCGGCATCTACGCGATGCAGCCGCCAAATAGTGCGGTACACGAACACCAACCAACCCAGCCATAATAAAGCGGCGAGCATCTTAGCCCACCACGTCGGGATGAACGGAATATATGCCGCGTCTTCGTCAGTCAGAATATAAGCCAGTGCCAGCACTGTAATAAATACAGTGCCGAACATGGGCACAAAAATGCGCCAAAAAAGAGTCAGATTGGAAGAAAGAATGGTTTGGCGGGCAGAAACGGTTTCGGGAGTTGCATTGGTTTCGGGAGGCGAATCGTTCGTATTTTCCATGAAAACATCCTTTTTTGAAAGATCTGCGAAGGTACGCCTCCTGTGTTTTATTCCCGCTTAATCGTGGATTAACTCCTGCTTGACCATCGTTTGACTGCGCCTTGACTGGTGTTTGACTGTTGGTTAAGCCTGGCATCCCGACATTTGTGCCAGTTCAGTAATCAAATGTAAGCGGTTCATTCCAAAAGAAAACTTTGCGAAGGCCCATGCGACGAGAAGAATCCCTCCCGCTGAACCAGCCGCGCCAGCCTTTCGCAAATATTCAAACCCATCACAAGTCATGGCTAACATGCAAATTGAGGAAACCCTCGCCACCCCCCAGTCTTTTAAGTTCAAAGGCAACTCCGTCGTCACAATCCAGGAACTGCCTACTACCGGCCCATGGCCCGACAACCTCACCGACAACAAATTGATCCAGTGCGAGCAGGCTGTTCGCTTCGGATTCAAGTGGGCCGTCGAGGGTGTATTGGTGCCGCTGCTGAGCAATGCCAACAAGTGGAAAGTGCAACTGTTCTTCGAAAAGTGGGGCCAATCCGAATTCAACCTCGGCGCCAGCGGTACCGCTACGGTGAACTTCGTGCCGACCAGTGGCCACACCTACAACGTGGTCATCACCCTGCCAGCCAATTCCATTCCTGAAGGCGTGTACGATGTAGTGGCCATTCTGCGCCTTTACGACGGACGCAACCAGCCGATCCCGGTAGCAGGCTTCGCCGAAATGGGCAAACTCGAGTTCTACGAAGCAGCGTAAAACGCAGATGTTGACTGCTGACTGTTGACCTTTAAACTTCGTATCCCTCGGTGAAAAGCCGCCTCCATGCCCGCTCGCCGGGAAGAGGCGGCTTTTCTTTTTTTCAATTTTTTCACAATTCCACCCCTTATACAATGAAAGACAAGCGCACCAAAGAGCAAATCCTGCAACTTCTTGACCACGCAATGGAGCAGGAGGAAAAACATGCTCAAAAAATACAAGCCCTTGAAAACCAACTGGCAGAATGCCAAAAACGGGCTGACGATCCACGGTACGAATTGACGGATGAAGCGATTGCCGCCAGCAAAGTTTCTTTTCGACTCAATCCCGCTTCATATCCTCCTTCGCTGACCTCACCCGCCCGACAGCCAGAACCTGTCGCGCCAGCAACGCCGTCGGTCGAGTCCCCCGATCACCAGCAGCCACAAATGCACACGGCTCCTGTATCCTTGGGGCAGTTGTCGCAGCGAGTTCGGAGCTTACTGTCAGATATGGTCGTACACGAAGAAGTGGTAGAGCCTGCCCTTTCGGATGCAGCCACGCCGCGCCAGGCCATCAAACTCACTGCACCTGCATGCAGCGTGATTGCCGGGGGCGAGCCACAGCACCAGGGTGTCCTGCAAGCTGGCCAGCATTTTCAGGTAGAGATTTCGATGGAGGAACTGGGTGCATTTTGCGGCGAACCTTGCCGGGCTGCATTGTTGATAAAAAACCTGGAGTCCGGGCACGATCACCGGCTCTCTGAAGCGTGTATACCCGGCAGCCGTGCCTTGCGCCTGCCGCGTCAGCCGATCCAGTTAACTACCGGCGCATATCGGTTTACTGCGGTGCTCAGCCTGGATGCTGACCCACGAAAAGTTTATTACAAAGAAAGTCGCCTGCTCGTGGTTCAGTAAATCGAACGTGAGCAGTAGCTGCGGTCACTTTGCACCGGAAACGGCCTGCCGTTCACTGTTTAATTCAAATATACCACTTGCCGAAGGGCTTCCATGTTTTCTGTTTTTGTGCTCATACCCGTGTGCAAGGCAATGGAACCGCCGGTGCGCACATTCATTTGATTGGTCGCCCAGTTGAAGCGGCGCTCATAGCCGTCGCAATGGGGGCAGCGCCATACGATCCAGTCGCCGTCGCGGTGGCTGGTGCATTGGTGTGTTTGCTCCGAAAAACCTGATGCTTGAAACTGTGACATAATTTACACGCTTGAAGTGAAAAGATATTGGCTTCGGGAGCACGTTTTCAAGCGGTTGGGGGGACGAGTGTCCAATAAGGCGTAAAGTACAAAAGATGGGCCAACGTGCCTGATTTACAAAAATCAGTCTACAATTTACTGATCCGGAGGATGTTGAGGATAACCGGCATATTTGTCTTGATAACCTTGCTATTACAAATGTCGTCTTGCCGTCACTCGCACATTCTTAACAGATGCAACGCATTTCCTTTTTTACTTTCGTGTCTGAATTTTTAAAACAAAACCGCTTGTCATGCGAACACTCCTACTCGCCTTCGTGCTCCAAATCTCCTTGTCCGCCGCCCTCCACAGCCAGGTTTATTACACGGTCAAATTCCCGGATGACCGCACCGTCTACGGATGTCCGGCAAAAGCCGACACGATATGGCCAGAAATTACCAAGCTCGGGAACTGTAGTTTTAATGTCGGGGTCTCGATCAAAGACGAAGTGTTTTATACCAGCGGTACCAACTGCGGCAAGGTGTTGCGCACCTGGAAACTCAACTGGTGGTGCGACTATAACCCCAACTGGTTTCCAACTATTATCCCAAACCCTGGCAATACAGACATCGGCGTCACGGTGCAGGGCAATTCTACCAACCACGGCTTTATTCAGTACACGCAGATCATCAAACTCTTAGACCCTGTGCCGCCCGTCATTTTTGGCTGCCCGGCGGGTCCGGTCACGTTCTGTGATCTCACCAACAATGATCTCACTCAATATGGGGCACTGTGTGAAGGCCCGGTCAAGCTTGAGGTCCGTGCTTCCGATGCCTGCTCCAAATCGAACCTGATGATGTCTTATCGCCTCTTCCTCGATCTTGATGCGAATGGCAGTATGGAAACCTACCTGAGCAGCAGCAGCCCGACTGCATGGCCCATCGAAACCACCGTGCAAGGGGATACTTTAACAGGGAAAATCAAATTCCCGGCTGGGCATGGATTCCCCTACGGGAAACATAAAATCGAATGGATCGTCAATGACAACTGTGGCAATGAGACGCTCTGCAAGTATGAATTCATTGTCAAAGACTGCAAGCCGCCCACCGTTGTGTGCATCAACGGCCTCAGTATCAATATCATGCAGACGGGCATGATTACCCTTTGGGATACGGACTTCCTGAAGCAGACGTACGACAATTGCACGCCGACCAACCAACTCAAAATCGGCATCCGCAAAATCGGCACCGGAACGGGATTTCCTACAGATATCCATTCGGTCACGTTCGACTGCACAGAGCTCGGCCTTCAAGAAGTTGAAGTGTGGTCGCAGGATGCTTTTGGGAACGCAGGATATTGCGTGACTTACGTCATTATTCAGGACAATTCAGGCTCTTGCCCGCCCCCCACTCCGCCAAGCGGCAACATCAAAACCGCATCATCCAAGCCGCTTGTGGGAGCCAAACTGACGCTGAAAAGCACGAATGGGCCCGGACAATGGACCACTTTGACCGATCCCAATGGCGCTTATGCTTTCGCGGCAGGGATGCCCGCCTGCAAAGTGCTGCTCTCCGTTGCGCTTGACACGTTGGCGAAGCAAGGTGTCAATACCCTGGATGCATTGCTTGCGGCTGCCCATATAGCAGGTTTTCAGCCACTGGCCTCGCCTTACCAGATCATTGCCGCCGATGCGAATCACGACGGCTTGCTCGACGGCGACGATTTGCTGGATATCATTCAACTGGTCACGGCTCAGACAGGCAAATTCCCGGAACATGCTGCCTGGATGTTTATACCGCAGGATTTCGTGTTCCCGGATCCTCAACATCCGTTCTCGATGGTGTTTCCTGAAAATATGGAGTTGAAAAGCCCCGGTTGCTACCAGAATGCACCCGAACATTTTGTGGCAGTCAAAGTCGGGGATGTCAACGAATCCGTCGTGCCGGGTCAGTTCAATTCTGAAGGCAATGAAGATCGCTTGGGTGAAACGGCTGTGTTTACGGCTCCCAAAGCCAAATGCCTGACCGGTGTCGAACTGCGCGTCCCGATCCAGACCCCCGCACTTGCCAATATTGCAGGGTTCCAGTTTACCCTGGATTATGACCCTGCTTATCTTGTACTCGACCATGTGGAACCGGGCCTGGTGCCGACTTCCTGGACAGGTGTTTTTCCCAACGAACATTCGATCACAGGTAGCTGGTACAGTCCCGGCGTATTGAATCCCAATGGAATAGGGAAAAATGAACGCAAGACCGCCTTCACGCTCGTCTTTCGGGTGCTTCAGGATGCCAGTCTTTCAAAAGTGCTGAAAATGACGGGTGCAAAAACCCAGAATGAGGCATATACCCGTAAATTGAGTACGGTTGGCGCAGTGCTGGAATTTGCGAAGCCGCAATCCTCGCCGTCGGATATGGACTCTTATGCTGTCTATCCCAATCCGGTGCACGACCAGCAAGTAGTGGCGTCCTTTTTCCTGGATGAAATGGACGATGTGTCATTCACACTGGCTGACCCTTCAGGCAACGTGGTTCGGGCGACAAATGCTACTTTTGCTCCTGGTTTCCACGAAGTGAAATTTGAACTGCCTGCTGGAACGACCGCTGGGATGTTGTTTTTGCAAATGCAAACTACCCATGGAACTGCGGTGAAGAAAGTAGTCGTACAGCGGTGAAAGTGGTGAGAATGTGAGAGACAACTTTCACTTTCCCACGTCGCAGTGGAAACCAGGCGAGGGATTTGTCTACTGGCAAATCCCTCGCCTGTCGTTTACACACTTGGTTTTTCATGCGGAATCGCCTGACCTTTTTTTGTTTTACCCTTCTTTTACTCGCTGCCTGTACAAGCGATGACGATTTGCGCAATCTCCGCAACTACTACTTTCCAGTAGACCAATTGCGCGGCGGCATGGTGTACGAATATGTTTCGGAACAAGGAGATTCTGTGACAACGGAATATTGGTATTACCGTACTTTCGTGCGGGATAGCGGGATGTTTATGGCTGGAACCTACTATGATGCGCAATTTCAGATCGGCCAGATCGTGCGACAAAAAATAACGGAAAGTGGGGCAGTGGCGCGCGAGTATTTTCTCTACGAAACCGATGGGGCGACCGGCAAACAGACCCAAATCCGTACCACACTCGAATCCGCCCAATTATTTCCCTTTACCGCCAGGGATTCTACGGTAAAGGTTGTTTTTAGTTTGAAATACCATCCCACGGACGATCCGGAAGGAGTGATTGAGATCTCCCGCGATCGGCACTTTTTGGGCAGTGCCCCGGAATTTGAATTCCGGGGTGAAAAAATACCGTGCATTCGATTTGGACTCGAGGAGTCCATTGCCGGACTGGAAGGGCGGGGTGAGGAGCATTATGCGCTGGGTTTGGGCTTGGTGTATTACCGGAAAGCGTACGGACCGAGGGGTGATGTCCGGTTTGAATACAAGTTGCACGATGTATTTCCAATGTCTGAATTGGAGCGACGGGCAGGCGTTACAGGCAACTAGTGCCACGTCCGGTAGTTGGCGTATGAATCCAGGAGACATGTTTTTCCTTCCTCAAGGCGCGAGGAGGGCGAAATACGGGATATTTTAACCGACGAGCAACGCAGAAGAAGGGGAAATAGGGCGCTGGATTCATACGCCAACTACCGGACGGGGCACTAGAGTCTATCAAAACAACAGTCTATAACTAACAACCGACAACCGACTATGGCCCAACTTTCCCCCCGCGCTTTCGAAACGCATTCGACCCACTCATTTGCGAGCGCAGTACAACTCGACCTTTTTTTTAAAACCAAAACGGGCGCAGACTTCGTGGACTGGTTCAACCAGCGACTTGCGGGCAATGGCGCCTTTGCCGACCGTCGCATCCGACCCGATGCGGGGGAGGACATTTTGGCTGTAAAGCGGGAGTTTGCCGAGTTCTGGGATACTATTCCGGTGGTGTTCGCCAAGCCCGCTATTTCGCTCTTTGACTTTGCCGCCTTGATGTGTATTGCGATCAACGAAACGGGCGGACGATTCCGCTCCCGCACGGAGATCTGCGGGCGTGGTGCAAAGGACAATACCGGTCGTCGCCACGAAGGACTTTCTTATGCCTTCGACCGGCTGCCCGGCATCAAAAAATCATACAATACCTTGGCGGGCAATCGCACCGCGCGTGCGTGTTTTTGTGATCCCGTGTTTTGCCTGGCCCACCGCGATCTGGCGCTGGCAGATCAACTCTCCGGAGTAGACGATCCGGGCAGGGTCAATGCAGTTTGGGAAGGTGATCTTTATCCATTCGAGCAGTTCCCGGTAGTGGAAGACCTTGAACAGACGGGTTTTATCATGCAGGCAGATTTTTACAAATTCAGGGGACGCGGTCCTATTCAGATCACCGGGCGGGCGCCCTATCGCAAACTCGCAGCGTTTATCCAAGCCTACATGGGTCCGAATGCTGTACTTCAGGAGTTCAAAGCAAAATGGCAAACGCTTACGCCCGACGAGGCCTGCACTGCCAGTCGCAATTCAGATTGGGATGAAATTTTCAGGGAAAAAACGATCGTGCCGCATGCACTGCGCACGTATGCAGATTTGGCCGTTCCTTCTAAAAATATGTTTTCGATGCAACTGGACCTCGATAAATTGAACGCCCCGACGCGCCAGGCAGGGTCGTTTTTTAGCGTCGGGCGCATCATCAGCGGCACCGACGACTATGCCAAAAACAAGTACTTGCCGAGGGTCGTGGAAATGTTGGAGGCGCTGGTATGAGTATCATTGGCCACATGGCCCTTCTCAGGCGTAACGGAATATTGGGTGTATTGACGAGCACTATCGCAGCATTTTGCCCAATTTCCACAGGGGCGACCATTCCTTTTGGACCCGAAAATAGGGACGTTGTTCTGCGCCGAATTGTCGCCGTACGCGCTCGATCGGGCGGAGCATGCTTCCTGAAAAATCAAAAGTGGACACCTTGAGCACTTCCGCTGCGTATCGAATAATTTCCCAGGTCAAAAAAATACCTGCGCCGGAATTGCGCAGCCCCGGGTCATCGCCGCTCATAAGATAGTAGGCAGTATGCGTGTCCCATACCAAATAACCAACCGAATGGATCGCCCCTGTCTGGAGGTCGCTAGCAGCGAATATCTCCCGCTGATGGTGCAGGGCAAGCGCTTCATCCAGGCGATGTAATGTGTCAAGAGTTAACGGTATTTCTATTCCCTGACGCTCAAAACTAAGGTTTTGCAAACGGTTCAATTCGCTGAGTGCACAGCCGGGACTGACCGCTACCTGTTTTTTGGCCTGGTTGATCCGTTGGTTTCGGTAACGGGGTTTTATATTTTGCCAAACGGCCTCCAGATCTGTGATGTCCAGGAGATAGGAATAGCGGGTTGTTTGCCGGAAACCTTGCCAATGCATCGGCAACCAATTGGTCGCTGTGTAGTTGAAATCCTGCTCAAACGCCGCCAGATCCGCTGGAAACAGGGTGAGCAAGCTTTCCAGCAACTCAATTTCATCCCGCGCATTGCGGTATTCCGGCAGTAGATAAGGCCCCATCATTCGTGCCAGCGGTGGCATGGCCACATATTTCCAGTGCCATTTTTTTTTCAAAAAAAGCGGCCAGGCAGCGACGATTGAGCCGGATTTGTCCACCAGTAATACATCCCACGTACCACCGGTACAAACAGCGTCCAGATACCACGGCTGCATGAACAGGGGTAGATCAGGCGCAGCAGCGCAGAACGTGGCGTAGGCTGCTTTTCGGTGAGACTCGGTGGAGAGATTGATGGCAGAAAGGTTATTGGTTACGGAAAATCAGTTGGGGTGGTTGCTTAGGCACGAAGGATGTTTGTTTCAATGCGCGCCAAAACATCTTCGCTTTCGCTTTTTACAAAGGTTTTTCCAGTCACCTTATCGAATAGTTCGATGTAGCGGTCGGTGATCTCCTGTACAAATGAATCGGGCATGTCGGGCATTTGCTGGCCTTCTTTGCCTTGAAATCCGTTGGCGATGAGCCATTCCCGGACAAATTCTTTACTGAGTTGGCGTTGTTTTTCACCCCGTGACTGGCGTTCGCCATAGCCGTCCGCGTAGCAGTAGCGCGAACTGTCCGGTGTGTGGATCTCGTCCATCAGCATGATTTGGCCGTCTTTTTTACCAAATTCATACTTGGTGTCTACGAGCACCAGCCCTTGTGCGGCAGCCATCTCGGTGCCACGCTGGAAGAGGGCGTACGTGTAGGCTTCCATCTGTTCATAGTCGTCTTGACGAACCAGGCCGCGCTCCAAAATTTCTTCTTTGGAAATATCCTCGTCATGGCCCTCCTCGGCTTTGGTCGTGGGCGTGATGATGGGCTGCGGCAACCGGTCGCTTTCCCGCAGGCCTTCGGGCAGTGTCACCCCGCAGAGTTCGCGCAAACCGCTGGCATAGGTGCGGGCTGCATGACCGGCCAAATAACCCCGGATCACCATCTCCACGCGCACGGGTTCGCAACGATAGCCGATGGCAACATTCGGGTCGGGAATGCCGATGAGCCAGTTGGGACAGATGTCGCGAACAGCTTCAAGAAAGTGTCCTGCCAACTGGTTGAGTACGGCGCCTTTGTGCGGGATCGGGCGGGGCAGGATATGGTCGAACGCCGAAATGCGGTCGCTGGCCACCATGATCAATCGGTCGCCAACCGTGTATACGTCGCGGACTTTGCCCCGGTAAAAAGCGGTTTGGCCGGGAAGGTTGAAATTTGTTTCTCTTATCGTCATGGTGTTCCTTCAATCACTCCTGTTTCCAGATCGCTCCGTATTCTTCTACCAGGATGTTATCGTAATAGTCGGCTTTTTCGAACAGGTTGCGCAACATGGTCATGCCCGTTTCTTCGTTCAAATAACGGTCGTAGATGAGCAACGAAAGGATGATGTCCTGTTCGTGTACGCTGAGGGTAAGCGCCTCATTTTGATAGTTTTGGCGCAATAAATATTCGTAGAGCGGTTTGATGTTTTCTTTGGGCAACTGGCAGAGCACAGCATCCGCGGACATAAGCCCTGATTTGTCGTGGTAGGTGATCAGGATTTTTGCGCTTCCTTGCGTGATCTCCCACGCATTGGGGCCGCTGCGGCTGATCAGCACATCGTGGCCGATCTGGCTGATCAGGTTTTCGATGGTGCGCGGCACACCCGTAGGCATATATTGTTCCACCGACGCCGGCAATTCGACGCGGCTCCCACAGTAACTGCAAAAATCTTTTTCCACCGTCTCCGCAGTAACGACGTTCATGCAGGCTACGCAGCGGCAGGAATTGTCGGAGCCGACGCGTTGGTATTCCTGGAGGGTGTCATAGAGAAAATTGACGGGCAGCGAAAAACCCGTATTGTCGCCGTCGCGGATGATGAACGTATTGATGCCTACTATATGCCCATCATTGTCTACCAGCGGGCCACCGGAGTTGCCGGGATTGAGCGCAGCGTCAATGTGCAGGTATGGAATGCCGTTCATCACTTCGCGGGTAGCGGATACGATGCCACTTTTTACCGAAAATTTCAGTCCGAAGGGGTGGCCAATGGCAGTGACGGCATCACGTTCGCGGAGGATTTTCTGGGTGCCGAGGTGTACTTCGGGGAGTTCGTGTTCACTTTTCGGTGCATCGAGGAAAGCCAGATCGTATTTCTGATCCGTATAACGGACATGTACCAATTGCTTCTCAAATTTTGCGCCTTCGATGACCACAGACCGATTGCCTTCCACCACATGGTGATTGGTCACGATCACTCCCCGGTCCCGCAGGAAGAAACCAGTACCTGTGCTACTCGGTGTCGCAATCTGGATGATGACATCGCGGTAGGTTTCAACAAAATCGTTCATGCGCTGGATAATTTGATGTTCTACTGGGTTTATAATCGGTTCGTACTCAAATTCACAACTCTCTGGTCAAATCCAGGTCCCGCATCATGAGCAGATACGACTTTGCAAAAAGGGTTTCGGAGCCGAAATCAAGCAGGTCAATATTGGGCCTGCCTCTTGGATAATCGGCTCGATTCATTTCCCGGATATTTTTGACGGCTTTCAAAATTTCCGCCTTGTTCAACCGGCCTTCCGCGTCCATATAAGGGATTTGAAAACCCAGGTCGCGAAAAAATTGAGGCTCCATGACTTGGAAAAACAAGTGCAAAAACTCCCGATCCGGTTTCGGAGGCGCATAATGAAACATCGCGAACCCTGCGATATACTGCGGTACGGCCAGCGCCAGCGTCATGTGATTCTGTTGCAACGGCCACTCCATATTGGGCAGTTCTCCATCAATCAGGGTCAACAAATTTTGGTGGGGCACTGCAGGGCTCACCCCAAACGTGCTGCGGGTGCGGTACATTTCCTTGAAGAAAGCCTCCTTCGGGCGTTCCACGAGTTTCTGAAACTCCTTGCGGATGTTGGCGACTTTCACCTGCGGAGTGCGGTCATTTTTTGCAAAATAAATTCCGTGAATCCGCTCCATCACATCCATCATAAAACCTTCGGGCCGGATGAGGTAGTCGAATTTGAAGGCCAGCGCCAGCATCAGATAGGCATAAGTACCAGGATATTGATTCGGGTCGGGCTTCGCTTTGTCAATTTCGTCAAAGACTGCCTTGATTTCCTGTTGGATATAGGCGTATTTCACCTCCTTCTCTGTGTCGGGGATATCGCCAAAGGTGCGCGCTTCGGCAGGGCGCAAGGTTTTGAACTCATCCAGCAACAGGTCGTCCTGCTTGTCGGCGTGAATAGCAAGTTCGCGGAAGGCATGAAGAAGTTTGAGCGGCGAACCATCCACACCATGCGTATCGAATTTGATGGAGAGCGCATTAGCGGGTGAAAGGGCGAAACGGCTGAATTTCAGCGAGAAATTGGCCTCCATAAGCCGCCGTAGGAAACCGACATTGAGGTCATCGGCCAGGGCGACGTTGCTTTCCGCTTTTACTTTGGTGTTGCTGGCCGTGCCTGTGACACGCCGCGACCCTTGCCAAAGTTCGAAGTATAGCGTCCCTTCCTCGTCTTCCCGCCAGGTGATATTGTCCTCATGTTCGTCTTTCAGGTAGTTCAGGAAAGCCTTGTATGCTTCCATGTGCTCACCCGCTTCAAAACGTTCCAGCGAATGGTCAAAGGTTTGGATCTGCGCTTTGGTT
>Ga0335397_10005675_pt1 | contig 16258 bp, 14 predicted proteins | sample MAT04_FD_205740 | JGI IMG/M metagenome (GOLD analysis project Ga0335397, IMG submission 205740) | Freshwater microbial communities from Lake Fryxell liftoff mats and glacier meltwater in Antarctica - MAT-04 (spades assembly) (version 2) ... | reverse complement strand
GGACGATTGGCCGGTACGTCATTCGCGACGCCATCGGCGAAGGCGGGATGGGCGTCATCTACACGGCCTTCGACCCCCAGCTCGAGCGCGAGATCGCGGTGAAGCTGCTGCGGTCGACTGCCGCTAACGGCGCCGACGACAGCTTCGGGCAGGCGCGCCTGCTTCGGGAAGCGCAGGCGATGGCGCAGCTGTCGCACCCGAACGTGCTGCCCGTCTACGACGTCGGCACCCACGGCAGCTCAGTGTTCGTCGCGATGGAGCTCGTGCGCGGCTCGAACCTCGCGCGCTGGCTGCAGCTCGAGCCGCGCACCTGGCGGCAGGTGCTCGACGTCTTCATCCAGGCCGGCCACGGGCTCGCTGCGGCGCACTCGGCCGGCCTGGTGCACCGCGACTTCAAGCCGGCGAACGTGCTCGTCGGCGCCGACAACCGCGCCCGCGTGGCGGACTTCGGCATCGCGCGGTCGACCCGGGTGTCTGAGAAGACGCGGCCAGCGGCAGAGCTGGCTTCAGAGTCGGGGCGGGTGGTGTCGCTCGACACTCCGCTGACCCAGGCGGGCGCGCTGATGGGAAGCCCCGGCTACATGTCGCCTGAACAGTACGCAGGCGTCGCCACCTCGCCGGCCACCGACCAGTTCTCTTTCTGCATCGCGCTCTACGAGGCGCTGTACGGCGCGCGGCCCTTCGGCGGGAAGACGCTGCCCGAGCTCGCGCACACGACGCACCTGGGCAAGGTGCCTGCGCCGCCGAAGGGTTCGCTGGTGCCGCCCTGGCTCTTCCCCGTCATCGTGAAGGGTCTTTCCGTAGACCCGTTGAGTCGGCACGCGTCGATGGCGGCGCTGCTGGCCGCGCTGACGAAGGACCCGGCGAAGGTGCTTCGCCGGCGCGTCGCGACTGGCGCGGTGGTGTTCGTGCTGGTCGCGATCAGCGGCACGCTCGTCTACCTGCAGCAGCAACAGGCGCAGGTGTGTCGCGGTGCCGACGCGATGCTCGAAGGCGTGTGGGATGCGGGCCTGGCGCAGCGGGGCAGGGAAGCGTTCGCGGCTACCGGGAAGTCCTACGCGGCGTCCTCGTGGCAGAGCGTGAGCGCAGGTCTCGATGCTTACGCGAAGCGCTGGGTCGCTTCCCGCATCGAGACATGCGAAGCGACGCGCATTCGCGGTGAGCAGACGGATACCCAGCTGCTGTTGCGGACCACGTGTCTCGATCGTCGGTTGGATGAGCTCGGCGCGCTGGCCGGTGCATTCGCGGTCGCCGACACGAGCGTGGTCGATCAATCGGCGGCGGCCGTGGCGAAGCTGACGCCGTTGGAAGGCTGCGCGAACCTGAAGGGCCTCGAGGCGCGGCGGCAGGTGCCGGCAGAGTCGCGCGAGGCGGTGGCGCGGGTCGGGCAGGCGGTGGCACAGGCGCGCGCATTGGTGGCGACGGGGAAGTTCGCAGCGGCCAGAGAGAAGCTCGCTCCCGCATTGGCGGAAGCCGCGGCGTTGAAGCTGCCGGGCCCGCAGGCCGAGACCCAGGCGCAGTTGGGCGAGCTCGAACGGGAAAGTGCGAACTGGGCGCTGGCGCGCGATGCCTATGAACGCGCGGTGCAGTTCGCGCAGGCCGGAGCGGATGACGCGACGTCGGCCAGTGTGCTCAATGCGCTCGTCTCTCTGATTGGGTGGCGGCTCGAAAGGCCAGCGGAAGGGCGGACCCTCGCCGCCATCTCGGCCGGCATCATCGAACGGCTCGGGGGCGATGAACGGCTCGAGGCGCAGCTGAACGAAGGGCTCGGTGACGCCGAGTGGCAGGCGGGAGACCGCGTCGCGTCGCTCGTTCGCTATCACCAGGCGCTGGCGACGGTCATCCGGCTGGAGGGCGCCGAGACACCCGACGTCGCTCGGCTGCGGTCCGCAATCGGTTGGGTGCTGATGGAACAGGGCGAGCTCGACGAGGCGCGCCGCGAGCTCGAGCTGTCGCGCACGATTCGCGAGAAGCTGCTGGGCAAGGAACACCCGTCGCTGTCGGCGACCTGGAACGAGCTCGGCTCGCTGTTCGACAGCCTGGGCGACTACGCCGAAAGTGTGCGCTGCATGGAGCACGGGCTGAAGATCGAAATGCTCTCGCAGGAGGACGACTCGATCGCGATCGTCCGCCGGAAGCTGGGCCTCGCCAATGCGCTTCGCCGCGCGGGCCGCGCAGCAGAAGGGTTCGTGTATTTGCGGCAGTCGGAAGCGACAGCGCTGCGGCACCCAGAGGCGCGGTCGTCGGTCTCGTTTCAGCTGCAGCGCATCGCCGGGACGCTGGAAGCTGCGGTCGGCCGGCACGAAGAGGCGGCGCGGATGCTCAAGGCCGCCGTCGCCAACTTCGAGGTCATCAGCGGCAAGGACCACCCCTACGTCACCCAGCTCGCCGTCGACTACGGGCGGAGCCTGATGTCGCTGAAGAAATACGAAGAGGCGCTGGAGAACTTCGATCGCTTCATCGTCAGCGAGCTCCGGCTTGGCGGGAAGAGCCCCGAGCTCGCGCTTGTGTACGCCGACAGTGCGCGGGCGACCGCGGCGCTGGGACGGCCGGCCGATGCGCTCGCAAGGTTCGAGAAGGCCGCGGCGCTGATGCCGATCGAGAGGCATCCTGCCGCGCCGGGGATTCACTTCGAGCTCGCCCGGGCGATGTGGGCGTCTGAGCCCGCCCGCGCGAAAGACCTCGCCGTCGCCGCTCGCAAGAAGATGGTCCCCGGGAAGGAAGCCGACGGGGCCGATGCGTGGCTCGCGAAGCACTGACGTTCGGCCGCTACCGGAGGTCGTACCGGGTCAGCACGGGGTAGTGGTCGCTGGTCGACGTGCCGTACTCACCGATCTGCGCATCGACGCGCAGCACCTTCGCGGACCCTTCGACGTACCGCGCCGCCAGCCCTTGCGTCGCGAGGTGGTGATCAATCGTCGACGAGAACCCGACCGTCGTTGGCGTGTTCGTCGCTGTGAGCGAGTCGGTCGTGAACCGGTAGTGCTCGGTGTCGTTCACCAGCGCCGCGAAGGGACTCGTGAGGCCGTGGTACGTCGACCGATCGAGGTCATCGTTCAAGTCGCCGACGAGCAGCACCCAGCTGCGCGGATACTCGGTGTCGAGGTACGTCTTCAGCGCCGCCGCCGACGTCACGCGCCGCTGGTACCCGTCTTGATTCGCCATCGCCTTGAAGTGCGCGACCATCACCACCAGCGTCCGCGGCCGGCCGCCTTCGCTGAAGCTGAGCTTCACTTCCATCGGAGGCCGGCCTGCGAACGCCCACGCCGACTCGGAGAGCACGACGCGCGCCGAGTCGACGGTGAACCGGCGGCGGTACACCAGCGCGACCTTCTGCTCGTTCGTGCTGTAGAAGTCCTTGCCGCCCGCGACGCGAGGGTCGGTGACCAGCAGCCCTGCGTGGCCCGGCAGCTTTTCCATCAGGTTCAAGAACGCAGACTCAGACACCACCTCGACGAGGCCCACGAGATCCAGGTCGAGCTGCGACAACACCTGCGCCACGTTCGCCTGCTGCTTCGCTTCGTTGGTCGGGCCGTTGTTCGCGTCGCCGTACCACTCGACGTTCCACGAGCCGACATCGACCGTCGCGGTGCGGTCTTCCCGCGGCACCTTCAGCTCAGCGTTGGTCGCCGTCGTCACTTCAGGCGGCGTCTCGACGATGGAAACCACCTCGGGACCACAGGCGGACAGCGCGATCAACAGCAGGGCTCGGAAGTTCATGGGCGCGGAACCTGCTCTCCGCTGGACCTCGACAAAAGGTCCGGTTTGGTCATTTCGGGTGTACCAGTTGAGGGGTACCATCCGCCGCGATGCGCACCTGGGATCTCTCGCTGTCGCTGGATCGCCGCAGCCACCAGCCGTTGCCCCAGCAGCTCGTGCTCGCTCTCGCCGATAGACGACGGCGAGGTGCTGCGGCATTCCCTTCGCGCGAAGCGGGTGTTTCACGCGCGGCGAGATCTGCTCGTTCGCCTGCTGCGCCGTCAGCTCGGCGCCGTGCTCACCTTCGAGGTCCCCCGCGGAGGCCTCGCCTTGTGGGCGCGCGTCGCCGACGACGTCGACGTCGAAGCGTGGGCGGCGCGCAGCTTGAAGCTCGGCGTGCGCTTCTTCACGGGCCGGCAGTACGCGCCGAACGGGCGCGCGATTCCCTTCCTTCGGCTCGGCTTCGGGCACCTCGACGACGGCGAGCTGCGCGACGCAGTGAGGCGAATGGTGAAGGCGGTCTAGCCGACGTGCTGGCCCATGCTGGAGAAGAACGGCGAGCGGCCGATGGCGTAGATGCCGCCGATGATCAGCAGCAACGCTCCGCCGATTCCGACCAGCGGCATCAGGTAGCCGGGCGTGGGCTTCCGCCGGTTCACGATGACCATCGACTGCGCGAGCCCCAGGGCGAGGAGCATCATCACCAGGTGGCCGATCAGGTATCCCTGCCACCGCCCCATCGCGACCATGATCAGCCCGGTCACCACCTGCAGGTGCATCAGCCCGACGAACACCGAGCAGGCGATGCGTGCGACCTTCGTGAACGGCTTCTTCTGCACCAACCCGATGAGGCAGATCGCAACGGCGATCACTGCGGCGAGGAGGATTAGAAACCGCAGGCCCGAGTGCGCGTAGAACAAGTCATTCATGGGTCAGGATTAGCATTCGCGCGTCGGTGGTTGGGAGTAGATCTGCTCCCCGCCATGGCGAAGATCGCAGAGCTCGAGGCGCAGCTGCCGAAGGCACTGCAGAAGCCGATTGGGCCGAAGGCGGTGCTGATGGACCCGCCGTATCGATCGGACTCGGCGTTGCCGCACCTGCCGCTCGCCCTCTGGAATCTGGCCGCCGCTGCGCAGCGCACGGACCTCGCGTTCCTCGAGAAGGCGTCGAAGAAGACGAAGACGGCGTGGCCCGACACCTGGATGCGGAGGTGGCTGATCGAGTCGATGGCGTCGACGTCGGCGCTGATTCTTCGCGTACTCGACGGGCCATCGAAGCCCGCCACGATCGTGCTGCCCACCAAGCCACGTCCTCGGTGGTTGGCGACCTCTGGCACCCATGACTTCGCGAAGCTCGACGGGCTGCTGAATGATCTCCTCGATGGGGCTGCGACACAGATCGCCGAACGCGCCAGCGCGCTGCTGGGTTGGCCGAAAGACGCGCGCATCGCAAAGGCGGCAGTGGCGGCGCACCGTGGGCGGCTCGTCAGCAACGCGATGCATCCGATCTGGAATGCGCTCGGCAATGCGATCGCGGTTCACTCGGACGAGGCGGTGCGAGAAGAGCTGGCGCACGAGATGGTCGAGGACCCGACGCTCGCTGGCCCTTACTGGGTGTCACACTGGAAGGGTGGGCTCGACCCCGCGCCGCGGAAGGCGGCGGTGAAGGAAAGGGGGCCTCCGAAGACTGCGGAGGAGTTCGAGGCATGGGTGATGGCGGCTCCAGGGGATCTGGGTCGCCGGGCCGCGTGGGCCGACTGGTTGCTCGAGCAGGGGAACCCGCGCGGCGAGCTGATGTCGCTGCAGCTGGCGGATCGCGCGCTGACCGCGGCGGAAGAGAAGAAGGTCGCTGCGCTGGTGAAGAAGCACGGCAAGGAGTGGATCGGAAAGCTGCGCGGCGTGTTGGTCGGGATGCGGGTCGACCCCGTCGCCGATTGGGGCGTCGCCGAAGAGCCGGGCTGGGCGAACATCGAAGAGCTCTCGGTGCCGTCGCAGCGGCTGAGCCCGAAGCTCGAGGCGAAGGTGCTCGGGTGCGTGCCGCGGCTGCGCGTGTTCGACGGGCCTTCGCTGGAGTTGCTGCGAAAAGCGCTCGGGCTCGACACGTCGAAGCTCGAACGGCTGGGTTTCGACTACGGATTTCATGCAGAAACGATCAGCGCGCCGGACGCGGCGATGTTCAAGGCGGCGAAGGTGCCGGCGCTGCGTGCGCTGCGCGTCGCGGGGCAGCCGAAGGCCCTGGTACTGAAGCAGTTGATGGGCATGCCGTGGTTCGGTGGGCTCGAGCGGCTGACGGTGACGGGCCACGGCTTTGACGAGAGGTTCGGCCAGGTGGCTTCGTCGAAGCTGCCGCGCATCGATGTCCTCTCTGATTCGTCCCAGGGTTGGGAACCGGGGCCCGGGGTCTCGTTCAGCGCGACGTGCGTCGCGGCGAAGTGGAGGCTCGAGGTCAGGGGACTGCCGGATCCGACGCGCTCGGGTTCGGCCGACTACTTCCACGAGGCAGAGCTGCTGCCGGTGCTCGGCCGCCTGCCGGCAAGGACCTTCACCGAGGTGACGCTGGAGATTCAGAAGGCGTCGCCGAAGGTGGCGAAGAAAATCGAGGCCCAGGTGAAACGGATCTGCGAATGAAAGTCCCCGACGCGAAAGAGGCGCTGTTTCGCGCGCCGCATACAGCGTTCGTCACCGAGCGCAAGCGGCTCGCAGGCGAGGTGAAGAAGGCAGGGCACAAGGAAGAGGCGGCGGCATTTCTGAAGCTTTTGCGGCCGTCCGTGTCGGCGTGGGCGGTGAATCAGCTGTGGTGGGTCGAGCGCGAGACGTTCGACACGATGCTCGCGACGGCTCAAAAGGTCCGGAAGGGTGACCTCGGGGTGATGGCCGAGCACAAAGCGGCGCTCGCCCGGCTGCGGGCTCGGGCGGCTGAGCTGTTGGTCGAGGCGGGAAATGCCGCGGCCGATGCGACCCTGCATCGAATTGGCTTCACCCTATCGGCGATCGCCGCCCGCGGTGATTTCGGCGACTCGGAGCCCGGGATGCTGTCCGAAGATCTCGAGGCGCCTGGGTTTGCGTCTCTGGGGATCGTGTCCGCGCCGCCGCCCGAGCAGGAGAAAAGGACTGCGAAGAAGCGCGAGGAAGCGGCCGTCGAGACGAAGGCCGCGGATGAACAGACCGAGCGTGAAGCGGACGAAGAGGCGGCAGCGAAGCAGGCTTCAAAGGAAGAGAAGGAGCGCGAAGCCGAAGCGAGAAGGAAGGTCGCGCAGAGCGAGAAGGAGCGGGAACAGCAGGAAGCGCACAACGCGAAGGAGGCGCGCGAGCGCGCCGAACGCGAGAAACAGGAAGCCGCAAAGCTGCAAGCAGTCGCGGAGGCCGCGGAGGCCGCGGAAGCCGTGGAAGCGGCTCGCGCGGACGTCGAGCGCCTGGAAGCAGAGCTCGTCCAATCGAACAAGCGCCTCGAATCGGCAAAGAAGCACCTCGACGCGGCGAAACGCAGGAGCTAGCCGGGCAGCCCGCCCCTCCCAGGCCCCCCGGCGGCCCACTGAACCGATTCGAACGAATTCGATCGAATTCGCCGCGCTGCGTCAAAGGCCTGGCCAACGGCCCGCGCGCCGCGACGCATCGACCCCATTCGATCGAATTCGATCGAATCCGCCGCAGTGCGTCAGAAGATCTTCGATCTACTTCTATCGAAGGCGGAAAGGGCAGAGACGGCAGGTGGTTGGCTGCACGCGAGACCGAGCGGATCATTCGATTCGACTTAGCCGTGCCCCAGCCACGCGGGCTTCACGTCGAGGAAGCTTCGCTCGGCCGACTCGCAGAGGGTGGCCAGCGCCGGAATGCGCGGAACCTCGGTGGCGAACCAGTACTTCGCCGCGGCCCGGATGCCTTCTGCGAAATCATCCGTTCGTTTCCCGGCCGCCGCGCCCATTCGCGCCCACATCCACCCCACGACGAGAATCGACGTCAGCTCGAGGAAGTCTGTCGAGTGGCCCAGCATTCCATCGAGGTCACCCGACGCGCCGCGTGCGCCCAGCGCCGCCGTCAATGACACCAGACGATCGAGCGCATCGCGCATCGCCGCCACGTCGAGCCCCGCCGCTTCGGCCTTGATGAGATCCACAGTGACTTCCTCCTTCAGCACCAGCAGCGCAGCGCCACCGCCCGCGACGATCTTCCGGCCCACCAGGTCGAGGCTCTGAATCCCCGTCGTCCCTTCATGGATGCTGTTCAGTTTCTGATCGCGCAGCCATGCCTCGGGCAGGTACTCGCTCGTGTACCCGTAGCCTCCGTGAATCTGGAGCGCGAGCGTGTTCGCCTCGAACCCCTTCTCGGCCGGGAAGCTCTTCGCGATCGGCGTGAGCAGATCGAGCAACAGCCGGTGGCGATCTTTCTCGGCTGGATCCGTGCCGTGCTCCACCACGTCTGAGCATCGCGCCGCGGTCGCGATCAAGCACAGCGACCCTTCGACGATCGCCTTCTGCCGCAGCAACATCCGCCGAACGTCTGCGTGCGCAATCAACCGCACGGGGTCCGTCGTCGCATCCGAGCCCAGCGCGCGGCCCTGCTTGCGGTCGTTCGCGTACGCCAGCGACTCCTGAAACGCGACCGAGGCCGTCGCTGTCGCGTTCGCGCCGATCATGATCCGTGCCTCGTTCATCATCTGGAACATGCACTTCAGGCCCTGGTTCGCAGGCCCGACCAGAAAACCATGGCAGTCGTTCTCTTCGCCGAACGCGAGCGCCACGCTCGGCAGCCCGCGCCAGCCAATCTTGTGAATCAGCCCGGTGACGTGCACGTCGTTCGGCACCAACTTGCCGCCCTCGGGCCGGTGCTGCGGCACGGCGAAGAGCGAGATTCCGCGCGTGCCTGCAGGCGCCCCCTCGAGCCGCGCCAACACCAGGTGCACGATGTTCTCGGTGAGATCCTGCGCGCCGCCAGAGATGAAGATCTTCGCTCCGGAGATCAGGTGATGGCCTTCCGCGGTCGGCTGCGCGCGCGCCTTCACATCGGCGAGGCTCGAGCCCGCCTGAGGCTCAGTGAGCGCCATCGTCCCCGTCCACTCGCCCGAGTACATCTTGCCGAGCCAGCCGTCTTTCAGCGCCTGCGAGCCGAAAGTCTCGATCAAGTGCGCCGCGCCGGTGGTCAGCCCAGCGAACCCATACGCCGAAAGGTTCGCCGCCATCAGGTACGCGGTCGACAGGCAGAACACCGTCATCGGCAGCTGCTGCCCGCCGACCTCCGTGGGCCGGTTCGCGGCGATGACGCCGAGCTCGCGCAGCTCCTTCCAGAGCGCGTGCATTTTGGGATGCACGGTCACACTGCCACCCTCGAACCGCACGGGCGCCAGATCCATCGCCCGGTATTGTGGAAACAGCACGTCGCGAGCGAGGCGGCGGCAGGCGGTGAGCCAGGGGTCGAAGGTCTCGCGGCTGTGCTCGGTGAACGCCGGGAGCTTGCACAGCGCGGCAACATCGAGCACGTCGTAGAGAAGGAAATCGATGAAGCGATCATCGATCAGCGGGTTGGGGCTCATCGCGCCAACATGCTTCGGGCCAGGGAACCTGTCAGCTGCGAATCGGACGAACCACCATCCTGAAAGCCCACCTGTCGCGAACGTCAGCTTCCCGAAGTGAGCTGCGCGCTATGAACCCAGGGCAATGAGCTCTGCGCCCTGGGCAGCACCGGAAAAGACGACCGGGTTGATCTTCGACTGTGACGGCACGCTCGCCGACACGATGCCGATTCACCTGATCGCTTGGCGGGCGATGCTGGGCGAGCACGGCCTCGTCTTCCCCGAGAAGCAGTTCTACGGGTTCGCCGGCATGCCCTCGAACAAGATCATCGCCATCCTCGCGAACGAACAGGGCAAGCCGAAGTCACCCGAAGAGACCGCGGCGATGGTCACCGACAAGGAACACCGCTACGTCCAGAAGCTCAGCGAGGTGACGCCGATCGCCGTGGTGCTCGAGATCGCGAGCCGGCACCGCGGGGTGTTGCCGATGGCAGTCGCGAGCGGTGGCGAAGGGTGGGTGGTGCGAAAGACACTGCAGGTGATCGGCGCGCTCGACTGGTTCGCCGCCGTCGTCGGCGCGGAAGACACGGCCCGCCACAAACCCGAGCCCGATGTGTTTCTCGAAGCGGCGCGGCGGCTTGGGGTCGAGCCGAAGGGCTGCGTGGTCTTCGAAGACAGCGACCTCGGCATCCAGGCGGCGCAAAGTGCCGGGATGATGGGCGTCGACATCCGGCCATGGGTGAACAAGGTCCCGACTTAAATTTCTGGCGCGCACCTTTCGTTGACAGCGCGCACACGTTCCCAATCTCGGGAACCCCACCTCAAGAGGCTTTTTCCATGCGCCGTGTTCTCACCGTCATCGCCACCTTCAGCCTTCTCGCCTGCGGCGCTCCCGCGCTCACGCCGCAGACGGCCTGTGAGGAACAGGTCGACGGCACCTGCGACAAGATGTGGAACTGCCCGAACGCGGCAATCAAGATCGGCTCGGACCTCGAGAGCTGCAAGACGCAATACAAGGCCCTCTGCTCGCTCTTGACGCCTTGCAAGGACGGCACGACCTTCGACGCGAGCAACGCGGCGGCGTGCAACCCGGCGATCAAGGCGCAGAGCTGCGACGAGTACAAAGCCGGCCCGCCATCGGTCTGCACGAACCAGTGCAAGTGATTCACGGCTGATCCCTCATCAGAAGCCATCCGCGGTGAGAGCAACCCGGGAATCCGGGCGGGCTTCACCGCGATGTTCAGGCTTCCTCGACTCAGTCGATCGACTTGAGAAACGCGACGTATTCCCAGTTCCGCGCTTCGAACTTGATGTTGTATTCGCCCGAGGTGAACTGCGTCACGTTCGAGCCGTAGACCTGCAGGCTCACCTGCGTCGTTGCGTCGAACTTCGACAACACGTCAGCGCTGATCTCGCCCGGGCTCGAATTGAACCGGCAGGCAACGGCAACCGTCTTCTCCGCGCGCGTGCCGGTCATCACTGCCACCACCGACGTCTTCTCGCCTCTGTTCCACGCGATGGGCAGCGCGGCCGTGCGACTGAGCTTGCAGCCCGGCGTTTGACTCTGCGGTGAAGGGCAATCAGGCGAGGTGACCTCGATCGGAGTCGGTGCCGTCACCTTCACGTCCGAGAACGCCGGCACGCCACCACCCGTGGCAGACACCGTCAGCGTTTCCCCGCCCAGCCAGAATTCCGGAACGGTTCCCTGCGGCCCCTGGTACGCCGTCTCAGCGAGCTTCATCTCGTACCCACCGCCGATTCCTTGGCCCAGTTCGATCGCGTCGTTTCTTTGCCAGACCGCCCAAGCCGGCGGCGGAAGCCACGGGAGAAGGCCTGCGATGCCGAGCGCTCGCGCGATCATGATCAGCGTCAGCACCGTCATGCCGCCGATGACCAGCACAAAGAAGGTCCATCCCACCGCTGCTTTCGCGCGCGGTGCCAGCGCGAACACCAATGGGAAGAACGCCCAAGCAACGAAGCTGGACATCCCGACCTCCGCCAACCACCCGCCTGACTCCCCACGAAGCCACATGCCGAGCTGTAGGAGTAGCCCGAACGCGAGGCAGGTCAACGGCAGGGCGGGCAGGAACAGCACCCGCCGAAGTGGCTCCGACAACGTCACCCCCGTCTGCTACAAGGTCGTCTAGCCAGATAGACGGGAAGGAGTTATCGTTCCGATGAAAGCAAAGGACTTGCTGCGGACATTGATGGCGCTTGGGTGCGTCGAAGTCAGAACGAGAGGCTCGCACGTGGTCATTCGCTGCGGAAAATGCACCTCCGTTGTCCCCGTGCACGCAGGCATGGATCTCGGCACGGGCTTGCTCCACGCCATTCGGCGTGATCTCGAGGAATGCCTCGGGAAGGACTGGTGGAAGAAATGAAGACCTACACGGTGAAGTATGAGCGCGACAGCGATGGCTGGTGGGTGGCGTCGGCCACCGCACTGAAGGGTTGCCACACCCAGGGCCGCTCGATCGACGAGGCGCGCCGCCACATTCGCGAGGCGATTGCCGCGTGCCTCGATCTGTCGGCAAAGGACGAAGCAGCCCTCGAGATTCACGACGCCATCAAGGTGCCTGCCGCGACGAAGCGGCTGCTCGCCAAGTTGGCCAAGGCGAGAGCGAAGGAGGAGGCTGCGAGCACCGCGGCGCGCAAGGCGGCCGGGCGCGCCGTTCGCGAGCTCACCGAGCGGATGAACTTGAGCCGGCGCGATGCTGCTGTGCTGACCGGCTACTCCTTCCAGCGAATCCAGCAGCTCGCACAGGAGCGTTGACGTGAGCCTCTTCAAGCGCGACGGCGGCTGGGTCATCAAGTGGAAGGACGGTGCTGGCCGTTGGCGCCAGCAGCGCACCAACTCGGCGACCAAGGCGGAGGCTCAAGAGCTCGAGCGCGGCGTGGCGCGCAAGGCGGAGTTCCAGCGCTCGGGCGTCGAGCCGATGAGCCGTCCGCTCTGGTGTTCCCGCGCGCCGATGGATCGATGCAGTCGGAGAACGTCGACCTCCCTCGGCTGCTTCGTTCAGCCCTCAACCGCGCCGGACTGGTCGACGGTTGGACCCATAAGTGCCGTCGGTGCGGTCACCAGGAGAAGGCGCCCACCTCCGACGCCCGGCACTGCGCGTGCGGGTTCAAGCGCTGGCCCGCGCCTCAAGCTCGACGCATCCGGTTCCACGATTTACGGCACACGACGGCCACTTTGCTCCTCAAGGCCAGCGCTCCTCTGGCGGTCGTCCAGCGAATCCTCCGGCACTCGTCTCCGACGATCACGACTGAGATCTACGGCCACCTCGACCTCGACGACAGGCGCGACGCGCTTCACCGGCTCGACTTCCAGCCGACCCAGGCACCAGTCGCGGAAGTCCTGAAGCTGGCGGTCAACGCCCCGCAGGTGCGCCGGTGGTGCGGAACTCCGGTGGGGACCAAAACGAGAGCCCCGGTTTTGTGGATTTCTCCAGCAAAACCGGGGCCATCGAACTGTCGGGAAGACAGGATTTGAACCTGCGACCCCTTGGTCCCGAACCAAGTGCTCTACCAGGCTGAGCCACTTCCCGAGTTCGGGCGGGGTTTACGTGCCCTCTGGAATGATGTCAACGCGCGGGCGAAGGGTGGGCGATACTTTCCCTCTTCGGGCCGAGGTACCGTCGACGGTCCACCAAGCTGGGGGAGCTCCTCAATGATGAAACACCTGCTTGTCGCGACCACCTGCCTGCTGATCGCGGGCTGTCAGTGTGGAACCCCGACCCCGTTCGTAGATGGCGGCGGCAGCGGTGGAGGCAGCGGGGGCACCGGTGGCGGTGATGGGTTCGTCTTCACCGACGGCGGCGGCACCCTTCCCGATGGCGGCACCTGCTCGCTCGCTGGGCGGGCGTGCATCGACTCGAAGTCGTGTTGCGACGGACCCTGCACGAACTCGGTGTGTACCGGCTCGACCTTCTGCGCGACGCAGGGGGCCGCGTGCACGCAGAACGTTCAGTGCTGCAGCAACAGCTGCGTCGGGGGCAAGTGCGGCTCGGCGTGCAAGGACACCGGGGCGACCTGCGCCACCGGCGGGGAGTGCTGCACCCAGACCTGTACGGCCGGAGCGTGTCAGGCGCTCGCCGGAGGATCCTGCCGCGTGCTCGGCCAGGCCTGCGGAAATGGAAGCGACTGCTGCTCGACCAACTGCATCGGCGGCGTCTGCGCCAAGGCCTACTACTGCCAGCCCAACGGCGACCTCTGCAACAACAACGCGCAGTGCTGCGGCAGCGCCTGCAGCGTTCAAGACGGCGGCGCCGGCCGGTGCCTCTCGGTCACCGGTGGTGGCGGTGGCGGCTGCACCCAGGAAGGAAATCCCTGCACCAGCGGCACGAACTGTTGCTCGCGCATCTGCTTCAACCCGGGCTCGGGCGTCTCTGTCTGTCTGCCCGCGGGCGGTTGCCGGCTCACCGGCTCGTCTTGCGTCGACGACAACGCGTGCTGTGGCGGCGGCGTGAACCCCAACGGCTCGGTGCAGTGTGACCCAGGCACCAAGCGCTGCGACAATGGCCAGTCGTGCAACGGTGTCGGCAACATCTGCGGCGCTCCGGTGCTACCGGACGGCGGCAAGATCAACGCCTCGCAGAACTGCTGCGACGGCATGATGTCCAGCTGCAAGCTCGACAGCTCCGGCATTCCACGCTGCTTCGGTGGCGGCAGCGCGATGTGCCCGACGGGCTTCACCGGCAAGGCGCCGTGCTGCATCGCCGAAGGCGCTTCCTGCCAGTTCAAGGACCAGTGCTGCGGAGGCCTGCCGTGCGTGCCGGGCGCCGACGGTGGCCTGCGCTGCACGGGCTCGAGCTGCAAGCCGCTGGGCTCGGTGTGTGCGGCCGGCGACGCGTGCTGCGCGGGTCAATGCAACCAGGGCATCTGCCAGCTTCCGGTGGTCGACGCGGGCACCACCTGCACCGCGAACGATGCGGGCACGTGCGCCACTTCGGCCGAGTGCTGCTCGAAGATCTGCGCCGCTGGCAAGTGCACGCCGCAGGTGGCCTGCCAGCCGAACGGCGGCGTCTGCACCGCCAGCGCCGATTGCTGTGCGGGCACCTCGTGTCTCGTCGCCGGCGGAGCGACCAGCGGCACCTGCCAGCCGGCGACCTGCTCGGCATTCGGCCAGTCGTGCTCCGCGCAGTCGGCCTGCTGCACGGGTCTCGCGTGCCTCAACAGCACGTCGAGCGCGCTTTGCGGAGCGATGGGCGCCTGCAGCTGCCAGGGCATCATCAACTAGCGCGCGATCAGCCCCAACTTTCGCGCCCGGCGGGCGAGGGTGACGGCGTCGACTTCCAGCTCGGCCGCAGCCCGGCGCACCACGCCTGCGTTGCGGCCCAGCGCCTCGTGAATCAGCCCCTTCTCGAACGCTGCCAGCTGCGCTCGAAATGACCGGCCGCCCGAATCGGCGGGCTGTTGCAGCAGGGCAGGGGGCAGGCGCGCGGGCTCGATGGACTCCATCGGGGCCGACAGCAGCACTGCCCGCTCGACCACGTTTCGCAGCTCGCGCACATTGCCCGGCCAGTCCCACGCCAACAGCAGCCCTTCCGCTTCCTTCGTGAAGTTCCGCGCCGACTTGCCGAACGTCTGGTTGAAGACGTCGATGAAAGACCTCGCCAGCGGCAGCACGTCGTCCTTGCGATCTTTCAGCCGCGGCACGTCGACCATGAACGTGTTGAGCCGGTAGTAGAGGTCGGCCCGGAAGTTTCCCGCCGCGACCTCCGCTCCCAGCGGCTTGTTGCTCGCGGTGATGACCCGCACGTCGACCTTTCTCACCATCGTACCGCCCACCGGCCGCACGTCGCCCGTCTCGATCACCCGCAACAGCTTCGCCTGCAGGTTCGGCGTCGTGTTCTCGATCTCGTCGAGGAAGATCGTGCCGCCATCCGCGAGCACGAAGAGCCCCGGATGATCCGCCACCGCGCTGGTGAAAGCGCCCTTCACGTGGCCGAAGAGCTCGCTGTCGAGCAGCGTCTCGGGCAGCGCTCCGCAGTCCTGCACCACGAACGGCGCCCGGCTTCGCGGCGACAACCCGTGCAGCCGCTGCGCGAGCACCTCCTTGCCCGTGCCCGTCTCGCCCTGCAGCAGCACCGTCACCTTGTACGGAGCGACCTGCCGCACCGACGCGATCACCTCTTTCATCCGCGCGCTCGTAAAGCCCGGGCCTTCGACGCCTTCGCCCGACGACAACACCGGCCGCGCGCGATCGCGAAGGATGCGCTCGAGCTCCACCGACATGCGCTGCTGCTGCAGCCGCACCGAGTGCGCCCGGCACGCTGCCAGCACCGCGTCTCGCAACTGCGTCACCGGCGCGTCCGGCGGCAGCGCTTGATCCACCGCGATCGAGTTGAAGAGCTCGACCAGCAGCTCCGGCTGCACCTTCGCCGCGAACACCACCCGCGGCTTCAACTCGGGCGGGCGGCCGAGGTGCAGCGTCGCGGCCTGCGAGGCGCTCTCGATCAGCTGGGCCAGCGCCACCGCCTGGTAGTCATCGTCGCCGCACAACAACACCGCCGCGACGTCGCCTCGCTCGAGCAGCGTTTCGACTTCAGACGGATCCGAGCTGAACAGCAGCTGCACGTCGGTGCGAAAGGCGAGCTCGAGCGCGCGTTCGAGGCCCCGCGGAGCGCCGGCGACCACGACGCGCAGCCGATGCTCGGCGAGGAAGCGGCGCAGCTCGAGCTGCCCGTTGCCTTCGAACACCTCGAACCGAACACCCAGCGCCGACTCGTGCCGCCACCGCACTGCGCCGCGAACCCTGATCCGCACCCCCGAAGGCAGCGGGAAATCGAGGTCCACCTGCTCGCCTTCCGTCGGCCCGTCGCTCGCGCGCTTCGGCCGCGACACCAGCCCCATGCCTTCTTCCGTCACGTTCACCGACCAACAGCCATCCAGCTCCGGAGAGCAGATGACCGGGACGAACAGCGATTTCCGCTCGATGGTGTCGTTTCGCATGCCGGAACTGAAATATCGTAGCTTCAAATGTGAAGTATCGATAGTCACAGCGATTAGCCGCGCTCACTCCTCCCCGCGCCCTCTGAAGGACTTCAAGATT
>Ga0335397_10005671_pt1 | contig 16266 bp, 3 predicted proteins | sample MAT04_FD_205740 | JGI IMG/M metagenome (GOLD analysis project Ga0335397, IMG submission 205740) | Freshwater microbial communities from Lake Fryxell liftoff mats and glacier meltwater in Antarctica - MAT-04 (spades assembly) (version 2) ... | reverse complement strand
CGTGACACCCGGTTTCGATCGCCGCAAATAGGCAATGTACTCGCTCACTTTCGGCCCCGGCAATTGACCGCCTTCACCCGGTTTCGCACCTTGTGCGATTTTTATTTCGATTTGTTTGGCGTTCATCAGGTACGACGGAGTTACGCCGAAACGCCCCGAAGCTACTTGTTTGATGGATGAAGAAGCTGTATCGCCGTTCTGCAAACCTTTTAAGTGAGGTAGCGTTTGTGAGAAACCTGCCTCGCTCACATCGTTGAGCACGTTGTAGCGGATCGGATCTTCGCCGCCTTCGCCGGAGTTGGATTTGCCGCCGATCCGGTTCATCGCAATGGCCAGAGTTTCGTGGGCTTCTGGGGACAAAGCGCCGAGAGACATTCCGCCGGTGGCGAAGCGTTTGACTACATCTGCTACAGATTCGACTTCTTCAATGGGGATGGCTGGGCGATCGCTCGCAAAATCGAGCAAATCCCGCAAAGCCGTTACCGGGCGGTTTTCTAGCTGTTGCTTGTAAACCTCGTAATGCTCGTAGGCGGTTTGGGAATTTTTGTCACCAATTGGTGTCATTTTTGCTTCGGCATTTTTGTCACCAATTGGTGTCATTTTTGCTTCGGCATTTTTGTCACCAATTGGTGTCATTTTTGCTTCGGCATTTTTGTCACCAATTGGTGTCATTTTTGCTTCGGCCCCGTTACCGTTACCGTTACCCTTAGTCTCAGCCTTAAATGTAGCGACAGCTTTGTGCAAAGCCTTAGCCATTTCCGGGCTGTTCATGTGATATTCGCCACCGCGGCGGTACTGCACGAAGCCGAAGTTTTCCAGCTTTTTCCGGCTCAATTCCGGGAAAACCTGACTGTGGAAAGACATTACCTCGTTAGCCAATTCCGCCACACTCAAACCGCCGATGCGAGACACAGTGCCTTTGAAGCCCAAATCGAGCAAATCTGCGCCAATGCCGATCGCCTCAAAGATTTGTGCGCCTTGATAGCTAGCCAGCAGTGAAATCCCCATTTTCGACATGATCTTCAGCAAGCCGTTTTCTACCGCTGTGCGATATTTAGCTTGAGCCTGTGTCACTGTAATTTTGGGAACCTTGCCGTGTTCCATCAAGTTTTGAGTTTTGGTGTCAGACCACCAGCCGCGCACGCTTTCCAAGGCTAGGTAAGGGCAAACTGCGATCGCGCCGTAACCGATCAAACAAGCGAAGTGGTGAGTGCTCCAACATTGGGCGGTATCCACAACGAGGGAAGTTTTCATCCGCAGCCCGACGCTAATTAAGTGGTGGTGAACTGCACCAACTGCCAGCAAGGGTGGAATATAAGTACATTCAGCACTCAAACCAACAGCAGCAGATTCGCCTTTTTCCTTCGATGGTCGATCGCTCAAAATCAGAATTCTCGAACCGTCGCGCACCGATTTAACAGCATCTTGACAAAGTTGCTCTACTGCGGTTTGCAAACCAGCAGGCCCGGCAGATATTTTGTAAAGCGTTGACAATTCCGTTGCGGGGAAAGACTTTTGGTCTTTCAACAAACACAGTTCAGCGTCGTTGAGTACCGGGGAATCAATTTTTAGCAGCTTGGCATTTTCCGGGATTGTTTGCAATAAATTGCCCCGCAAACCCATATTCATTGTCAGTGACATCACCATCCCTTCGCGCAGGGGGTCGATCGGCGGATTTGTCACTTGAGCGAATCGCTGTTTGAAATAGTTGTACAGCAACTGAGGCTTTTCTGAGAGTACGGCCAAAGGAGTGTCATCGCCCATGCAGAAAGTCGGTTCCTTCCCAGCACTCGCCATCTCCACAATCACCATGTCCAAATCTTCGGCGGTGTAGCCAAAAGCAGTTTGGGTTGCTAAGAGTGTTTGCGAGTCGAGGGTTGCCGTTTCTGCAAAAGGCTGCGGTTCCAAGGTTTCGCGGTTTTGTTTGAGCCATTCGCCGTAGGGATGGCGCTTAGCAATCCGCTGTTTTAGCTGCCAATTTTTGAGAATTTCCTTAGTTTGCAGGTCAACTGCAATCATTTGTCCTGGCCCCAAACGGCCTTTTTCGACAATATCTGCTTCGGGGATATCGACAACTCCGGCTTCGGAGGCGACAATTACCAAACCGTCTTTAGTAATGCAGTAGCGGGCCGGACGCAAACCGTTGCGATCGAGCGTAGCACCTACTTGTTTGCCGTCGCTGAATACCAGCAATGCCGGGCCGTCCCAAGGTTCTTGAATGCCGCTGTAATATTCGTAAAAATCGACAATTTCGGGATAGTCAGCTAAATCCGGCTGATTTTTGTAAGCTTCGGGCACCAAAATTGTCAGGGATTCCAGGGGGGTGCGGCCGGAGTGTACCAACAATTCCATCACGTTGTCCAAGTTGGCCGAATCGCTGCTTTCGGGATTGACGATTGGGTTAAACGTGTCGATGTCCGCTTGACTCCAATTCGGGTGAGATAAATTCGCTTGTCGCGCTTTCATCCAGGTAATATTGCCCAACAGCGTGTTAATTTCCCCATTGTGTCCCAGCAAGCGCATGGGTTGGGCGAGGTGCCAGCGGGGCATAGTGTTGGTGCTGAAGCGCCGGTGATAGACGGCGAAGGCACTTTTATAAGCGGGATTTTTCAGATCGGGGTAAAATTCTGCCAGTACGGCCGATCGCACCATGCCTTTATAGACGATCGTGCGGCAGGAAAAAGAGCAACTATAAAATTCTTGGCGGGTAAAGCCGGTGCGATTTGATAACGAATGTCCGATCGCGCGACGCGCCAGAAATAGCTGTCTGTCGAGTTCGTCTCCGGCTAAGTCCGGTGAACTGACAATTACTTGTTCGATTTGAGGTTGATTTTCGCGCGCTTGCGGGCCCAAAACCGAGGGTACAATGGGAACTTTGCGCCATCCCAAAAGTTTCAGCCCGCGTGCTTTGAGAGATGCCTCAACCACTTGCCGCGCGGTATTCGCTTGACTTTCGTCTTGAGACAAAAACAGCATTCCCACGCCGCAGTTTTCCTGTGGTGGAGGCACAATTCCCTGTTCGGCAAACCAAGAATGCAACAATTCCCAAGGAATTGCCGTCATCAAACCTGCACCATCGCCGGAATCTTGGTCTGCACTGCAACCGCCGCGATGTTCCAGACAAGTTAAAGCTGGCAGCGCTTTTTCGATAATTGAGTGAGTAGCTTCGCCGCTTTGGTTGGCAATAAAGCCCACACCGCAGGCATCTCTTTCTTCCACTAACCAGCTTTGGCCGGCATAGGGAGTTCCTCGTTGAGTCTGATGCACGTTGCTGTTTCGATCGATCGTGTTACCCATGTTGATTGAATACTATTTCGGTGATTGTGTGGTTGATTCGTTATAGCTTGTCAAGAGTGCTACCCAGCGGCAGTGCTGGGCAAACCTTAAAGCAGCCGATTGCAAGCAGATTTGATAAAACTTTACATTGATGCTGCCAGCACATAGATCCCAAACCCTGTTTGCAGATTCTTAATTATCTCGATCGAATCGCTTTGGAGATGTCTCATAGAATACGCTTCTGTATGTAGAGAAGCGCTTCTTGGGCAAATTACCGCTTTGCAGGGCCGATAAATTGCGGGCGATTCACGAAGAAGGATAGCTGCGCGAGGCGAGTTTTTTTGTGCTTGTTTTTCCTGAATGTGCTAGATAAATGCAGAGGGCGGTTGAAATCTCCGTCTCTAGTGCGTGAGATTCTGTACAGGCGCGGTTTCAAGCGCACCGTCTTCTTATGGTATCGAATAAAATTAGAAATTTTCACTATTGTGCTGTGTGGCAGGCGTTTTTGAAGGTTAATGGTTTGAGGTTTCCACAAGTAAACAAAATGCACAGCAGACAAAAATGGCTAGTAGCAGCTAACAGAAGTCGATCGAGTGTTTGGCCCTGGATGTTGTCAGTCTCGATTGCGCCGATACTGGCGATCGTCTCAGTCGGGAATCTGGCCGCCACAGCCCAAGCAGCCAAGAGTGAAAAAACACCGGAGGAAGGGAAGGCTGCACTGATTCATGCTTCCACAGCCCGTCATTCGTTTCAACTCCCCTCTCATAGCGAAAGTGGGTTAAAACCGACTCAATTACTTATGACTCAATCTGTACCGCCCTCTTCGAGAATTAAACAAGGCCGCCAAGTCTCTCTCAACGGCCGGATTCTGCCCTTAGCTTGGACTCAGCAGCCAACAAACAGCACTTCCGCGAATTTCCGAACTTGGATTGCTGATGTTGGTTTGATGCAAAGTGCGGGAGTGGATTTGCTCAACACCGCCGACAGTACGAAACAACCGGTGCAGTGGTTTTCCGTATCTTTCACCGATGCTAAAAGTTTGATAGCCAGGGCAACAGGCCCGTATCGTTACTTAGATGTTACTGATTTTGCTAAACTTGCAGGCTGGCAGATATCTGCTGAGGGCAATGTTCTAAAAATTACTTCTCAAGCTGCGAATGTGACCGGGATTCGGCAAGCAGCGAGAGAATGGGGCGATCGCATAGTTCTCGATCTCGATCGCCCCGCCCCGTGGCAACTCAACTTCGTCGATACACCCAGCCCGTCCCCCACAACCCCACCGCGAGACACTCCCGACGACCCCACAAAGCCCGCTATCCCGCAGCAGACCGCGCCCCCAGCCCCAAACCTCGAAACACCAGACGACCCGACTAAACCCGCGATCTCGCAGCCGCTAGCGCCCGCCGCGCCGATCGCCACTCAAGAATGGTCGATCGCGATCGATGCCAAAGTTGATCGCACTTTGATCGATCGCGCTTTTGCAACCAGCCAACAAGTGCGATCGCTCAAAGTCGAACCTGCGGGGAATCAAACCAAAGTGAAGGTAAAAATTCCGTTAGGTTGGCGGCCGCAAGTATTCAGTTTAGGAAATTCCAATCGATTAGTTATCGACATTCGGCCGGATTCCCTAATAGAAAAAAACATTCTTTGGGCTCCGGGCGTGCGGTGGCGGCAGCAATATCAAAATTTAGGAACCGCTCGTTTTCCCGTCGTTTTATTAGAAGTTAATCCGCGTCAATCCGGTGTAAAAGTTCGACCACTTTTGAGTAATCCGCCTACTGATCAAGGCACTGCACCTCTATTGCAAACAGCCGAACTTTCGGGAACGGCGGCTGCAATTAACGCCGGATTTTTCAATCGCATCAATCGATTAGCTTTAGGCGCGATTCGGCGGGATAATAAATGGCTTTCCGGGCCGATATTGAACCGGGGGGCGATCGCCTGGAACGATCGGGGCGAATTTGCGATCGATCGTTTGACTTTGCAAGAAACTTTGATAACTCCTGCAAATCAACGTTTGTCTGTTTCACAGTTAAATAGTGCCTACGTGACATCAGGAATCGGCCGCTACAATCCCGATTGGGGAAAAACTTATACTCCGTTTTCTGATAATGAAATAGTTGTGACAGTTGCGGGCGATAGAGTTGTCAGCCAATCTCCCGGTGGCGCGTCGGGACAAACAAATTTCCCGATTCCAGCAAACGGTTATGTTTTGGCTTTGCGTTCCAATTTTTCGCCTGCATCTCAATTAACTGCTGGCAGTTTATTGCGTTTGGAAACTAACACCATTCCGGCAGATTTAAACCGTTTTCCTTACATTCTAGGCGGCGGGCCGGTGTTGGTAAAAAACAGTAGAGTTGTTTTGGATGCTAAGGCGGAAGGGTTTAGCGATGCCTATGTTCGACAAACAGCGATTCGGAGTGCGATCGGGCGAACTGCTGCGGGGAATTTGCTAATTGTAGCCGTCCACAATCGCGCGGGCGGGGCCGGCCCAAATTTTGCGGAACTGGCGCAGATCTTGCAGCAAATGGGTGCTGTGGAGGCTTTAAACTTGGATGGGGGAAGTTCGACGAGTTTGTATTTGGGAGGGAGTTTGCTCGATCGCCCGCCGTCTACTGCTGCGAGAGTCCATAATGCGATCGGTATTTTCATTCAACCATAAATCGACCGAATTGTCGGGGCGGGTTCACCTTAATTTATGCCGCTTAACGACAATCTAAATAAACCCGCCCTCCACTGCGAGAGTCCATAATGCGATCGGCATTTTCATTCAACCATAAATCGACAGAATTGTCGGGGCGGGTTCACCCTAATCTATGCGGCTTAATGAAAATCTAAATAAACCCGCCCTCCACCACTACAAACCTGGTTCGATCGCTATACTGGATTTTTGAGGCCTTAAGGTAGAAGCTCCACTCTCCCACTCTCCCAATCTGCCAGTCTCCCACACTCTCTTCTTGCTTCGAGTGCCGATCGGCTGACAAAGGTTTAAAATCAATATAGTCCTCTGCTGCCTTGCTTTCGGCAAGATTGAAGCATACCTACCCTGAAACCTCATAATAACCCTTGTGTCAGAAACTTCCCAGAACCGCCCAGCGCTGGATCTGAAGGCTATATTTCCATTCGAGCTAGATAACTTTCAGAGAGAGGCAATCGCCGCCCTCGATGCAGGTAAATCCGTTGTCGTGTGCGCTCCCACAGGCTCAGGGAAAACGCTAATCGGCGAATACGCCATCCATCAAGCACTTGTCCGGGGGCGGCGCGTTTTCTACACCACTCCCCTCAAAGCCCTATCTAACCAAAAGCTGCGCGACTTCCGCCATCAATTTGGAGACGAGATGGTAGGTTTGCTGACGGGTGACATCTCCTTCAATCGAGATGCGCCGATTTTGGTGATGACTACCGAAATATTTCGGAATATGCTCTACGGTACACCGATCGGCGCTGTTGGTGCTTCCCTCACCGGAGTCGAAACCGTGGTGCTCGATGAGTGTCACTACATGAACGATCGCCAGCGTGGTACTGTCTGGGAAGAATCGATCATCTACTGTTCCAGCGAAATTCAACTGCTGGCCCTCTCAGCCACCGTCGCCAATAGCGGGCAACTCACAGACTGGATTAACAAAGTCCACGGGCCCACAGAGCTTGTCTACTCAGACTTTCGGCCAGTACCGCTGCAATTCCACTTCGCCAATCAAAAAGGTATATTCCCGCTGCTAGACGAAACCGGCAAAAGAGCGAATCCGCGGTTAGTCCCCAAAAAGAAGCAAAAATCAGAAAGAGGTAGCATTCCTACTCCCAGTTTGACCGATGTTTTGTCCCGGTTGGACGATCGAGATATGCTACCAGCAATCTACTTCATCTTCAGCCGTCGTGGGTGCGACCAAGCAGTAGCAGAAGTAGGCAATTTCTCCCTGGTTAACGCAGCCGAAACCGCCGAACTCAAACGGATCATTGACGATTTTTTACAGCGCAACCCAGAAGCAGAACGCTTCGGTCAAAAAGAAGCACTTTTAAAAGGCATCGCAGCCCACCACGCAGGCATTTTGCCCGCTTGGAAAGGCTTAGTAGAAGAACTCTTTGGCAGAGGTTTGATTAAAGTCGTATTTGCCACCGAAACCCTCGCAGCCGGGATCAATATGCCCGCCCGCACCACAGTCATTTCCACCCTGTCCAAGCGCACCGACAAGGGACACCGACTGCTAAACGCTTCAGAATTCCTGCAAATGGCCGGTCGGGCTGGTCGGCGGGGCATGGACGAGCTGGGACACGTGGTCGCAGTTCAGACACGCTTTGAAGGCGCAAAAGAAGCCTCCTATTTGGCAACAGCCAAAGCAGACCCCCTCGCCAGTCAGTTTACGCCCAGCTACGGCATGGTGCTGAATTTGCTGCAAACTCACACTCTTGATGAAGCTCAAGAGTTGGTAGAACGGAGTTTTGGTCAATATCTGTCTACTTTGTATTTGCAGCCGCAGCAATCGGAATTAGACCGAGTGCAAGCTGAATTGGCCCTACTGGAAGAGTCTCTAGCGGCCGGAGGTAATGTCTCTACCCTGGAAAAACAACTCGCCCATTACGAAAAATTGCAGGGAAGGCTCAAAGAAGACAAGCGTTTGCTGAAAACTTTATTGCACCAAGCAGAAGAAGCGCGAATTAAGGAGATGTCCGTAGCTGTGGCTTTTGCAGTCCTGGGCACGGTTCTGAGTCTGAAGGGTAAGCACGTTCCGACAGCTAAACGATCGCACACAACTCCTGTACCCGCCGTCTTGGTTGCCAAAATCGCAGGTTCTGGGCAAGCACCAAACTTGGTATGCTTGGGCAAAGATAACCGCTGGTATATCGTCGCCATTAGCGATGTGGCTACTCTGCACGCCGAATTACCCCGTTTGAGCGTTGCAGATACCTTGATCCCGCCGCCGGAAATGGCCGCTCGACTCGGCCAGTGCCGCTTGGGAAATGAAGACACTATCTCCATTGCTCAATCTATCCCAGAATTGCCGATACCGGAACCGAGCCCAGAGGCGATCGAGCAACAGCAAAAAATCGCCGCCGTAGAAGAGAAACTAGAAATTCACCCAGTTCTAGAATGGGGCAATCCCGGTACTTTGCTCAAGCGCCAGCGCCGCCGGGAAGAATTGAAAAAAGAAATTCGCAAGGGCGAACAAGACTTAGAAAAACAGCGAGCTCGCTACTGGGAGCAATTTCTCAACTTAATTGACATTTTGCTGAATTTCGGCTGCTTGGAAAGAGTAGTTTCGGCAAATGTCAATCGAGATGATGCCTCCGAGAGGTTGGTGCCCACAATCTTGGGCCAAGCCTGCGCTGCCATTCGCGGTGATAATGAACTGTGGCTGGGTTTATCCCTAATGTCTGCCGAGTTTGACGAACTCGACCCCCACCACCTCGCTGCTGCTTGCGCGGCCTTAGTTACAGAAGTTTCTCGGCCTGATAGTTGGACTCATTACTCGCTATCTGCGGAAGTTTTGGCACCTTTGGACAATCTGCAAAAAGGCCTGCGCCGCCGATTGTTTCAAGTACAGTACCGCCACGAAGCTGCAATCCCGATTTGGCTGGAACGGGATATAGTAACTTTGGTGGAACAGTGGGCTCTGGGTGTTGAATGGCTGGAATTGATTAGTCATACAAGTTTGGATGAAGGGGATGTGGTGCGGATTTTGCGCCGGACTTTGGATTTCTTATCTCAGATTCCTCATGTTCCTCACGTCTCTGATTCTTTGCGGAGGAATGCTTGTCGGGCGATGCAGTTGATCGATCGATTCCCGGTGAATGAAGCTGCTACTCAATAACTTTTGAGTTGTGAGTTGGGAGAGGATTGGCGATCGAACATCTTGTATGCACAATGCGCACCAATTCAATTTGTAGGGTGCGCAATGCGCACCGGTTGACTAAGTTATTGTAGGGTGCGTCGCCTGGGATAAATCCCTAACTAAAATCGACAATCTAACAGCGACGCACCTGTGCTTACAAAGCCAGTGTAAACAAACCAAACACTTCTTTTGTCGCAAAATTTTGTAAAAATGATATTAGTAAAAAAAGTTACTAACTGAATCAACCGGTGCGCAGTGCGCACCCTACAATAACTATTCATTGCTTCAATCCTCGGACTTCCAGGTCTAGGCAAGCTGTCAACTGTCAACTGTCAACTGTCAACTGAATGAATAAGTGGTGTGGTGGGTAATTCTCGTGTCAATGCAACAAATCAAACAGCCCGATCAAATGCCTGAAGCCTGCTCTCAGAATCAAAAAAATCGCTTTTTCACCTTCTGGCAAAGAGTCTTAATTGGAACTCTAGCGAGTACATTACTCAATCTCTCCATCCTATTTCCCTCTCCCAGTTTCGCGGAAGTAGTTCTCGGCGTTGTTCGCAGTTCCGAGAATTCCCCCGATTGGGTGAAGATTACCACGCGCCTCTGGGAAAGCGGCATTGCTTACAAACCAATCAATCTCGAAGAAATCAAAAATTTGGCAGATTTAGCAGGCGTTAACGTGCTGTTTTTGGCCAATATTGAAACTTTGACTCCAGCGCAAATAAAAGTTTTAGAAGCTTGGACAAAACAGGGCGGCCGCTTGATTGCTTCTGGGCCTGTAGGGCGCAGTTCCCCGGCTTTGGTGCGTCAATCTTTACGATCGCTCCTTGGGGCCTATTGGGCTTTTCCCTTGACTCAGCGGGGGGCGGTGCAACCCCGCACCCGCTGCCGGGATCTGGCTTGCACCACTTCTAGCAACTGGGTGCCACCGGAACAACAAAATGCCTCAGTCCAAGGCGGTGTCCTGATTCCCGCCGACGCAAACAGTCAAACAGTCGCGACTTGGAAAAATAGTTCCGGTTCCTCTGCGGCGATCGCCACCGATCGCGCTACCTATCTCGGCTGGCGCTGGGGTAGCGACGGTTCCCCAAATATAGACTCGGCTTGGCTGCGGGCCTCGATCGCCCGCTGGGGCGGAACTGTCGGCTCCCCTGCTGCGCCTATAGCAGCCGCACCCCCGCTATCAAATCCCCCCTCCAGAGTCACGAGAAATACCCCTAGTTCGCCACGAAATACCCCGCTGAGCCGACTTTCTCCTTCTCCCCCCCTTCCCGATCCAGTACCTGCAACTTTTACAGACCCTTCGGATCAGTCTGCGCCGGCGGGTTTGGATGTGCAGGCAAATTCCAATCAGCCGATCGTCAGCATTGAAGCCTACTTGATGCGCCAAGAGCTCACCAACCTCCTCGGTAGGTTTGAAAGCGCCCTGACAGCATCTAATTCCGGGAATACCGCCGTCAATCTCAATGCTTCTAACCCCGCTCAACTGGTAGCAGCAGAACAGGGCGGAGGCGGCCCGGCAGCCAGTCGCCCCCCTGTTCTGCAATCGAGCAAGGGACGGACGATCGCCACCGCGCGGCAGGTTTTGCAAAATTTTGACCAACTCCTGCAAGAGCAAAAATACGCCGAGGCTAGAAAGCAGTGGGTGGAAGCGCGACAGTTGCTCTGGCAAAATTACCCCCAGGAAGGGCAGCGGGTTGGGGCGGAAATTCGGGCGGTTTGGCTCGATCGCGGTACGATCGTCGCAGCGCGATCGGAACAGGGTTTGGCCGCAGTGTTCGATCGCCTCGCCGCCGCCGGGATCAATACCGTTTTCTTTGAAACTTTAAATGCCGGATATCCGATTTATCCCAGTCAAATTGCACCCCAACAAAACCCCCTGACAGTGGGCTGGGATCCGCTGGAATCTGCGGTTAAATTAGCCCACGAGCGAGGCATGGAATTGCACGCTTGGGTGTGGACTTTTGCCACCGGAAATAAACGCCACAATACTTTAGTTGGTCAGCCTAGTTCTTATCCAGGCCCGGTACTTTCCGCTTATCCAGATTGGGCAAATATTGACAATAAAGGCAGACGCCAACACGTCAATGACGGTAAATTTTATCTCGATCCAGCTAACCCGGAAGCGCGCAGTTATTTGCTGCGAATTGTTGGCGAAATTACCAGTAAATACAAAGTAGATGGCATTCAACTAGACTATATTCGCTATCCTTTTCAAGATGACAATGCGGGTTTTACCTACGGTTATGGTGTTGCCGCGAGACAGCAATTTAAGCAGTTGACTGGTGTAGATCCGGTGAAGATTTCTCCCAGTGACGGCAGTTTGTGGCGGCAGTGGGTTGAGTTCAAAACTAATAAAATCAATACTTTTGTAGCTGAAGTTTCTCAGCTTTTACGGCAAAATTATCCGCGCACTATTCTGTCTGTGGCGGTGTTTCCGCACCCGGAAAGTCAACGAATTTACAAAATTCAACAAAATTGGGAAGTTTGGGCCCGTCAAGGCATTGTAGACTTGATTGTGCCGATGACTTATGCTTTGGATACGAACCGACTTCAGCGCATAACTGAACCGCTAGCAAAGGAACAAATGCTCGGTTCGGCTTTGATTTCTCCCTCGGTTAAGTTGTTGACTCTCCCGGAAGTTGTGGCGATCGACCAAATTCAAGCTTTGCGCGATTTGCCGACTGGGGGCTATGCTATTTTTGCGGTGGAAAGTATCAACAGCGGGATGCAGGGCTTTTTTAACCGCACTCAAGGGCGCCCCGTGCGAACGACAAATGCTGCGGAACCAATTCCTTACCGACAGCCGTTTGCTGCTGCGGCTTCGCGGTATACTACTCTCAAACAGGAATGGAGTTTTTTGTTGGCTAACAATCAGTTGCGGGTGTCGGAATCTGAACTGAAAGTGCTCAAAAGTCGATCGGACGAATTGGCACAAGCTTTGAGCAAATTGGCAGCCAATCCTTCTACCGAAAGTTTAGCAACTGCTAAAAGATTGTTGGCGAGTTTTCAATCTCAATTTCAATCTTCCATGCGCTTGCATTCTGCCGACAATAGCTATCAGGTGCAAACTTGGCAAAATCGTTTGGAGAGTTTGGATATGCTATTGCGTTACGGCGAAAGGGTGGACTTGAATCGCAGGTAAATACAGGTTGTTCGGGTGCGCGCGGCTGTGGATAGAGCGATCGTGCTTTTCAGGCAAATAGGTCATTGCGAAAAAACAATAGTATCTTGTAGGGGCGGGTGCCGGCTAATAATCTATGAAATAACCCAGTTTATTAAGGCAAAACCCGCCCGACCAATCTAATGTTTATTTGTACCCATCTACTTATACCATTTTTCAAAACTTATGCAACAGTATTTGTAGGGTGTGTCGCTAAGAGAAAATCCCTAAAATAGATCGACAATCTTACAGCGACGCACCTTACACGTGAGGTGGAGGAAACAAACCGAACACTTGTTTTGTAGGAAGGATTTTTATAAATGGTATTAATTAAGTGCTGTATCCTGTCCCCTCACTACAAACACTTTTTCTGAGGTAATTAACCGGATTTGATCTGACTCGATCGTCTATCGTTCCAAGATTTTAACATCTACTAATTTCCCTTGCCAATTTCCATTACTCTTAGGATGAATATGTTTCCTAAACCGCTCAATCGCTTGGCCGCCAAAATGTTAGGTAAAGTTCCATTACAAACAGTGCTCGTAGTGCCTTTTTTAGTGCAAATTGTCGGCACCGTAGGAGTAGTCGGTTGGCTATCATTCCAAAACGGTCAGCGGGCGGTTAACGATGTTGCTACTCAGTTGCGGGGAGAAATTAGCGATCGCATCAAAGACCGTATGGAAAATTATATGTCAATTCCCCACATTGTCAATCACCTGAACGTTCAAGGCGTAAAATTGGGGCAGTTGAACCTAGAAGACAAACAAAAAATAGAAATTCATTTCCTCGAACAAATTCAATATTTTGATACAATCAGCATCATTTACATAGCCCAAGAAAATGGAGAACATTCGGGAGCAATCCGCACTAAAGATGGGATTTTGATATCTGCTGCCGACAGCTCTACTGGCAATAAATTAGCTCGATATACTGCGGACTCTCAGGGAAATCGCGTTCAATTAGTGCAAATTTCAGCCAATATTTACGACCCGCGAACTCGCCCTTGGTACATAGCTGCTGCTACGGCCAAAAAACCTATTTGGACTCCAATTTATACAGATTTTTTGACTAGGGAACTGGCAATTACTGCCGCTTTACCTATCTACGACGATACTGGCAAGCTATTAGGAGTAGCTGGCAGCGATTTGCTATTTTCCAAAATCAAAGAGTTTCTCGTCAGCCTCAAAATTGGCAAGTCGGGGCAAACTTTTTTGATGGAGAGATCCGGGATGTTAATTGCCACTTCAACGGCGACTCAAGAATTTGTAGTGGAAGGTAAAGAAGCAAAACGCATCAAAGCTTCAGAAAGCGAGAATCCCGTAATTCGCCAAACCGCACAGCATTTAGATAAATCCTACGACAGCTTAGCTAAAGTCAAGAATTCTCAACAGCTTACTTTTGATATTGACGGCAAGCAAAATTTTATTCAGGTAACTCCTTTTCAAGACAATCGGGGGTTAGATTGGCTGATTGTGGTAGTTGTACCAGAGTCCGACTTTATGGAGCAAATTAACGCCAATACACGCACGACTTTTTTATTGTCGGTTGCAGCTTTGATCGTGGCGACAATTCTGGGGATTCTTACTGCTAAATGGGTGGTGCGGCCGATTTTAAGATTGAATGCGGCAGCCAAGGCTTTGGCGCGAAATGAATGGGATACAAAACTGACTCTGAATCGCGAAGATGAACTCGGAGAACTTGCCGCTTCTTTTAACAGCATGGCAGAGCAATTGCAGCACTCATTTACTTCGATCTCGGAAAGCGAAAACCGAGTCAAACAATTTCTCAATGCAGTACCGCTAGGCATTTTTATTGCCGAGTCCAATGGTCAACCTCACTACATTAATCCTACAGGAGAGCAGCTTTTAGGTCAAGGAATTATAGCAGCAGATGCCGAAAATTTGCGCCAAGCTTACAAAGTTTATTTAGCTGGAACTCAGGAAATTTACCCGGCGGAGCGCGACCCAATTTTAAATGCTTTGCAGGGCAAAAGTGTCACTGTTGATGACATTGAAATCTTCTCGACTGACAAAACTGTTCCTCTGCAAGTTTGGGGAACTCCTATTTACGACGCGCAAGGAAAGATCATCTACGGGATGTGCGCTTTTCAAGATATTACGGAACGCAAAATAGCGGAGAAACTGTTAAGGGAATACAACCAAAATTTAGCTGTGCAAGTTGCCGAACGCACGTCCGATCTTGCTAAGGCAAAAGAAAAGTTTTCTAAAGCTTTTCGTTCGAGTCCGAATGCGATTACCATCACAAGAATCAGTGACGGTCGCCATATAGAAGTCAATGACAGTTTTTGTCGGATGATGGGTTACAGTCACGCGGAAATTATTGGTAAAACAGCGGTAGAACTGAATTTTTGGGCGACTTTAGCCGAGCGCGATCGCATGATTCAAATGTTGAAAAACAAGACGGCAATTCACAATTACGAGCTGAGGTTTCGCAATAAAAGTGGTGCAGAAAGAACGGCGCTGCTGTCGATTGAAACCATTGATATTGACGGAGAAGCTTGTTTTCTGTCGATTTCTAGCGATATTACCGATCGCCAAAAAGCAGAAACCGCCCTCCGCGAAGCAGAAGAAAAGTACCGCAACATTTATGAAAATGCTTTAAACGGCATTTTTCAAACTGCTGCTGACGGGAAATACATTAGCGCTAACCCGGCTTTAGCTGAGCTCTACGGTTACGAATCGCCCGCAGAATTGATCGCAGCGCAGCCGAATTTCAAGAACCAGCTTTACGTGAATCCCAACCGCCGCGACGAATTTGCTGTGCTGATGGACGAGTACGGGATACTGTCAAACTTTGAATCGGAAATTTACCGCAAAGATGGCAGCATCATCTGGATTTCCGAAAATTGTCGCGCTGTCTGCGATGACGCAGGAAATCTACTTTACTACGAAGGTTTTATTAAAGACATTACTGCTAGCAAACAAGCGGAAATCAAAATGCTGCAGGCGAAAGAAGCGGCCGAAGCAGCAAACAAAGCTAAGAGTACCTTTCTGGCGAATATGAGTCACGAATTGCGATCGCCCTTGAACGCAGTCATCGGCTTTGCTCAAGTCATGATCCGCAGTAAAAATCTGTCTCCCGAAAATCAAGAAGATGTCGGAATCATCCTGCGGAGTGGCGAACATTTGCTGGCTTTAATCAACCAAGTATTAGACTTGTCCAAAATCGAAGCCGGACGCACTACTATTAATGAAAAAAGCTTCGATTTCTACCGACTGATCGACGATTTAGAAGATATGTTTGCTCTCAAAGCTGAGGAAAAAAACTTACAATTAATCTTCGATCGGGACGCGGAAGTTCCCCATTACATTTGTACCGATGAAGTGAAATTGCGCCAAGTCTTAATTAATTTGCTCAACAATGCGATTAAATTTACTTCAGAAGGGGGAGTTTCGGTGCAAGTTAAAGGAGGAAAGCGGAATTTGCACAAAAACAGCGCTGATGAAATGCCCGGCCGCTACTCGCTCCATTTTGAAGTTCAAGATACTGGTGCAGGCATTGCTGCCGAAGAAATTAATCAGTTGTTTGAAGCATTTGTACAGACAACAACAGGTAAAGATTCTCAGGAAGGCACGGGTTTAGGTTTAGCGATTAGCCGCCAGTTCGTGCAATTGATGGGAGGTGAAATTACGGTTAGCAGCGAGGTTGGCAAGGGTGCACTATTTCAGTTTGACATCCAAGTTCACCTGGTTGAAGCTGCTGATATTGAAATCAAAAAAGCTCTACGTCGAGTTATTGCCCTCGAACCAAATCAGCCGAGTTACCGCTTGCTAATTGTGGATGACAAACCCCTGAACCGCCAACTGTTGGTAAAACTTCTGAGTCCGCTGGGATTTGAGTTGAGAGAAGCGAATAACGGTCAAGAAGCGGTGGATATTTTTATGGATTGGGAACCGCATCTGATTTGGATGGACATGAGAATGCCTGTGATGGACGGGTACGAGGCAACGAAACAGATTAAAACTACAACTGGCGGGC
>Ga0335397_10005670_pt1 | contig 16271 bp, 10 predicted proteins | sample MAT04_FD_205740 | JGI IMG/M metagenome (GOLD analysis project Ga0335397, IMG submission 205740) | Freshwater microbial communities from Lake Fryxell liftoff mats and glacier meltwater in Antarctica - MAT-04 (spades assembly) (version 2) ... | reverse complement strand
TATTTAGACCGGGGACATAGGTAACACTCGTTCGGGGACATGGGTAACACTTTTGTTTGAGCTAGATTTTCTCAAGTTTCAGGACGGCTCGATTACCGTCCGTTCCGGAGGATTCTCTAGCTTCTTCTTTTCCTTCGGGGCCAGGCGTCGATCGGCTGACGAGCGCCAGCGAGTAAAGCCGATCGACGCCTGGCCCCGAAGCGAGCTCAATCCCCTCGGCGGACCACCCGCCGAGTGCTCTCATCTCGTTCATTCAACTGGCCCAGGCACTGAGGCCCGAACCAGACCTCCCACTTGCCATCGATGTTCGTCGGGCGCAGAAAAACTTGCTCGCCGCGAAATGCCTTGCTCACATGCCACGTCTTGCCTCGGAAGTCCACTCGGCCTTCCTGCTGCACCTTCCGAACTTGATCGTCTGGAGCCGATTCCCACTTCACAAATTGATCAGGAAACGCGCGTGTGCTCGGTTGATATCGATCGCCAGGCACGCCCATCGACAAGGCTTCGTGAGGTCGGTGAAAGTTATAGACTTCGCGCCAAGGATCGAATTGTGATTGGCAGTCGTCGATGTCTCGAAAGGCACGCGTCGACAACAGCTCTGCGTTCAATGTCCGATGGAAACGCTCTGCCTTGCCTTGTGTCTGCGGATGATAAGGTCGGCCATGCGACACGCGCACGCCGAGTTTCAAAAGCCACACCGTCAGCGAAGTCCACGGGTTTTCTCGGTCATTTCCCCATGGCGAGCCGTTGTCCATCAGCATCTGCCCGGGCATGCCGAAGCGTTGAAACATCTTCTTCAGCGATGTGCTCACTGTCTCACCACGCTCGTTGTCGCAGGCCACAAGCCCGATCGAGTATCGCGAATGATCGTCGAGGACTGTGAGCGGATGGCAGCGACCGCCTGCCGTTAATGGAATGTGACCTTTGAAGTCCATCTGCCAGAGTTCGTTGGGAGCCTCGCGTTCGAATCGCTGAAACGCGCGATGCTTGGCGGCACTCTCTGGATCAAGCTTTCCGTGGCGTCGCAGAATCTCGGTGATCGTGCTGGCCGCGGGCGAGCGCAGTCCTTCGCGAGTCAGGACCGCGCGCAGCTTGCGGCCGCCCCAGGCAGGATGCGCGTCCCGCAGTTCCAACACTCGCTGCTCGATCGCACGGTCCGTTTGATGCGGTGACCCTCGAGGCCTGCGCGATCGATTGGAGAGATCCCCCTCGCCATCGACCTGCCTCGCCATCCACTTGTAGACCGTCTTGCGAGAGACCCCGAATCGGCGAGCCAACTCGGCCACGCCAAGCTGCTGAGTCGCTACCAGCTTCACCAACTCCAAACGCTGAGAAACCACAGAATCTACCTTCCAAGGCATCGGCATAACTCCTTGTTTCCAGGAGCCATTTACCGTACCGAAAGGTGTTACCCATGTCCCCGAACGAGTGTTACCCATGTCCCCGGTCTATACACCCTCCCCACGGAGTGGGAGGGAGCAGGAAAGGGGCAATTGTAACTCTTCGGGTTGGGGCGCGGAGGTCCCGGGGAGCGCCGGCGCTGGGGGGAGCGCGCAAGTCTTCGGGTTGTGGCTCGGGGCAAGCTCGCCAGTGTCGCCCTGTAACTTTGCGGGTTGGGGCGCGGAAGTCGGCGAATCCGCACGAGTGCGGCCCCCCTCCCCAACCCTCCCCACGGAGTGGGAGGGAGCAGGAAAGAGGCAGTTGTAACTTTTCGGGTTGGGGCGCAGAGGCCACAGGGGGCGCGGGCGCTGCCGGGGGCGAGTAAGTCTGCGAGTCGGTGAATCCGCACGAGTGCGGCCCCCCTCCCCAGCCCTCCCCACGGAGTGGGAGGGAGCAGGAAAGGGGCAGTTGCAACTCTTCGGGTTGGGGCGCGGAGGCCACGGGGGGGCGCAGAGGTCCCGGGGAGCGCCGGCGCTGGGGGGAGCACGCAAGTTTTCGGGTTGTTACGCGGATTCATCTGCAATCCCCCGTAAGGACACAACCGTCGCGACTCTTGCGGCGTAGCGGTCGGCAAAGCAGCGACGCTCGCAAGCCTTACCAGACGTCACCCCGGCTCAATTCCTTCGGTCTTCGATTCCTATGGCAGGTGCCCCAGAACGGATTGTAGCAAATATCAGATCTTCAAAAAGCTGATTGTAGAGTTTGTTTGGAAATTTTCCGAAAGGTACGCGGCCTTTTCCCTGAGGATGCAAAGTCCTCAGGAAAACGGCTGTCTTCCCGACTCGAAGAGTTGCGGCGCAGGGATTCCCTTGGGAACACAACGTATCGGTCGCGTGATCGACGTCATGGTTGCATCCTTTGATGGTGGCTGTCGCCCAGAATGCAGAGAGATCAGCCACCGGGTTCCATGGGGCCGGTAGCGACCGTGCTACTGGAAGCAGCTTCGCAAATCCCCCTGGAAAGGCAACAATGTGGGGAAGCTCATCCCTTTCTCACGCCGGCAATACCATGACAGTGTCGATTGATGGTCCGCAGGAGTTGGCCGCTGCCATCTGTGAGTACCGATCTACCGTCAGGCCAAGCACGCTGTCGAACCTACTGGGGGCTGTTTCTGACGCGGGGCTCGCGGACCTTGTAAAGTTGGCCTTCTGTGCCAGTACCGTGGCAGAAGAGGGCGCACTCATGAGGTTCAGGCTTTTCGTACCGGCCTTCATTGCGAATGCAGAGGTTTGGAGAATCGCCAATCTTGCTACGCCCATTCCCCTTGAGTCTGCGGACGAGCTGCGAAAGATTGCTCCAGCAGCCGCCTCTCACGATTTCGCACTCGAGGTTCTGGAGAGCAGTCGAGGCTTAGAATGCATTGCCATTCGACTGGCGCATACAGGCGACGGCGCTGTGGAGCTCTTCAGTGCCGAGACTTGGAGAAAGGGTACGGTGCCAGGGCTCATGATTCGGGTGGACGGGCCTGGAAGTCTGCGAGTTAGTGAACTTCACGGAAGGTGGAATTTGTGCGGAGGGGTGCTTCGTAGCATTCGTGCCGGTTTCCTGGAGAGTTGGTGGAAGGTCGCCTGCGATGCGGTACAGCGAGAGCTACCGAACTTGAGTGAGAGTGACGCTTTCTTGCCCATCGTCAATTCGTGGAGTGACCTGCTGCTTCTCACGTCAGAGCGACACAAGGGCGGATGCTTCATCATCCTGCCCGACAGAGAACTCCGCGGAATTAAGCTTGGCTATCCGACCAACGACAGCTCTTTGAAGGATGCAATCGTAGGTCTGTTGCGCGCAAGTCTGCCGTCCTATCCGTCGCCCGGCCGGGAAGCATCCGTTGCTCACTTTGAATCGCAATCGACGCGAGAGAAAAACAACTGGATGTGGCGCCGACACGTTGCCAAATCGACGATTGATGCCCTCGCCACGATCGCTGGCGTCGACGGCTGCACCGTGTTCGACTCGGAACTGAACCTCCTTGGCTTTGGTGGGAAGCTCCCATTTCATGACCCATCAAAATCTCGACTCAAGAGCGGCGGAATGCGGCACCGTTCTGCCCATGCATTCTGCGAGGAGAATGCGGGGACGTGCTGCTTTGTGGTATCTCAGGACGGCCAGATTTCCAGGTACGAGAACACCGGGACGGAGGTAGTTGAGTCTTCACCCTACTGGCCCGAGGCGGGCAGCCAACCGCAGCATTGAGGTGGAGAGTTGCACGCGATCATGCGGTATTCTGCGGTATGGATAGAGAGTGTGGCGCACGAAAAAAGCCCGGAACCACCGCGAAACATGCGGGATTCTCGGGCTTTCTTGAGTAGCGGCGCAGGGATTCGAACCCCGGACACGCGGATTATGATTCCGCTGCTCTAACCAACTGAGCTACGCCGCCAAAGTATTTCGCCCTAAGGATTTACGGCACGTCGGCGAAGCAGCGTTTGATCGCAGCAGGCCGCGAAGCCTGCTGATCCAACGAGCCTCCACGCCGGCACGTTCCCTAGGGCTGAGACTATGGAAGGATAGCATCAAAATGACGGCTCGCAAGCCCGGCCGATGCCCCGATTTCAACCCCGCTGCAAGCATCTTGCGGGGCACGCGCCGCCAGCGGGATGGGGACCTGATACCATGACCCGCTGTCAGCCCCAACCCACCCCGTCGTCTCAAAACTCCCTTGCAGAAAACCGCCATGCCAGCCCGAAATTTCGCTTGGCTCGCCTTGCTGTGCGCGTTCCCCACGCCGGTGCTGGCCTTGGAGCCTGTCGCCGCCTTTACGCCCGGCGCTCGGGTGCTGTTTCAAGGGGACTCCATTACCGACGGCAATCGAGGGCGAAGCGCCGATCCCAACCACATCCTGGGACATGGGTATGTCTTCATCACGGCCGCGCGCCATGGGGCAGCGTTTCCCGAAACGAAGCTTGAGTTCATGAACCGCGGCGTCAGTGGCAACACGGTCCTGGATCTGGAAAAACGCTGGCAGAAGGAGACGCTCGATCTGAAGCCCGATGTGCTGAGCATCCTGATCGGGGTGAACGACTCCGGGCGAAAAGTCCCGCTCGATCAGTATGAGCAGGTCTACGACAAGCTCTTGAGCGACGCCCGAGCGGCGAATCCGCAGGTGAAACTCGTCCTGTGCGAGCCGTTCTTGTTGAACCATCAGGCCAAGGAACCGGCCAAGGGCTCACCGAATGTCGACGTGGTGAAACGCCAGGAGATCGTGGCGAAGTTGGCGCAGAAACACGGGGCTGCACTCGTCCATTTCCAAAAGGTGCTGGATGACGCCTGCCAGCGTGCCCCGGCCAGTCACTGGATTTGGGATGGCATCCACCCCACGTACTCAGGGCATCAAATTCTGGCAGACGAATGGGAACGCGTGGTCCGCGAAAAGTGGAAGCCTTGAATCGCGAAGCCCTAAGGGATTAGGTCCTCGGCGTTTGACACCTCCCCCTGGGACGACTATTTTCCTGAGGGTGTTCCCAGGCGATCAGCTCTCCATGACAGCCAGCCAACGAGCCTATTCACCGAATCTCACCGGGCCGCGCCGTATCATGGCGATCGGCTGGCTGTTCGCTTACCTGGTGTCGACGATCGGCGTTCCGCTGCCAGCGTCCGTATCGCAAGCAACCCCAATCATTGCTCTAGCCGCTTGCGGTTGCTCGCTTGACGCCGAAGCCCGCGGCACCTGCTGTTGCGCTAAGGCTCTTCCTTCAAGCAGCGTGCCAAGTTGCTGCTCGATGAAGAACAGGAAATCGTCGGCGGCGGCTTCCGCGCAAGCAGCCAAGCCGCGCGGAGTACGAGGCTTGGCCTTCGCCGCACGAAAGTGTCAGGGCCATGCGGACTCGTGGCTCACGGCTGCAATGGCAGTACCTCTGGCGCGGCCTGTTGATTCGCTGCCCATTCAGTTCACCGGGCGCGTCGTCATCGTGGCGCTTCTCATTCCGGTTGTATTCGCCGACCCGCCCGTCCCTCCGCCTCGCCTGGCGCACTTCTGCTCTGCTGCCTGATTGCCCGTGGCCAGCTGTCTTGGTTTGCGTGCGCTGCACGCTTCGAGGTTGGCTGGCGATCCCGCTGGTAACGATGGCAGCCTGAAATGACGCCAGTTTCTGTCGCTCTCGCTGCGCGCCATTGGGCTGCGCGCGAAAGCTCCTGCATCCACTTACCGCGGAGCGTTTTCATGTTCTTTGATTTTCATCGCAAGACCTGTGCGCGCAGCCAAGGCTCGCGACGATCGGGCTTCACCTTGATCGAGCTGTTAGTTGTCGTGGCGATCATCACCATTTTGATCGGCCTGTTGATGCCGGCGGTTCAGACCGCCCGCGAGTCCGCCCGGCGCGCAAGCTGCATCAATAATCTCAAGCAGCTCAACTTGGCATTGCACAACTTCCATGGCATCTACAGCCAGTTCCCGGCGGGTCGCGATCCGTGGCCCACGCCGTTCTCAACGCATGCACGGCTGCTCCCTTATCTGGAGCAGACGAACCTGAAGAATCTGATCGACTACACGCAGCCGACGTCGGCCGGCGCGAACCTGACGGCGGCCAACACAGCGGTAACCATCTTTCAATGCCCCAGCGACAACCAACGCGGCCGCGTGACCGGGTCCACCTTTGGCGGCAACAACTACGTGGCCAATGTCGGCACCGGCATTAACGATGGTGACTATGTCACCGGCGACGGCGTCTTTCTGCTCAACACACGAGTGGGCGTCATTGATATTTTTGATGGGACATCCCAAACCGCCGCCTTCAGCGAATCGATCATCGGCGACGGCAAGACGGCGCCCGTTTCCACCAAGCTGCAGTCGGTGCAGCTCTCCGGCAGCACCAAGACGACTCAGGCCGGTTGCAGTTCGGGTCCTTACACCGGCAACCGAGGCGATCGCTGGATCAATGGTGGCTATCTGGCGACGCTCTATAACCATTTCTTCACGCCCAACAGTTCGTCGTGGGATTGTCTGAACGCGTCGAACAACTACGGCTTGAAGACTGCCCGAAGCTATCATCCCGGCGGCGTCAATCTCTCACTTTGCGACGGCAGCGTCCGCTTTGTCTCAGACAACATCGAGGTCGTCACCTGGAAAGCCATCGCCACGCGCGGCGGCAACGAAGTGACGGCCGACTTCTGATCTCCTTTTTTGAATCACACTTACTGGAGTTTCCCCATGAAACGATTTTTTTTCGCGCTGAGCCTGATGTGGATGGCCGTGCCGGTGACTGCCCATGACACCTGGATCCAGACGAACGCGAACCTGGTCCGGCCGGGCGATGTGTTGCACGTGGACCTGATGCTGGGCAACCACGGCAATGATCACCGCGATTTCAAACTGGCGAGCAAGGTGACGCCGACGAACATCACGCTGGATGTGATCTCGCCCAACGGCAAACGCTACGACCTGCTGCCCGAGTTGGTGGACCTGGGCTACGCGCCCAAGGAAGGCTTCTGGACGAGCCGCTTCAAGCCGGCCGATCCCGGCCTGCATATCATCGCCCACACCAGCGGCAATCTGCACGGCACGACGCGCTCGGTGAAGAGCGGCAAGACGATGTTCGTGGTGAGCAAGAGCCTGGACAAGCCGATGAAGGAGAATCCCGGCTTCGACAAACCCTTGGGGCACCGTTTTGAACTGGTCCCCCAGTCAAACCCCGTAACGCCGATGGGCCCAGGCGTTCCGATCTCTGTGCAGTTGCTCTTTAAAGGCAAGCCGATGGCGAAGGCCCGGGTGAGCTTTATCCCCCGCGGTGTCACGTTGAAGGAAGGCCTCGACGAGCAGTACGAGCGAATCACCGATGCCGACGGCAAGGCGAGCTTTACGCCCACCGAGGGCAACCTGGTGCTTGTCGCCGCGCACCATCTGGAGCCCGAAGAGAAGGGCGAAGGCCACGAGAGCACCAAGTACAGCGCCACGCTGTTTGTGTACGTGCCGCAGATCTGCCCTTGCTGCGAAGAGTAGCGGGCGGCAGCGTGGAGCCTGGCGGCAAGGCGTCTGTCTGTTACGACAGTTCGGAAATTGGCTTGCCGCTGGGCAGAACCGGATGGGGCCGGCCCGATTCGTTGGTGTAGTTGATCCGTGTGTCGACACCCAGGTGCCGGTACATGGTGGCCAGCACGTCTTGCGGGGTCTTGGGATTGGTCTTGGGGAAGGCGCCGATGGCGTCGCTTTCCCCAACGACCCGGCCTCCCTTGACGGGGCCACCGGCCAACGCCGCGCTGAAGACGTTGGGGTAATGGTCGCGGCCGGCTTGGGCGTTCACGCGCGGGGTGCGGCCGAACTCTCCCCAAGCGACGACCAACGTGCTTTCCAGCAGGCCGCGCTGATCCAGATCTTCGATCAACGCCGAGTAGGCCTTGTCCCAGCGCGGCAAGAACCCGTCGCGCAGCGATTCAAAACCCTTCACGTGCGTGTCCCACCAGCGCAGGTCCACGGTCACCATGCGCACGCCCGCTTCGACCAGACGTCGGGCCAGCAGGATCCGCTGGCTCCAGGCCGGCGCGCCGCAGCGGTCGGCCGAGCCTGGGTCGTAGGCGGCTTGAAAGCCATAGCGCTCGCGGACTTTCTGCGGCTCGGCATCCAGATCGAAGGCCTGCCGCGCCGCAGGCGAACTGAGAATGCCCCAGGCCTGTTGCGTGAAGCGATCCATGGCCGCCATCTGGCCGCTTGAATCGACTTCGTTGCGCAGGCGGTCAATGCCGCGCAGCAGACCGCGACGGTCTGAAAGCCGATCGACCGAGAGCCCCTCGGCTAGCGCGAAATTGGGGACCTCGAACTTGCCCGGATTGGCCGGATCGGCGCCGGTCTCGAACGGCCGGCAGGCCACGCCCAGATAGGCAGGCCCTGTGCCGGGCACCATCTTGGGGATCATGACATAGCTGGGCAACTCGGGCGAAAGGTGCTGAAGCTGCTTGGTCACAATCGCGCCGCAACTGGGCATCTCGTTCACGTCGGCCATGGGGCCCGAGTTGTAGCCCGTGAAGCAAATCTGATCGCCGGTGGAATGGCCGGCGTCGTGGTGATGCAGACTGCGGACGATGGACCACTTGTCCATGATCTTGCCCGACATCGGCAGCATGTCGGTCAGAAAGATCCCCGGCACGTTGGTGCCGACGGTGCTGAACTCGCCGCGGTAATCCACGGCCGCGTCGGGCTTGGGATCCCACATGTCGATATGACTGGGCCCGCCCCGCATCCAGAGGATGATGACGTTGTTCTTGCGTTTCGAAGGGGCCGTGACCCCCGCTGCCAGACTCTCGTTTTGAAGCAATCCTGCCAACGACAGTCCGCTGGTTCCCAGCGCGCCTGCCTGGAGGAATCCTCGGCGATTGAGGGCAAGTTCCCGCCGAAAATCGGCACATCCCGTGAGAGAAGCGGGCATGGGAGGGTCCTGAAAGGAGATCCACAATCATCAGACCAATTAACACTTGCTTATACGTCGTTGGGTTGGCGATGTCAATAAAAAAGCCTCGAGCGACCGATGGGGTCGCTCGAGGCTCAAGTTTTCTACTTCACGTCACTTAGACGTGTGAACTCAGTTCCACCACCACTGCCAAGCGGTGGCTTCCGGGGCGGCGTCGAGCCGAACCGGGGCCAGCGACTTCGACATCTCGATTTTCTCCAGCACCTGGCTGGGGCGGATTTCGACACCCCCCGAGGCGCTCAGGATCGTCTTGCTGGCCTTCTTGATGAACGAAGCCTGCGTGGGGACGGTCTTGGGAGGATTCAACTGCGAGGTCGGCACGGTCGGGCTCTTGAAAGCCGACGCGTCGAAGGTCGCCTTGCCGGCCAGATCTTCCTTCTGGATCAGCGCCACGACCACGGCCATGTCCATCACGTTGCGCAGTTCGTTGAAGACCGGGGCAGCGTCGGCCAAAGCGCCGTACTGCTTGGTCATGTCATCGGCCCAGCGCTTGGCGACGGGATCGACCTTGGCGGTCTTCTCGCGGGCGCCATTGGCTTGAAAGAACGAGCTCTCAGTCATGGCTTTGACCCCTTGGCCGCGGATTTCCCAGGCCAAACCGTCTTCGCTCTTCAACAAGGCGTCGTAGTTGGTGGTGAGCCACCAGCGGGGGAACATGTCCCCGCCCGAGGCCATCTCCAGGAAGCTCTTGATGCCCGGCACGGGCGAGCGCTCGAAGCCCATCGCCAGACGCTTCATGCGGAAGTCGGCGGCGAACAGCACGCGGGCGAAGCGGCTGGTAGCCTCGATGCCCGTGAAGGTGATGTTCTGCGGGCCCATGGTCTCTTCGATCGTAGTGACCGTCGTCCTGGCATCGTTGTTCAGGCGACCGTCTTGGGCCTTGATCCAAGTCAGCAGGCGGGCCATGCCTTCCTTCGAGGGATCGATGGAGCAGGTGACGCGGCCGCCGGCCAGTTCTTCGGCCGAACGGAACGCGACCAGCAGGTCCTCAAGGTGCAGCACGGGGGCGCCGGTGGTCTTGCCACAGACGTTACCCATCTCGTCGACTTTCCAACCCTCGGCAGGGCCAGCCAGCACGATGTCGTTCTCTTCGGGATAGACGAACACGTACTGGATTCGCTGCAGGCCGCTCAAGTAACGAATGTCGTCCGGCAGTTTCTTGTCGGCGTCGACATGCTTCTTCAGCTCAGCACCCAGGCGCTTGAGCGACACCTTACGGAGCGCTGTCTTGCCCGCCAGGCCCTCGGGAACCGGAGTTTGAGCTTCGACGCGCAACTGGCGCAGCTTGTTCAGCTCGTCGACCGTGCTGTTGGCTACCACACCCTGGGCGTCGACCGCGACACCGCCCACGGCCTGCTGTTGGAAACCGTTGTTTCCGGCCAGACCGACGGCAGCCCAGGTCGCGGCTGCGAGGGCCCCCGCCGCCAAGACCATCTTGTTACGAAAGCTCATTGAGTTCCCTTTCACGCACCCCTGCTGGGAATGCGATTGCTGACTTCATTATCCTTGAAGTCAGAAGTTTAGTTCCACCACCATTGCCAGTTTGTAGCATCCGCCGAGGACTGCTGGCGAATCGGTGCCAGCGACTTGGACATTTCGATGTTTTCCAACGCTTGTGCCGGACGGATTTCAACTCCGCCTGAGGCGCTCAGAATTGTCTTGCTGGCCTTCTTGATAAACGAGGCCTGCGTGGGGACGGTCTTGGGAGGGTTCAACTGGACCATCGGCACCGTGGGGCTGGTCAGGGCGGACATGTCAAAGTCTGCCTTGCCGGCCAGGTCTTCCTTCTGGATCAAGGCCACCACGACGGCCAGATCCATCACATTTCGCAGCTCGTTGAAGACGGGCGTGGCATCGGCCAGTTCGTCGTAGTGCTTGGTCATCGTGTCGGCCCAGCGCTTGGCGATGGGGTCGACCTTGGCGTTCTTGTCGCGGGCGCCATTGGCCTGAAAGAACGAGCTCTCGGTCATGGCTTTGACCCCTTGGCCGCGGATTTCCCAGGCCAGGGCGTCTTCGCTTTTCAACAGCGCGTCGTAGTTCGTGGTCAGCCACCAGCGGGGGAACATGTCCCCACCCGCGGCCATTTCCAGGAAGCTCTTCAGTCCGGGGACCGGCGAACGCTCGAAGCCCATCGCCAGCCGCTTCATGCGGAAGTCGGCGGCGAACAGCACGCGCGCAAAACGGGTGCTGGCGTCGATGCCGCTGAAGGTAATGTTCTGAGGGCCCAAGGTCTGCTCGATCGAAGCGGCTGCCGTCTGAGCGTCGTTGTTCAGCCGGCCATCTTGAGCCTTGATCCATTGCAGCAGGCGGGCCATGCCTTCCTTCGAGGGATCGATGGAACAGGTCACCCGGCCGCCGGCCAGATCTTCGGCAGCGCGGAAGGCCACCAGCAGGTCTTCCAGATGCAGCACCGGGGCGCCGGTGGTCTTGCCGCAGACATTGCCCATCTCGTCGATCTTCCAGCCCTCGGCGGGACCGGCCAGAACGATGTCGTTCTCCTCGGGATAGACGAAGACATAGCGGATCCGTTGCAGACCGCTCAGGTAGCGAATGTCGTCCGGCAGTTTCTTGTCGGCTTCGACGTGCTTCTTGAGTTCAGCCGCGAGTCGCTTGAGAGAAACCTTGCGGAGGACCACCTTGTCGCCCATCCCCTCCGGGACCGGTGACTGGGCCTCGACGCGCAGTTGACGCAGCTTATTCAGGTCGTCGACCGTGCTATTGGCTACCACTCCAGCGGCATCCACCGAAACACCACCCACAGCCTGCTGGATGCCGTTGTTGAAGCCAGCGTTTCCATGGCTGGCGAACAGGGACACAACCACTGCAGTGCACAGCAGGGCGTGGAAACGATTGGTTTTCATACAAGGCTCCTTTTCGACAACGCTGCGGGGCGCTTTCTGGTTATGAGGGTCAGACAATTGGCGCAAAGTACTTAATTTATGGTAACTCGCACCGTGGGTAGGCCAAGCAAAAAGTTCGCAACTTGAAGAAGCACTCTGCCCAGCCTAGCGATCCAGGGACGGAATGTCTGCCAAAACTACTTGCAGAAATAGCTTGCAGGGACACCCCTTAAGGCGATAAGGTGATGAAAGTGTAGCGTTTTTGCACACATATGTATCATTCGGGAGCGGTCCTCCCATACCCAAGTATACCCCGTAGGCACGCCATGTTAGCGTATTTGGTAATTCGGGAGGGGGCCAAATGGACCGACGTGTTCCGACTCATCCCCGGGCAGACCGTCACCGTGGGCCGTGCCCCTACCAATCAGATCGTCATTAAGGACGACCGCTGCAGTCGTTATCACGCCGAGATCTTCATGTCCGACGGGGCCTGGATGGTCCGCGATCTCGACAGCCGCAACGGAACCCAGATCGATACCCATGGCCTGAAGGGGGATCACGAACTCGTTCCCGGCGATGTCATTCGGATCGGCAAATCGCAGCTGGCGTTTGTGCACGATCTGTCGAAGGCCTTCCCGGATTCCAGTTCGCTGATCGTCAAAGAGTTCCGCGAGGATATCCTGCCGGAGGGGGAAGAGACCGAGGTTCTGACCGCCCCGGAACCGACCACGATCACCCACCGCACCGGGCAGACTCGCTTGCTCGAGTTCCAGGACGAAGACGCCAACTCGGGCGTGTCGGCCATCGGTGTGGCCTCGGCTAAACTCTGCAAGCTGGCTTTTGAATTGGCTCAGGCGCTCGATCAAGGGGCGCTGGCCAAGACGGCCCTTGATGGATTGCTCGACAGCGTCAAAGTCGCCAGCGGGGCCGTGCTGTTGCTTCCGCGAGATTTCGTCAAGACGCCCACCAGCGACGACCTGGAAGTGATCGTCTCTCGTGCGGCCGAAGGGAAGAACTACACGCGCGTCACGCCCTTCCTGGCCACCACGGTGTTGCGCGAGCACGAAGCGGTCCTGGCGCGCAACGTGCTCGATGACAGTAACGTGGTCACGCGCGACAGCGAAGGCCATCTGGACGCGACCAGCGTCATTTGTGCCCCGGTTCGTCGCGGAAACCGCATGTATGGGCTGGTCCATCTGTATTCGACCGATTCCACGCGCGACCTGGACCCCGACGATCTGGAGTTCACGCTGGCCGTGGCCGATACGCTGGCCGTCGCGCTACAGAATCTCAGCCGTCGCGAAGAGCTGGCCGAGAATCTGACACGCATCCGCGACGAAAACCGCCAGTTGCGCCAACGCCTGGGCGTGCAAAGCGAGATCATCGGCAAGAGCCTGACCGTTGCACGCATCACCGAGCAGATCGCGCGGGCGGCGCCGACCAATGCCATCGTGTTGATCCGGGGCGAAAGCGGCGTAGGCAAAGAGCTCGTCGCGCGGGCCATCCATTTTTCCAGCACGCGCAACAAGGGACCGTTCGTCTGTCTGAACTGCGCCGCCCTTTCCGAAAGCCTGCTGGAAAGCGAGATGTTCGGCCACGAACGAGGCGCCTTCACCGGCGCGGTGGAGCGCAAGATCGGCAAGTTCGAGGCGGCCGATCAGGGGACCCTGATGCTCGACGAAATCGGCGAGATGAGCCCGACCATTCAGGCCAAGTTCCTGCGCGTGCTCGAGGGGCATTCCTTTGAACGCGTCGGGGGAAGCGAGCCCGTCAAAGTCGACGCCCGGGTGATCGCCGCCACGAATCGCGATCTGGAGCGCGACGTGTCCGAAGGTCGCTTCCGGCAGGACCTGTACTTCCGTTTGCATGTGCTGGAGATCCTGGTCCCCGCTCTGCGACGCCGGCCCGAAGACATTCCCGAACTGGCTCACTACTATCTCGAACGGCTCTGCGCCGAGACCGGCCGCAAGATCAAGGGATTCTCTCCGGGCGCGCTCGACCAGTTGGTCCGCTATCGCTGGCCGGGCAATGTGCGGGAGCTAAAGAACGTGATCGAACGGGCGGTGGTGCTGGCGCGTGCCGACGTGATCGATCATAGTGATCTGATGCTGTCGAATCTGGCCCCCAGCGGCGAATCGGCCGGCGAAGGACCAGGCTATAGTGCCATGTCGCTGGCCGAGATCGAGGCCAAGCATATCGCCGCCACGCTGCAGTCCACCGGTTGGAACAAGAGCCAGGCGGCTACGATCCTGGGCATCGAGCGTTCGACGTTGGATCGCAAGATCCGCCGGTACGAGATCTCCGAGAACCCGCCGCCACGGAAGAAATCGTAGCCCAAGCGGATCCGGTTCGCTGCGATTCTCGCTAAAGGGTTCGATCGCTGCGAGTTAAGTCGCGGGGGCTCCCCTCGCGCGCCATTTCGGCTGCTGGCATTGCTGCCACTGACGCGCACCCCCCTCCTTCGCGCCCCTCGCCAACTTCGCGCCCGGACGACCGTTGCATGCGTATCGCGTGGCATTTCCGTCAGAATTTACCTTTCTTACTCAACCGTCACGCGCCGTGATTCCGATACTACCTGCACGACGAAATAATTCGGCCTTCCGACGTGGGAGTGCCGTGAGCGGTTAGAAGGCATAGGCCACGGTGGGCTCGAGGGATTATCGATGAACCGTACAAAGACATGGCTGCTGACCTTAGGGCTGTTGTACGTCTTGAGCTGCACGGCCTTGGCCCAGGAGCGTTTCACAGGCTACGAACAGGCGGACATCCCTGTTCCGGAGCCTGAGATGGGCGACTCCTGGTTTGCCCAGCCGCAGCTCTCGACTTATGGTCGAGGACCTCAGCCGCCGAATGGCGTCTACTTCAACATTGACTACATGCGGCTGGCGATCCAAACCCCCGAGGCAGCCTTCATCGGCCAGCCCGGGTCCAGCTTGTCGACGGGCGTGCTCATCAACGAGTTCGACAACGGCAGCCGTTACGAACTCGGAAATCGAGTCGACGACAAGGGCTGGTTGCTCGGCGGCTTCCAGATCAGCCAGAACCAACGGATTCAGGGCGGTAACGCCTCGATCATTTTCGGCAACACCGGGGGCGTCCTCGGCGATCTCTTCGAGGTGGTGGACGTCCACAATCAGGCCAACGCCTGGGGGTTGGAGATCATGCGGACCTGGCGGCTCGAGCCGGCTCGGGTTCCCTATGCTCCGGTTTGCGAGTTTATGCTCGGTGCCCGGTACCTCTACTTCGGCGACATCTATAAGTTCGATGGTTTCTCGGACGACTCGGAAGGTGTCTGGCGAACCAAGTCGGAGAACAACCTGGTGGGCCCTCAGATCGGCATGCGGATGTCGAAGCAGTACGGTCCCTGGTTCTTCTCCTTCGAGCCCCGCGGTTTCGCTGGCTTCAATTTCCAGAGCATCAACCAGGAGGGCGAGCTTCCGGGCTCGATCCTGAATGTTCCGTCGGCCGCTGCCTTCAACAACTCGCAGCACAACGACACGTTCTCTCCGGTCGTCGAAATTCGGGCGGACATCGCCTACCTGCTGACTCGCAAGGTGCGAACCCGCTTCGGTTACACCGGCTACTGGATCGACAACCTGGCCCGTGCCCCGAGCATGGTCAACTACGCGGTTCCCAGTGTGCTGTCCCCCGCCGGGCCGGCCATGGGAATCAACGGAAACAACGAGCAGGACGCCTATATCCAAGGCATCTACTGGGGTATCGAAGTCAACCACTAAACGTCTGACGGACGACGCAAGGCTCCCCCGGCCTGTCCTTGCGAATCGTTCCTGAGAAAAGTCTTGCCGCGCATCCGGGGGGCATGTACGGCAAGCAACGAACCGACGCCCTGCGTATAAAAACGCAGGGCGTCGTCGTTCTTTGAGACGGCCGGTCGCCGGGCGAAAAGAGAACCTCCGCGAAAGCGGATCGCTCCTCGCACCATGGACTGTGCCCACCGAAGCGGTCTGTTTATTTAGACCCGCCCAATCGTCGCCGGATCGAACTCGCGCGGCGCGACCGCTTCGCTCGGCCAACTGGCGTCCTTCTCAGGCAGCGTGGCCAACTGCGAGACGTAGTACGCCTGCACCCCTTCGGTCAGGATCGTGTCAGCCCCGGCCAGGAACTTCTCGCCGTCGAACCAGGGTTCGCAGAAGTTCTCGAGGAGTTCGTCCAGGGTGGCCTGCGAGTGATGCTCCTCTTCGGCATCGTGATATGTCAGATAGCCCAGGTTCACACGCGTCGGCAAGCTGGCGTTCAGCTTCTTCATGCCGGTGATCCAGGGCTTCCAAAGATTGTTGGCTGCCCAGTTCTCAATGCCGAACGAAGCCCCTAGCGCCATGTTCTGGTCGGTGCTGGCATACGTGTTGAACGTTGCGTTCACAAAGGCCACGGTGCCGGGCTGTCCTATCCAGATCTTGCCCAGTTCCTCGAACTTCAGGTTCAGCCCCTCGGCCATGTTCCGCAGCCAGGTGAAGTGGACGGTCTGGGGGTTCCACTGTCCGGTCAAGTCTCCTTCAAAACCCTCGCGGAAGGGAATCCCTTTCTCGTTCAGCAGCACATTCAGCCGCTCTTCGTAAGCTTCGAGCGAAGGGGCGTT
>Ga0335397_10005661_pt1 | contig 16287 bp, 16 predicted proteins | sample MAT04_FD_205740 | JGI IMG/M metagenome (GOLD analysis project Ga0335397, IMG submission 205740) | Freshwater microbial communities from Lake Fryxell liftoff mats and glacier meltwater in Antarctica - MAT-04 (spades assembly) (version 2) ... | reverse complement strand
AGTATCAGTGATCTGGTGCCAGAAAGTAAAACGGCGAAGAAATGTCGGCCAAAGAGGAGCGTCCAAGGAAAGAGATAGATCGCCAAGAGTGTAATAAGGACGGGAATTTGGATGAAGACTCGGAATGGCCACTTATGTCTGAAGAGGTAATCCGCAATGGATGTGACCGGGGTAAGCACGACAAGAGAGAGGAGTGAGACTAGAATGAAAGTGAGGAAACCAGTCATCGCAAACGAGGCAGCAGTGGGAGGAGCTGCGGGATTCTGCAAAAGTCGGAGGAAACCATCGATAGCTCCAGAGAGTGTGAAGATTGTAATGCAGCATAATGATGCGAGCATATGTCTTGAGATACTACGCATTCGAAAAAATAGAGGTAGAGGCGCCTAACGACCCCAAGCTCAGCGACGGCGGAGCGTGGCGCGGTAGCTGCGAAGGTGGAGCGCAGAAGGAGGCCACGGACGTAGGACAGAGCCACGACCGGACGAGACGGGTGCAAGCCAGAATAGCAGCTACCGTGACACGCGGAGCCGTTCGCTGCAGCGCATGGTTGAACGAAGCCGCTAAGGCGGCGTTGAAGTTGGGAGTGGTGAGTGGCACTGGGTGAGATTTAAAAGAGGGGGTGGCGGTTTGGATGAGAAGATCGGGGTCTATGTATAAAACATCGACCTCATCAACCAACCCGACACCACAACCCAACCAACACAACACCGGGGGCAAAGCCAAGCCTGTATTGCCCGACTACGATTCGCTGCGGCGCTACGATGAACATCTGCGGCTGCGGGGGAAGGCAGGGCGTACGCGGGAGGAGTATTTGCGTTATGCACGCAAGGTGGCGGAGCTTGCGCGGGTGGATCCGGCAACGCTGGGCGAGGATCGTATCCGTGGATTTTTCCTCTACCTCAAAGAGAAGCGTGAGTATGCGGCTAGCTCGCTGCGGCTGGCGGTGGCAGCATTGCGCTTCTTTTACAATGACTTCCTGCAACTCAACTGGAGGTTGTTTTCGCTGGTGCGGGTGCCGCAACCCAAGACGTTGCCGGAGGTGCTTTCGCGCGAGGAAGTGGCAAGGCTGCTGGGCAGTGTGCGGGAGCCGCGTTACCGGATGCTCTTTGATCTCATTTACGGCTGCGGATTACGGGTGGGTGAGGCAGTGAAGTTGGAAGTCCGCGACATCAAGCGTAACGATCACCGGCTGCACATCCGCCAGGGCAAGGGGAACAAGGATCGGGTTGTGCCGTTGCCGGATGCGTTACTGGAAGGACTGGGCGCATTTTGGAGGACACACCGGCATCTGCGCTTTTTGTTTCCGGCGTCGGGGAATGGTAATGCCGCCATGTCCGCTTCCCACATTTCGATCAGCAGCGCGCAGCACGCGTTTTTAATCGCCCGGCGGGAGTGCGAGTTTAAGGACGGCGTGTGTTTGCACACGCTGCGGCATTGTTACGCCACGCATCTGCTGGAGGAAGGAGTAAGCCTGCGTCAAATCAGCGTGTATCTGGGACACGCGTCACTGGAGACCACCGCCATTTATTTGCATCTCACGGCAGTCAGTGAAGGCAAGGCGCTGGGGATTATTGATGCGCTCTGCCGTCGGGTACATGCCTCCGAGACCCATACCGCCGCGAGCAAAGCATGATTACGCTGGCGGACTTGTTCCGCCGCCATGAGTCGGAGTTGAAAGGGCTCAACCAGGATCAACGCAAGGCGATGCGTGCGATCATGGCGTGCCGGACTTCGGCGCTTGGCGGTCAGTCGTATCGTTGTGGAGACTGCGGACGCATGCATATTGCGTGGCATTCCTGCAACCATCGCTCCTGCCCGCAATGCGGGGGCGGCGACGCGCAGGCGTGGCTGGAAGCCAATCAGCAACGCCTGCTGCCGGTGCCGCACTTTCTGGTGACCTTCACCCTGCCGGGTGAAGTGCGCCCTCTCGCACGCCGTGAACCGGAAGTGGTGTATCGCGCGCTGCTACGCGAGGCGGCGGGAACATTGAAGGATGTCCTGCGCTCCAAGCTCGGCGGGGAGGCGGGGTTCCTCGGCGTGTTACACACCTGGACTCGCGATCTGCGCTTTCATCCTCACGTCCACTTCATCGTGCCGGGCGGTGTGCTCAGCGAAGACGGGCTGCATTGGAAGCGACTCAAAAACGACAGCTTCCTTGTGCATGTGGATGTGCTTTCCAAGCGCTTCCGCACGCGGATGCGTGCAGCTTTGGGGGACCTCGCCAAAGAGGTCCCTTCGGCGGGATGGCAAAAACAGTGGGTCGTCCACAGTCAGCCTGCTGGCAGTGGGCAGGAAGTGTTGGGTTACCTTTCCGCTTACGTCTTTCGCACGGCCATCAGCGAGCGCAACATCCTGAGTGAGACTCACGGCATGATTACCTTTTCCTACAAGCCTTCCGGGTCTCAAGTCAGCGCAACCTGCACGCTGCCGGTCGTGGACTTCCTCAAACGCATCCTGCTCCATGTGCTGCCCAAGGGACTGCACAAGATTGGTTACTTCGGGTGGATGCATCCCCGCGCAAAGAAACGACTGGAACGCATCCGCAGCTTGCTGGAAGCACCGCTGCACTTGAGCGGGCCACCGGAAGCAGCGCCGCCCACCTGTCCGCATTGCGGGCACGCGAGCCTTGTGCGCCTCAGGACGATCAAACGGATGTGGATGCCCTTTGTGCGTTACGACTCCTCATGAAACTGATCTCGGCGTTGCTCTCCATCCTGATCCTCCTTTTGCGACCGCAACGCTGCTGTCGCAGCGCAGCGTCGTGTCTGCATGGGATCAAAACACCGCGTGCGACCGTGCGAAATGTGAGTTTTGAGACGATGGGTGCGGGCTCCACCGCCTTTCCACAAAGAATGATGTTCCCGAATTGGAGGAATGTTTTGGCGAGGCGCCAAAAACAGCACGCGCGGTCGCGTGCGCTCCCCAATGCATCGCGGATGAAATCCGCATAGCTCACTCAACCCGCTCCAATACAGGCGCGTCGGACTCTTCACCGGGCCTGTTCAACCATGGATTGATGCGGGCTCGGGCCGCATCAATCCTTTGCGTTTAGGCCCACTCCCCGCCACACTCGTTGATTTTGGGAGCATCCCCGCATTCCCTCACACACAATCGCATTCTTGAATGCAATACCCAAGTAACCCAAAATAATCAAACACCGGCAGGCCTCAATCTACTCGGAAGCTGACGCCGCAAGCCTGAAGGCGTGTACCTCGGCGAGTGTTATTTAAATCGTGGCATCCCAGAATGCGCGGGCGGCCTTGGACCAGTTACGGTTTTTTACGGACTCCACAGCGGCCTTACTCATGGATTTTTGTAGTGAAGAATCATCGATGATCTTCGCGACAGTGTTCGTGAAATTCTTTGTGTTATTGGCTGTTGTGATCTCACCATTGACTCCCGGTGTGATGAGGTTTTTTGGTCCGCCTTGATCGGAAACGATACAGGGTACTCCGCTAGCAAGAGCTTCTAGAATGACATTGCCAAATGTGTCAGTTGCGCTTGGAAATAGGAAGAGATCGGCGCTCGCGAATGCAGTCGCAAGTTCTTCGCCGAGTAGCGTGCCAGTAAAAATAATATCGGGTGCGCGTCGCTTCAACTCAGCGACATAGGGGCCGTCACCTACGAATGCGAGCGCGAGACCGGGACGTCGAACGGCACTCCAGGCGGCGAGTGTGAGATCGAGATTTTTTTCTTTTGAGATACGTCCCACATAAAGCAGCACCTTGGCACCGGCAGTCGCGCCTTTCGATTCCCAGAAGCTGGGACTGCGTCGCTGAGGGTTAAAAAGTTCCAGATCAAGCCCTCGTGGCAGTAGGTGAAGACGTTCGGGAGCGATGCCGTGATTCGCCAGCGTATGACGGCAGGAGTCGCTGTTCACCCACACGGTATCCATCTGCGAGTAAAACCAGCGCATGAAAGTCCATGTGAGCGATTCCCACCAGCGATCGTCGGTGAGGATGCGGACGTATTGTGGGAAATCTGTATGATAGATTCCCGAGGTGCGGATGCCGAGTAGCTTTGCAGCAAGGAGTGCGGTTAATCCGATAGGTCCTGGCGTGCTGATGATGAGTTCGGTGAAACGTTCGCGCTGGATATACTCGAGGATTTTGAGGAGAGGGGGGAAGCTGAGTTTCTGAAGCTCGTATTCTGGTAGCTCAAATTCGCCGATGGGCTTGAAGTTCTGGAGGGGAATGCCGGTGAGCTCGCTGTTGCCTCGGGAGGTGATAACCACGATTTCATCTCCATTTGCGACGGTCGCGGCTGTCATTTTTCGAATGGTCGTCGCCACTCCGTTGATGTCTTCAAGTGTATCCGTGAACCACGCCCGTTTGTTGTTTTGTAAAACTGGTGCGCATTCTCCTGCGAAACTATCGCATGTATCACGGAGCCACTTTCGGTCGGGAGCGGTCTGTCGGAACGCCAGAAAGTAAGGAGTCAGCCCGAGTGCGATTGGCGCAAGCATGCCGGCGTTTTGAATCGCCTCAATCATACTGCCGCTGGAAAGTTTGTGCACAAACTTGGTGAAGAATTGATACAGAAGACGGTCTGCAAAAAGACATGCCGTGATAAACGCCCTGCGTTCCGCCTGTGTGACGCCTTCTGTAGCGTGTGCGATAGATGCCTTGAGTTCGCTGTCCTGGAACGTGGCGGAGAATTGTCTCCAAGCGCTGGCGTTGGCAGGCTTGGCGAGTTCCCAGATTTTACCGGTGAGAACGCTGTGTCCAAGAAAGGACAGTTTCTCGCTGAATGAAAACTCGGTGGGGATCTCACCTTCAAGAAACCGTGAGAACACTTTACCGATCAATCCGTTGTCGCCGAGACCGCCGACTTTTCTGGCAGCGAAATTGAAAAGCGAGGAATAGGTGCCGTGGGCGTGAGTGAGCGGTGTTCCGTGTTGTCCACCGGTTCTGCACTTTCCTACGCGGATGGCTGCGAGAAATTCCGGGATATTAGAGACGGGTTCCGTCTCGGTATATGCGTTTGCTATGAAGAGTCCGCTGAGATCGTTGGATCCGCCAAGCATTACCTTTTTCCACGGCTCCGAGTGTGTGGGGGCAATATCATGGCGAGAGGCGAACTCCGTGATTTTCTCTGGTGTCAGGCTTTCTAGGATGAATCGGGTGACATCGCAAATGAGTGCATCGCTCGCGCCGCAGAGTGACTCGAAGTGGCGGAACAGCAAAACGAGCTTTTCCAGATGAGCTGTTCCGAAGCGCTCGTCCATGCGCTGTAATGGGTGCGCCACGGCATGCGTCAGTTCCTGCGTGGCGAGATAGCGCTGCACCTCGTAAATATTGTCGCGTACTTTTTGGAGTTCCGCGAATTGCGCCTCTGAGATTCCCCACACGAGGAGGTGAACCGGTGCCCGATCCTCTGGAAACTGCGTCGTCAGTTCCACGCTCAGAAAAACATCCGTCTTGTCTGCAATGGAAAGGCAGCCCTGCAGGGTATCGAGATCAGTAAGCGTGAAAAACTGCATACCGAGTTCTTTCGCTTTTGCGTAAAGTGACACAGGCTCCGCGCAGCTGGCTGGCAGGCCGATCTTGCGATAGAGCCACTGAGCAGCTTCGCCGCTATAACGCGAATGGAGGTGGAGATCTACTTTCATGAAAACAATATCCTTCCGCCAGGTGCCGTGAGATTCTTGGAGAAACCATCACGACAAAAGATCATGGATATTCGTGGGATCGTCTTATTTGTGTGTATGCTTTTCTAGTAAATTTCCGCCCCTTATGCTTTTAATTTTCAACAGGCTGTTTAAGACGCCTGCTATCGACCATTCCTGATATAAGGTCAGGACAGCTTCCAGCCATGAAATCAGTCTCCTCTCTATTATTTGCATTTGTCGCATTACTTTCATCAATCTCGCCCTGCTTGCAGGCGGTGACCATTACGGGTGAAATCGTGGATGCGAAGACAGACTTACTGATTCCTGCACGCCTTTATATTGAGGAAAAAGACGGAACGGGATTTTTCGCTGAGAGCGCCTCTCCTGATGGCCGTGCTGTGATTTACGATATAAAGTTTTCCAAAAATTTAAATATCAAGGAGCAGCACACTTCGCTTTCTGCGCATCCTTTCAAGGTTGAGTTGGACCCTGGTAGCTACACTTTCACAGTGGAGCGCGGGAAGGAGTATCTTCCGTTGGTAAAGCAGATCGAAGTCGGGGCTGATCCGATGAGTATCAAGCTTCCGCTGCAGCGCTGGATTAACATGGCGGAGCGGGGGTGGTTTTCCGGCGACATGCACAATCACCGCCTTCCGGACGAACTTCCGGTCATCATGCTGGCCGAGGACTTAAACGTCGGTCTGCCGATGAGCCACTGGACACGTGCCAACGACGTTCCTCCTAGCGAGGGAGACAAGACTATGAAAGGCGCTGGAGTCGCCCGGCTTGCTCGCGTGGATGATGCTCATGTCATCTGGTCACTGAATACTGAATACGAAATTTTTACGACTGCGGGGAAAACTCATACGCTGGGAGCGCTGCTCATTCTGAATCATAAGCACGTTTTTAATATCCCTGCATTTCCGCTCGTCAAAGTTGCAGAGCGCGCGCGGGCAGAAGGTGGACTGCTCGACATGGATAAACATAACTGGCCGTGGTCGCTTGCTATCGTGCCACTGGTGAAGCCGGATCTTTTCGAGCTTACTAACAATCATCTATGGCGGATGGAATTCGCTGTAAAAGGCTGGGCTGATCCCGCGCCAAAGTGGATGGAAGTGGGTACGGGCATTGATACAGAGGACGATTGGCTGCATTTCGGTTTTAAAACCTACTACGCCCTCCTGAACTGTGGGTTTCGCATTAATCCTTCCGCAGGAACTGCGAGTGGAGTGCATCCGGTGCCGCTTGGATTTGGACGCGTATATGTACACACAGGGAAAAGCTTCGAATACAAAACGTGGATCGATGGGCTTAAAAACGGGCGTAGCTTTGTGACGACGGGACCGATGCTTCTGGCGAAGATTAACGGCGAATTGCCCGGCTCCACTTTTGTATCCAAGGATGGAAACCCAATAGATACCGTTATTGCCGGACTGATTTATAGCGAACAACCCGTGAATGAAGTGGAGCTTATTGTGAATGGAGACATCACAAAAACGATCAAACTCCAGTCAAAGCAAAACAAGGATGGCTCATGGGAGTCGCAGTTTTCCACAGACATGAAAATTGAATCGTCTTCCTGGATTGTGGTGCGTTGCTTTGAATCCCGGGAGGAAGGGAAACGCCATCGTTTTGCCCATACAGCTCCATGGCATGTTGTTACAGAGGGTAAACCGCTGTTTCCGAAAAGACAGGAAGTCGAGTGGCTGATCGGAAATGTGAAAAAGGAGATCGAACGCAGTGCCCCCATTTTGCCTGATTATGCGGTGAGCGAATACCAGCAGGCGCTTAAGGCTTACGAAGCGATGCTGCCAGACGCCAAGTGATCATTGGAGGAGTCGATGCCCGTATTGTTAAGCGTCGTTTGCTGGGCCAAGCCGCTCTCAGTGTCGACCTTTATCCTTTGGCTTGAGATTCATTCTCGCCAGCAATAGTTCGGACCGACATAAAGTGTCGGTATGAATATCAATGATAGCCACAGAAATTGGACTGAACTGGGGAAGGATGACCCATTATGGGTGGTACTGACGGATCCTGATAAAAAGGGCGGCAAATGGACTGAGGAGGAGTTTTTTGCGACAGGTCTCAGTGATGTGAAATCATCTTTGCAGTTCATTAAACTTCATTATCCAAATATCGAATACGGATAGGCGTTGGATTTCGGATGTGGTGTTGGGAGGTTATCGCAGGCATTAGCCACTGATTTTGATGAAGTAGATGGTGTAGATATTTCTGAATCTATGATTCAGGCTGCAAATGGTTACAACAAACAAGGGGGAAGGGTTCGCTATCACCTTAATGTTTCCAAAGGGCTGGAGTTATTTCCATCAAACACTTTCGATTTCGTTTTCACTTTGATCTGTCTTCAGCATATACCACCGAACTTTCAGCTTTCTTACATTGGCGAGTTTATGCGGGTGTTGAAAAAAGGTGGGGTGGCTTATTTTCAATGTATTCATGGAGTCGGCATCAGGCAGTGGATTCCCAGTTTTTTGACTGATTTATATCGCAAGGTGAATAGCGGTTTTAAGCCCTTCATCTCCATGCATCCTGTGTTTGAGTCTTCGGTTAAAAAAACGATTACAAATTCCGGAGGAACTATCGTTCATCAGGAGAAAATAGAGTTTAAGGGTTTCGAGAGCAGATTTTTTTCTTCTACTTATATCGTGAAAAAAGCAGGTCACTAAAAGAAGCTGACCGCGTATTTCGCTGAGAAAACCATTGCCCTTCAAGGCTCGCCAGCTAACTTCCGCGTTCCTTTTCCACCATGATTATTCCGAAGGTAAATAAACTTACAGATCAACAGACGACCGAACTTACTTCTGTGGTGGAGGTTTACGGCTGTCGCATTCAGGAGATCAAAGGAGAAGAGCGCTCTATTTATGCAATCATTGGGGATGAGCGAAATGATGACATGGTTACGCAGATCGAGGGGCTGCATTTTGTTGATCGCGTAGATCGCATTCAGTCTCCGCATAAACTCATGGATGTAAGATCACAGCTTGCGCAACACCGCGTGAAGCTCGGCGGTATCACCTTGGGAACGGAGCCGTTTTTTGCCGCAGGTCCATGCACGATTGACCCGAAAAATCCCAATCTCACGATCGAAACCGCACACGCTGTGAAGGAGGCTGGTGCACACGCTTTGCGTGGAGGTGTATGGAAGCCGCGCACGAATCCATACAGTTATCAGGGAGACGTAAAAGCGCTACTTGTCTTGATGGAGGCCAGTAGGGCAACCGGACTGCCGGTGGATACCGAGGTGATGGATGAAGAGCATTTGCGCCTCGCTATTGATGCCGGAGTTGACTGTCTCCAAGTTGGTGCACGCAACGCACTCAACTACTCGCTGCTGCGTCAGATTGGCCAGGCTATCGCTACGACAAAAACAGCAGTGTTACTAAAGCGCAGTATTCATATGGGCCCAGTTCAGGAATTTATCGCTGCCGCTGAATACATCGTACAGCTGGGTAATCCGAACGTTATACTTTGCCCGCGTGGTACTCAACCCGCTCTCGATGGCTACCGCAATCATCCTGATGAAAGTATTGTGCCTCTTTTGAAAGAGCGCACCTGGGCACCAGTGGTGGTGGATCCTTCACATTCTGTAGGCAAGGCGACCTACGTTCGTAATTCCTCACTCGCTGCAATCGCGTATGGAGCCGATGGACTTTGTATCGAATGTAATATGCATCCGAATAAAGGCATTGGTGATGATCCGAAACAGGCGGTTACTCCTGAGGTGCTCAAACAGATCATTTCACAGTGTCGCGAGCTCTGGAAATTGATGCGTAACGCTTAAATTTAAATTTAACGTGGTAGAACCACTTCAAATTCCCCCCTTGGAGTTAGCTCATCCGGCGATCTTAATTTGGGGTCTGGTACTCTATAGATAGGAACCCAAGTTTTTACTTGGTTTATCTCGAAATATACTCCTTCCGCAAGGATCTGCTGAATCAGCACCCTTTGCTTATCCTCACCTCGTCTAAGTGTGATGTATTCGCCTTCCTCAACAGAACGACCGTTAATGATTGCAATGGAAGGGGGGCCAATCATTATGCTAGTGACTTTAAAGGTACCTTTGGGAATGTCGTCGGGTGGTGGATTGTGATTAGGGTTAGGGTCAGGGTCTTTATTGGGTTTCCTTGGATCAGGTTTTTCCCACCCGATACGCCAGAAAGGTACTCTTGCCTTGGGATCGATTGTAAATTCAGACCGGCTCTTGAGTTCGTAAGGTAGTATCTTGTCAGATGCGCCTTCCGTGTTGGTTTCTTCAGCGGCTTTCTCAACAACTGTTACGACTTTGTCGTTTGTCTCTTTCTCCTGAGCAACGGCACTTAAAGCAACCATGCATGTTGCTGCAGTTAGGTAATGGAAATAGTTACGAGTCATTTTCTGATTAGATTATTGATGCCGAAATGCAGATTGAGTCGTTCAGGGTTCAGATCATTGGACTCGATTTTAATATACGTAATCTCAAACAACGTTTCTTGATTTTCGATGGTTTGAAGTGCCACGCACAAATCAAAAAAAGTAATTTGTGGTATCTCCATATCCCAACTCAGTTGCTTGTAATCTTTGAGTTCATTGACTGTCGATTCGGTCGACTTCGTAACGATTGGATTTTCAATTCCACAACTTTTTAGAATTTCCTGTAACTTGGGAGGAAACCAAGTGTCGGGCGGACCTGAGGGGATCATTGAATCAACTTGATTAAGAATTAATTTTATCTCAGGGGCCTCTACTTCCATGTTCTTCACTTTATCGATTTGTTTCTTTGCAGCTTCGATTTTCGGAAGGAGTGCCTTCAAGTCATCGTCAGCTTTAATTTTAGCCGCTTTTGCCGGGTCAACCAACAACATGAAGTAGGAAACCACGAAAACTATAAACAGCGTAACTCCTATGGCTATTTTTTTCTTTTCTTCCTTGGTGAGTTTTAGGGCCATAACGTTGTTTTATCTTTTAGGTGTGGGCTTCGGGGGCAGGTCATCTTTAGTCTTTAGTCGCAAACTGCACCTCAAGAGTGTAGGTCGCAGTTTTTAGAATTTCCCCTGTCTTTAGTGTAATCGTATTGGGAGTGTCCCTAATCGAGCCTTCCCGAAACTTGACTTCCACTTTTTTGTATTTGGAACTAAATTTCTGCGATATTGTCTTAAGAAAGTCGCCCGCTGAAATTCTTGGATGCTCCACGCTACCAATGACACCCTCAATGGTAACCATAACTTTGTTGGTTTCTTTACCTGCATCTGCGTTGAGTGTGGTAATTTGAATCTTAGGTGTGATGGATTTTGATAGTTCCTCCAGAAATCCAGGCCAGTAAAACCGTTTTTCCATACGTTCCACCAAAAAAGCCGCATTAGATATTTGCGTATTAAGCTCCACTTCTCTTGTCTTTGCGGCAGTTTCAGCTATAGTCAATTCTTTGTATTCTGCTACCTTGTTCTTTAACGTAGAGACGGCGGCCATTTTTTCCCGTAGAATGGAAAAGTAGTAAACAGCCATAACGCTGGCTGTTACAATTAGCACGAGAAAGGTTATTTTAAGTGGATCATAAGCCTTCTGCTTTTTCTGCAGATGGAGTTCATGATATAAATTAAGGCGTAAGGGCATAATTATTATGAATTGAGCAGTTCAACAGCAGCTCCACATGCGGTGTTTAATTGTAAGGCCTCTTCCGTGAATTTTGCTCGCTTGGTGGATGTAATGCTGGTTTCACAGCGTTCTAAAGCGTTCCATGCGCTGCAAGGTAGATTAAGTTCTTCGCTCAGTAATCTAAGCATCGTGGAGTTTTGTGCAATTCCGCCGGAAACCCATACTTGGGATATGGATTCTTCCCTTCGTCCCTCAAAAAAGCCAATGGAACTTGAAACTTCTCTCGTTACAGAGGCGATCGCCATACGGGCGTTTTCGACCATGATTTCCTCTTCCTGCTTAAGTGCATCTAAAATCATATCCGGGGTTTCCCCGCTGAGGTTTTGAAGTGTCTCGATCAAAAGTTTGCCACCGAATTCGATATTACGGACCAAAACCAACTCACTCTTCGAACCTACAATCATCGTGGAACTGGAATAGCCAAAATCGATCAGAAAAAACGCCTGCTGATTAAATATATCCGGTTGGGCAAACTCGAAGGCATTGAAGACACTGATAGGGGATAGTTGAAGAGATCTTACATTCGAAACCCCGCTATTATTTAAAGCTGTATCGTAGATATTCACCAAGGCTCTGGGGATGCCTCCCACGATGTAGCGTTTTTGACCATTCGTACCAGCGTCTGTTCCGGATGTTTCTATGAAATCACAGTCTAGAACAAAATCCCGGCAATCCTGATTCAATAGCGTGAGGCCATTCAGTCGGAGGGCGTCTCGCAAGATTTCAGTCGGAGTGTCTGGCTGGTCGATAATCCTGATCAGCGCCTCTGGGTCAGAGATTGCAATCGCGGTTGCCTTGCCCGTAGAGCCCACTTCTTTGATTACATCTTTCAAGGCGTTTGCGAGTTCCTCTGCGGAGATGTTTTGCACATCTCGGGAATGAATCGCGTAATTATTAATCACAAAACGTCCTCCTCCTTTTTTTTGGAGCAAAACAGCTTTGATCGTGAAATGCCCGATATCAATACCGAGGACTAAGGAGACAGATTTTGCCATGCGCCGCTGAGAAAGCAGGCGCTGTACCGATTTCCAAGACTAAAATTTAGTTTGTTGCGTCTTATTTTTTGGTTTTTGTCCGAGATTCGATTGTTTGAACTCCTCCAGAAGCGACAATATAAACCAAAGTAAAGCCAAACCCGCAGCCAGAATAATTACAAGGCTTCCCCATATAACGGCCCGGTTGTTGGCTTGTTGTGGCTTTCTCGGGTTTCGTTCAGCCCCCAATTGGAGTTTGAGCATCTTGATTAATTGATCTGGTGTCGGTTGATTGGATTTGTTGTCATCCATAAAAGGTCATGTTTTTTGATTCTAAAGAAAGAGCTTATATTGCGCCTTACGGTTTGTTTCTAGCATCCATCCTTGTTTGCGAGCTGCTATCAAAAATTGGAGCGGGATACGCAAACAGTTTTTTTGCAAAGCCGATGTACTGGGTTTATCCATTGCAAACGGTTTTATGCGGGTGGCTCTTGTTGCATTATTGGAAGCACTATATTTTCCGACCGCTGTCAGGTTTTGGGAGTGCATTGCTGATTGGGATGGTGGTTTTTGTCTTATGGATTGCGCCTCAAATCTGGTTTGGGTTTGCAGCAAGAACTGTGGGTTTTCAGCCTGACTATTTCAGTTCGCTGGGATTTTCTCCGCAGTATGATCAGGTTAGTGTGGGTCTACGTTTTTTTCGACTAGCGGTTGTGGTGCCGTTAGTGGAGGAGATATTCTGGCGGGGTTTTTTGCTGAGATTTCTCATAAAAGAGGATTTTAGTAGTGTGCCCTTCGGGGCTTTCCAGGTGCGTGCATTTGTGATCACAAGCTTCGCATTTTGTCTTGAACATCAGATGCAGGACTGGCCTGCTGCACTGCTGGCAGGTGCGCTGTTTAATCTTGTTGCAGTGCGAACCAAAAGTTTACTGGCCTGCGTGGTTGCGCATGGTATAACAAATTTGGCTCTTGGCATTTGGATTATGCAGAGCAAACAATGGGGCTTCTGGTGAAACTGGCCAGTATTTTGCTTTTTAAATTTTATGGGCAACGGATTTTTTCAAAAACTAATGATAGTCGCACTCTGTGGAATGTGTGCGGCAGGTATTGTACAATTTTATCGTCACATGATCCTTCATGTTAACGATGACATCAGCACCAAGAAGAAGGCAAAGGCGGCCGATGTTCAGGATGCTGGTGGTTCAACTCCCCAAAAGCGTTAGACTTTTTATCGGGTAATATCCGCTTACTAGATGGCGTGAACGAATCGCTATGAAGATCGGATTAGCCCAGATTAACTCCACTGTTGGTGACTTTGAAGGAAACATCAGGAAGATAACGGATGCTTATTCGCACTTAAGTGCCAGTGGGGCAGATGTTGTTCTGGCTCCAGAGCTGGCGATCACAGGTTATCCACCCCAGGATTTGCTTTTTAAGAACGGTTTTGTGGAAGGTAATCTTAAGGCTTTATCTGATCTTCAGCGGAAGGTTACACAAGTTCCTCTGCTGGTAGGCTACGTGGATATCAATCAGGGCAGGGGTCGCCCTTTTCGGAATGGTGCTGCTTTGATACGCGACGGACAGATTGAAGCGCGCTATTTCAAGCACCTACTTCCAACATACGATGTGTTTGACGAGGCGCGTTATTTTGAGTCCGGGGAGGACATTATTACTTTCGATATATCTGGAGCGCTCTGTGGGGTGACTATTTGTGAAGATATATGGAGCCAAGACTATCTTCCCCGCGACATTTATAGTCGAAGCCCTGCCGACGAACTCATGCAGAAAGGGTGTAAAGTTATTTTCAACATTAGTGCATCCCCTTTTGAAATTGGTAAACTTGGGCGAAGGTTTGATATGCTTTCAGAGAGGGCTGAACCGGGTATGACTATTGCGTATTGTAATTCCGTTGGAGGTAACGACGAATTGGTTTTTGATGGAAACTCACTGGTGGTGGGAGCGGGCCGGAAATGTTTTTTGAAATTGGACGCTTTTAAGGAAGATTACGGGATTGCAGATACCTCTGATCAGGAACAGTGCTGTGAGGAGTCTTTTCAGGATGAAGTTGAGGCGCTTTTCGAAGCCCTCGTTCTAGGAGTGAAGGATTACGTCAGTAAATGTGGGTTCAAGAGCGCCGTAATTGGACTGAGTGGGGGAATTGACAGCGCACTGACTGCGGCGATTGCCGTTGAAGCTTTGGGCGCGGAGAATGTCCTTGGAGTGACCATGCCGAGTGGATTCTCGTCGGAAGGGAGTATCAATGATTCTCAAAAGCTCGCTGATAATTTGGGTATGCAATTGATGCATATTCCCATAGGCCCGGTTTTTGATCTTTTGAAAAAAGAGATGACGCCATTTTTGGGAAATGCAGGAGGGACGACCGAGGAAAACATGCAACCACGTATTCGGGGGATGATGCTGATGGCATTAAGTAATCGTTTTGGGCACCTGCTTTTGACGACAGGCAACAAAAGTGAATTGGCAGTGGGTTATTGCACTTTATACGGAGATATGTGCGGCGGACTTGCGGTGATCAGTGATGTGTCTAAGACCATGGTGTACCGTCTAGCAAAATGGTTGAACTCGGGCTTTGCGAAACGGGTTGGAAAAAGTGAGATCATACCGGAGAGCACCATATTAAAGGCACCGAGTGCCGAGTTGAAACCTGACCAAAAGGATCAGGATACGCTCCCTCCTTACGAGGTGCTTGATCAAATTCTTGACTGGCTTGTGGAGGAGGGTTTGAGTGTGAACGAAATTGTGAAGAAAGGGTTTCCGGATGAGACAGTACGCTGGGTTACGAACAAAGTGGCTCAAAATGAATTTAAACGGGCGCAGGCAGCTCCTGGGCTGAAAGTTTCACGCAAGGCCTTTGGGATTGGACGCAAGATGCCGATTGCTCAAAGATTCAAAGATTAGTGGAGGTGAAAAAGCTGGCTGGTAATCCGGCCTATTACCGCCCTTACTACATCGATAAGCGCATGGATATTTCTAGTTATTTAAACAGGTGTTCCTCCAAAATTGACGCTGCACTTGGGCTCTATCTGCCCAAGCCATCCTCCAAGCCAAAGACGCTTCATAAAGCAATGCGTTACAGTATTTTTGCTGGAGGGAAGCGCCTCAGGCCGGCTCTGACTCTGGCTGCGGCTGTAGCTTGCGGAGGAAAAGAAGACGACGCATTGCCTTCGGCGTGTGCCGTGGAGTGTGTGCATACGTATTCGCTTATTCATGATGATCTTCCCTGTATGGATAACGATGATTTGCGGCGCGGACGCCCCACTAATCACAAAGTGTTTGGAGAAGGCGTCGCAGTGCTTGCCGGGGATGCACTGCTTACCTCGGCTTTTGAAATTATGACCAAAGTAAAGCCTGTGGCGAAATATACGATGGGCATGATGATTGCCGAACTCGCGAGCGCGGCAGGAAGTAGATGGTTGGTTGGCGGACAGGTTGCGGATATGGAGGGAGAGGGGCGCCGCCTGACGCCCGCTGAATTGCAATATATTCACCGTAGCAAAACGGCTGCGCTTTTAGCTGCATCCTTGCGGTTGGGAGCCATGAGTGCGAACGCCAGCGAGACCAAGTTGAAGGCACTGAGTGTTTTTGGACAAAGTGTTGGGCTCGCATTTCAAATTATCGACGACATTCTGGATGTCACTCAATCCACTGAAAAGCTGGGCAAGAGTGCAGGCAAGGATGTCACTTCAAAAAAAGCCACTTATCCAGCGATATTTGGTCTTTCAAAATCCCGGTCTGAAGCTCGGCGCCTGACCCTAAAAGCTCGAAAAGCGTTAAGTGTTTTCGGGAGCAAAGGAACCACGCTCTTGGCCATGGCAGACTTTTTGCTGGTGCGTGAATATTAGTGTGGACATACTTCGCTCAAGCGCTTCCAGTGAGGCACGCTTCGCTCATGAATCAAGCCCCAGCCATTAATTTACTCCGCATTCTCTTTGTGGTGTTTACGGGGTATTTGGGCACCTTGATCGGCGATAGTTTTTGGAGCGACCCTCGAATTGGAATGTTTTGCGGCGTTGCATCAGGTCTCGCAGT
>Ga0335397_10005657_pt1 | contig 16291 bp, 11 predicted proteins | sample MAT04_FD_205740 | JGI IMG/M metagenome (GOLD analysis project Ga0335397, IMG submission 205740) | Freshwater microbial communities from Lake Fryxell liftoff mats and glacier meltwater in Antarctica - MAT-04 (spades assembly) (version 2) ... | reverse complement strand
CGGTCATCGTGCCGCCGCCGAGATCATTGGGATGGCTCTTCGCACCTGGCCAATCGCTCGCATAGCGCACGAGTCCCGCCGCGACAGGATTGGCCAGCACGTATCCGATCTTGTCGATGATCGCCTCGCTCGTCTCGAGCCGCACGACGGATGTCTGCTCGTGGTCGAGCACGGCGCCTTCCCACTTGCGCAGGACCTTCGTCGTCAGCGCGAGCAGCCGATGAAAATACTCGAGGAACGCCGGCAGCTCGCCACGAGGATCGGTGACGACGAGATGCACATGCGTCGACATCGCGCAGAAGCCGTGCACGAGGATGCCACTCCGCTGTGCGCTCACCGCGAGCAAATACACGATGAGCCAGCGCATCTCAGCGTCGGGGCGAAACAGGCAGTGCCGCCGCAACGTGCGGCGCGTGACGAGGTACGTGGAACCGGGCAACACTTGGCGAGGACGTGACATCTCCGCACGCTTCGCATGTTGCATACCGGAGAGCGGTCGCGTGATTTCGCGGAGTTGCACATGCGAAATGGCGGATTCGCTGGCGGCCGCCAACGGGCCGCCGGCGGAAGTGGCGAGCAACCGGCGGTGGGTGCTGGCGCAGCACCGGCTCCAGCTGCTCGCCGTCGGCGCTTGGCGATCGCGGGTCATTGACGTACAACCGTGAGAATGGCCGACGACGCGTGGCCCGAGGTTCGGATTCCCGCAGAGATGCTCGACCCTCTCGAGCGTCTGGCGTTGAAGTACGCACACGGCGTCTTCGTCCTCCGCGTGGCGTTCAGCGGTGATGGTCGGGTCCGTGAGGCCAGCGCGCAGCGCTCGGAGCTCGAGCCTGCGCAGGAGCGCTGCGTCCTCGACGCAGTGCGCGGCCTGCGTCTGCCGGCGTTCTCGCAGGACCAATTCGCGCTCACTTATCCGTTCCGCTACTGAACTTCGCCTGGGCCGCGAGGCGCGCCGCGCATTGCCGCGCGGGAAAGCGCGTCCTATACCGCGCAACCCACGATGGCCACGGTGACCACGGAGCGCGCAGTTCCAGCTCCTTTCCTCGCCCGCGAAGACGTGCGGCGCATCCTCGTGCTGGCGATCCCAGCGATGCTGGCGTTCCTCACGCAGACGGGCGTCAACATCGTCGACACGGTGTTCTTCGGCTATCTGCCGGAGCCCGATCGCTCGGACGGTCAGTCGGTGCTGTCGAACTCGCTGATCTTGCTGTGGGCCGTCGGCGGCTTTTTCTCGGCGATCTCCGTCGGCACTCAGGCGATGGTCGCGCGGCGCACCGGCGCCGGTGATCCGCTCGCTGCGGGCGCCGTGCTGAAGAACGCCGTTGTGCTCGCCAGCAGCGCCAGTCTCGTCGCGTCGATCGCCGGCTACTTCTTCATTCCTTCAGCGTTCGCGCTGCTGATGCCGGACAACCCGAACAGCGCAGCGCTCGGCACCGAATATACGCAGTGGCGCTTCCTCGGCGTGGTCTCGATGGTCGCGACGGCGGCCTACAAAGCCTACTTCGATGGCACCGGCCGCACGTACATCCACTTCGTCGCGGCGATCGTCATGAACATCGTCAACCTCGTGCTCTGCTGGCTGCTGATCTTTGGCAACTACGGCGCGCCGAAGATGGGCGTCGAAGGCGCGGGCGTCGCGGGCATGGCGTCGTCGTGGGTCGGCTTCTTGGTCGTTGCGCTGTTCTCGATGTCGAAGGGCGACCGCGTCACGCGCGCGCCGTATTCGGGCCGGCTGTCCGGGACGATCATGCGCGAGCTGGCGCGTATCTCGGTGCCCTCGGGCGTCGCGACGGCCGTGATCATGTCGGGCTTCCTGTTGTTCCGCCGCATCGTGGAGGGGCTCGACTCGGCGCATCTCGCCGCCGGCGGCACCGAGTCGATCTACGGCGCTGCGACGACGATCATCATCCAAGTGCTGTCGATCACGTTCTTCTCCTGCATGGCCTTCGGCGTTGCCACCGCGACCCTCGTCTCGCAAGAGCTGGGCGCATCTCGTCCGGATCGCGCAGAGCGCGTGGCGTGGGCGAGCGTGAAGCTCGGCGCCATGGCATTCGGCGTGCTCGGCCTGCTGGAGATCGCGTTCCCTGCGCAGCTGATCAGCGTGTTCAATGACTCGCCCGGCGTCATCGCCGCGGCGACACCGAGCCTGCAGCTGATGGGCGCCTGCGGTCCGATCATCGCGACGGGCATGATCCTGACGCAGGCGCTGTTCGGCGCCGGCAACACGCGCTTCGTGATGGTCGTCGAGCTGCTACTGCACCTCGGCTGGCTGGTGCCCGGCGCTTATCTCTTCGGCGTCGTCCTCGAGCTCGGCCTGATCGGCGTGTGGAGCTCCGCCGCCGTCTACGTGCTCCTGCTGACGCTGGCGATGATCTACAAGTTCCGCCAAGGCACCTGGAAGTCGATCCAGATCTGATCGCCGTCGTTTGCGTTGAGTACTCTGGGGAAGAGCTGACGAAAAACAGGCTCAGAGCGAGCGCGCCCGCAGGAAAAACCGGAGGAATACTTCCTGTATTCTGAGCTGTCTCGCTAGAAACCAGTTCTGAGGACGAAAGCCGCTCTGAGACGGTTTTCGTCAGCTCTTCAGTCTTCGACTTCGTCGAGGCGCACGCGGTCGGCGTCGGTTGCGTGGCTCTCTTCGCGCGCGTCGGGGAGGCGCGCACCGCGCTCGGCGCAGAACTCGGCGTAGGGCTCGATCGCGTGGATGCGCGCGTTCTCGCGGCAGGCGCGGTAGGCGCGCCGTGCGTGCTCGACCCACGGTGAGGCCTGGAACGCGATCACGTCGCGGTAGACGGTCGCGATCTCCGGCTCGCGATCGAGCTCTTGTGGCACGGGGATCGCGAGGATGGCGCGCCCAACGTCTTCGTACATGAGGCCGACGATCGCGCCGCCGGCGATGCGCTGCTCGCTCGACTCTTCGGCGGCGGCATCGAGCTCGCGGCGCGCGACGTCGACCGACTCCGTCCGATGTCGCAGCCACGTGGCGAGCGGGCCCTCCGACCAAGCGCTCAGCGTCGCGGAGTCGTGCGCGCTCGGCGCGGCTGGCATCGACTCGGCGAACGTCTGCTTCGCGAGATCCCAGCCGCGCGCCATGCGCTCGCTGAACTCGCTGCGATCGATGCCCTCCGCGGGCAGCGTCGCGAGCGAAGGAACTCCGCGCGCATCTCCGCGCGCGATCCCGCCGGCGGCGACCCCGCGCTGCTGCGCTGAGCTGCCCCCACACGCGACGAGCACGAGAGACAGACCAACCGACTGAATCAGAAGTGCACGCACCCGCCGAGAGTACGGCAGACCCGCCCGCTCTTCGAGGGGCGTACACGCACTCTCTTACGGCACGCGCCGGATTCCGCTGCAATACATCGACACCAAGTCGAGCAGCTGCTCGGCCCGATGCGGCGCCATCATCGTGCGGATGCCCGGCTGCGAGGAGTCGGGATCACTCTGTGCCCAGCTGCCGGTCAGCATCACGACCGGTGGCGCGTCGGCGCCGAGCTGCTCGACGAGCGTGCGCGCCAGCGAGGCCCAGGTGCCGCCGGGCATCACGTTCTCGACCACGACCACACCGACGCTGCCCTCGCGGCACTGGCGAATCGCGTCATCGACATCGCTCGCGTCGAGCACCGGGTGGCCGCGCAGCTCGATCAGGTGCGCGAACAAGTCACGCAGCTCCACATCGTCGCCGACGAGCAGCACGGGACGCGGTGGGGGATGCGACGACACCGTGGCATCATACCGCCGTCACCGTCGGGAGACAGGCGCGATCGCGTCCTCGGGCGCCGAAGGTCGCCGCTCAGGGTGCCAGCCAGCGCTGTCCCTCCGCGCCGAGCAGCGCGTCGGGGTGCGCTCGCCAGTCGATGCCGGGCTCGTTCTTCAGCCACGTCCGCTGGCGTCGAACGTACGTCTTCGTGCTCTGCAAAATGCGCGCGATCGTCTCGTCGAGCGGTACGCCACGCAGCACGTGCTCGAGCATCTCGCGATAGCCGACGGCCTGCAGCGGGCGCGCGGCCTCGCCGTGGCGAGCCACCAGCGCGCGCACCTCGTCGGCAAAGCCGGCGGCGATCATCGCGGGCACCCGCGCCTCGATGCGCGCGTGCAGCTCGGGCGTCGGCCGGTCCATCACGATCATCCGCACCGGAAAGCGCGGCCCGCCGAGCGCGTGGGCAGCGCGCAGCTCGCCCATCGGTGTACCGGTCTGCTCGAACACCTCGAGCGCGCGCACGATGCGCAGCTGATCGTTCGCGTGGATCTTCGCGGCCGCGAGCGGATCAATCTGCGCGAGCCGCGCGTGGAGCGCCGCGCTCCCTTCCGCAGCCGCCTCCGCGTCGAGCCGCGCGCGAATCACGTAGTCGACCGCCGGCACAGCGACCAGCCCACGCACCAGCGCGCGCAGCCACAGTCCCGTACCGCCGACGACGATCGCGCGCTTGCCCCGCGCATGGATCGCCGCGATCGCGGTGTCCGCCAAGCGCGCATACGCCATCGCATCGATCGGCGCGTCAGCGCTCGCCGCGTCGATCAAGTGGTGCGGCACAGCGCGCAGCTCGTCCGCCGTCGGCTTCGCCGCGCCGATGTCGAAGCCGCGATACACCTGCACGCTGTCTGCGCCGACGAGCTCCGCGTCGAGCCGCAGGGCGAGCTCCACCGCGACGGCGGTCTTGCCCGTGGCCGTCGGCCCGGCGATCACCAAGACGCGCGGCGCGTCTGCGTGCGGCGTGGCGATCATCGAAGTCTCAGCGCCCGAGGCGCCGCTCGAGATCGGTGAACGGCAGGCTGTAGACGATCGGCCGCCCGTGCGGGCAGTGCCCGGCGAAGTCGTCGACCTCGTCGAGCGCATGCAGCAGCGCCTGCGCCTCTTCGATCGAGAGCGCGTCCCCTGCGCGGATCGCGCCGTGACAGGCCATCGTCGCGATCGCCATGTCGACCGCGTCGCCAAAGCCGCGCCCGCCGCTGTGCTCGAGCTGCTCGACGACGTCACGCACCAGGCGCGCAGGAGATGCGCGGCGCAGCAGCGCCGGCACCGCGTGCACGGCGACCGTCGTCGCGCCGAGCGAGGTCACGTCGAGGCCGAGCGCCAGGATCTCGTCGCGCGCCTCGTCGAGCAGCACCGCCTCACGCGCCGAGACCTCGACGCGCTCCGGGAACAGCAGCCGCTGAACGCGCACCTCGCGCGCGGCGTGCGAGCGACGCAGCCGAAAAAATTGCAGCCGCTCGTCGGCCGCGTGCTGATCGAGGATGTGCAGCGCGTCTGGGCCTTCACAGACGAGCAACATGCGCCGCACCTGCGCGAGCACACGCAGCGCGCCGAAGGGACCGCGCGGCGCGAGCTCCGGCAGCTGCGCGGCGGCTGGCGCAGAGAGCGGCGAGGTCAGCCCGATCTGCGCGGCGAACTCCGCGGCGCCGACCGCGGGCCCGGCGAGTCCATCGGCGACGAACGCCTGCGCGACAGCCTGCGCTGCGCGCACGGCGCCGTCTTCGTAGCGGCGCGCCGTCGTCGGCTCGCCCGCATAGGGCCGCGCGACATGACGCGCAGGCTCCGCGTCGCCGCCATCGAGGCCCCAGTCGCTGTTCGCGTCGCGCGGCGTGCGCGCGCCTACCGCCGTCACCGGCGCCAGATCGGTGAGCGTGATGCGCTCGCTCTCCTCTTCTTCGCGCGGCCCAGGTCCGACGCGCGCCGCCCAAAATCCTTGCCCGCGCGCGGCCGGACCACCCCACGCGCTGGTGCCGAGCCCATGCGCGAGCACGCGCGTAATCGCGTCGAGCACCGCGCGTCCGCGGGCGAAGCGGACCTCGGCCTTCTGCGGATGTACGTTCACGTCGACCTCGCGCGGATCGATGCTGATGTGCACGACGCCGCTCGGAAAACGTCCCGGCGGCAGCACGCTGCCGTAGGCGAACGCCACTGCGCGCGCGAGCGTCCGCTCCCGCACCGGCCGGCGATTCACGAAGGTGTGCAGCCCCGTCGTACCCGAGCGTGCGCGCTCCGGCGCGTCGAGCAGCGCCTCTACCTTGACGCCATCGCGCGTTCCTTCGAGGTGGGCGAGCGCGGGCAGCTCGAGCACGGTGCGCGTTCGCGTCGCGAGATCGATCGCCGGCAGATATTCGCGCGCCGCACGTCCGTCTCGGCGCAGCTCGAGATGCAGGCCCGGATGCGCGAGCGCCGCACGCACGACGACCTCGGCGACGTGCGCGCTCTCGGTTGACGCGGCGCGCAGGAATTTTCGCCGCGCGGGCACGTTGTAGAAGAGATCGCGCACCTCGACGCTGGTGCCCGGCGCGCAGCCGACCGCCGTCACGGTGGGCACGCCGCCGCCATCGACGGCGACGCGCGTGCCGCCGCTCGCTGCGCGCGTGCGCGTGGTGACGACCAGCCGCGCCACCGACGCGATCGACGGCAGCGCCTCGCCGCGGAAGCCGAGCGTGGCGATCGCCTCGAGGTCCTCGATCGCGCGCAGCTTGCTCGTCGCGTGCCGACGCAGCGCGAGCACCGCGTCGTCCGCGTCCATCCCTTCGCCATCGTCGGTGACGCGCACCAGCTCCGCGCCGCCACCGCCGATCTCCACGATGATCCGCGTCGCGCCTGCGTCAATCGCGTTGTCGAGCAGCTCCCGCACGATGCTCGCCGGTCGCTCGACCACCTCGCCAGCGGCGATCTGATCGGCGAGCGCGTCGTCGAGCACGTGGATGCGACCCATCGCGTTTCCCCATATCGTGCGCGCGCACCGAGAGCAACGACCGCGCTCGTCGCGCGCCCTCGTAGGCGCAGCTCCAAGCGTGCGAAGTCACTGTGGAAACACACCCGCTTCGTTGACCGTCGGGAGCGCCGATGTTACCGTCGAGCCGCTTTTCGAGCCCGCCTTCGACATGAAAGCCTGCCCCAGCTGCAAGACGCAATATCCGGGCGGGGAAGTCTTCTGCCCGCTCGATGGTGGACGCCTCGTCAGTGCTTCGGCGCTTGCGCTCGGTGCGACCGCCGCTGATCCGCTGATCGGCTCGGTGCTCGGCGATCGCTACAAGATCCTGCGCCGCATCGGCGAGGGCGGGATGGGCATCGTCTACGAGGCGGAGCACATCGTCATCGAGAAGCACGTCGCGCTGAAGGTGCTGCGCGACGACTTCAGCGCGCGGCCCGACGTCGTCGAGCGGTTCCGCCAAGAGGCGAAGAGCGCCTCGCGCATCGGTCACGAGAACATCGTCGACATCTCCGACTTCGGCGAGACCGAGTCGGGCGCGAGCTACTTCGTGATGGAGATGCTCGAGGGCGAAGACCTCGCCGACATCCTCTCGCGCGAGGGCACGATCTCGTCGGCGCGCGCGGTGAAGATCTTGATCCAGTGCTGCAAGGCGCTCGGCGCCGCGCACAACAAGGGCATCGTCCACCGCGACATGAAGCCCGAGAACATCTTCCTCATCAAGCGCGCAGAGATCGCTGATTTCGTGAAGATCGTCGACTTCGGCATCGCCAAGATGAGCGACATCGAGACCGTCGGCGCGCCCGGCCGCAAGCTCACCAAGACCGGCATGATCTTCGGCACGCCGGAGTACATGTCGCCCGAGCAAGCGGCCGGTAAGCCGCTCGATCACCGCGTCGACATCTACGCGCTCGGCGTGATCCTGTACGAGGTGCTGACTGGCCGCGTGCCGTTCGTCGGCGACACGTTCATGGGCGTGCTGACGCAGCACATGTTCGAGCCGATCCCGCTGCTGCGCGACGTGAACCCGCACGTGAAGGTCCCCGCCGAGCTCGAGGCGGTCATCCTGAAAGCGCTCGCGAAAGATCCCGATCATCGCTACCAGACGATGGACGAGCTCTGTCGCAGTCTCGCCGCCGCGATGGACATGTCGGTGCCGTTTCAGGTCGAGGGCGGCACGCTCATGGGCTACGGCGACGCCGTCAAGTCGAAAGCGCGCGGCCCGCGCGTCATCTTGCCGGAGTCCGCACGCGAGCCGGAGCCGCCGTCGAGTGGCGGGCGCAGCAAAGGGTTCCTCATCGCTAGCGCCGCGGTGGTGCTGCTCGGCGCGGGGGCCGCCACCGTCTGGTTTGCGACGCGTGATCCGGCCGGCACGCGCGCAGATGGCGATGGCGACCGCGTGGGTCTCGCGACCGGCGAGGTGGACGCGGGCTATGACGCCGGCGCGAACACGCCAGTTGGGTTCGCGCTCGACGCCGGCGGCGGCACCGTCGTCACACCCGACGCCGTCGATCTCGGGAGCGCAGCCAGCGACGACATCACGGTGCGCGTAACGACGCGTCCCGTGGGCGCGATGGTCACGGTCGACGAGCGCGGCACCGTCTGCGAGCAGACGCCGTGCACCTTCGAGACGCCGCGCGGCGCGATGATCATGCTGCGCGCGCGCAAGGGCCGTGCGGTCGCGACGCGCGCGCTCACGCCGACCGCGGACGTCGAGCTCGAGCTCGTGCTCGTCGGTGGCGGCGCTCGCCCCGGTGGTGGTAGCGGTGGTGGCGGTGGCGGTGGCGGTGGCGGCGGTGGCGAGCTGAAGATTCCCGACTGGACGAAGGTCCACCGCAGCGAAGTGCGCGAGCGCTGAAGTCGGCCTGCACCGTCAGCTCAGATCGCGAAGCGCCTGCCGTGCCGTCAGCCCGCGAGCGCGAAATACGCCGTGAGCAGCGCGTACACCGGCGAGAGGACGAGGATCGCGCCCGCTGCGTAGCGGAAGAACGACGGCATCGTGACGCCCATCTCTTCGGCGATGGCCTTCACCATGAAGTTCGGGCCGTTGCCGATGTACGTGTTCGCGCCCATCAAGACTGCACCGCAGCTGATCGCGGCGAGGTAGAGCGACGGCACGCCGATGACGTCGCCGCCGAGCTGTAGGCCCTGCGCCGTGCTGAGGAACGTCAGGTACGTCGGCGCATTGTCGAGCACCGACGAGAGCCCGCCAGTCATGACGAAGAACTGCCAGGGTCGCGTGATGCCGAGCTCGCCGCCGTGCGCCTCGAGGATCGCGAGGGCGGGCACCATCGTCACGAAGATCGCGAGGAACAACACGCCGACCTCGACGATCGGCGCCCACGTGAATGCGTTCGCTTTGCGCGGCGCTTTCGGCCCGAGCACCACCGAGCCGCCAGCGATCGCCGCCATCGCGATCTCGCGCTGCGGCGTCGGCATGAACACCGACGCGACGACGAGCGCGAGCAGGCCGACGTTGACCCAGCCATCGATGCGCAGCGGCACCACGTTGGCCGCGTCGCTCGCGAGTGCTCGAACTCGCTCGCGTCGATACGCTCGGCGCTCCACGAGGTAGAAGACGCTGAGCAGATAGCCGATCGCGATCACCCACACCGGCAGCAGCCGCAGCGTCCAGCCGAACGGCACGCCGCGCAGATAGCCGATGAACAGCGGTGGGTCGCCGAGCGGCGTGAGCAGGCCGCCGCAGTTCGACACGATCAAGATGAAGAAGAACGGGATGTGGCCAGTGTTCTCGCGCTGTTGGTTGGTGCGCAGCACCGTGCGGATGAGCACCATGCTCGCGCCGGTCGTGCCGATCACGTTCGCGAGCACCGCGCCGATTGCGAGCAGCAATAAGTTCGTCAGCGGCGTAGCGCGCAGATCGCCCGTGAGCCGGATGCCTCCGGCGACGATGTAAAGAGCGCCGAGCATCGCGACGAACGACGCGTATTCGGCGAGCGAGTGCCCGAGCGCGTGCGGCGCCGTGCGCAGCAGATAGACGACGATCGGCAGCGACAGGAGCCCGCCAACGAGCGCCTTGTTGCGGTTGTGCTCCCACCAGTGCGGCGCAGCGAGCGGCAGCACCGCGATCCCGAGCAACAACAGCGCGAACGGAGCGACGGAGTAGAGAGGTGCAGTCTGCCCGAGCTCGTGCATGCGTCAGGAGCAGCTGGCGCGGCACATGAAGTTGGGTCCCATCGGGCAGCAGAGGGCGGCGCTTGCGGGGCACGCGTCGCCGCAGCCGTTGCAGTTGGTCACCGTGCCGCGCATCGTCTCGCAGTCGGGCGCGCCGCCGCAGTTGAGCGAGCCGGAGCCGCACATGCACGAGTAGCTGCCGCCCATGTTCATGCACGTTCCACCCGCGCCGCACGGCGAGCCGGAGCTGCACTCGTTGATGTCGGCGCAGCCAGCGGTCAGCCCGGAGCCGGTCGGCATGTAGCCCGACCGGCAGCTGCACGTGTAGCTGCCGGTCGAGTTGCCGCAGGTGTTGCCGCTCGGCTGATCGCACGTCGCCGGGGTCCCGCACTCGTTGATGTCGACGCAGGTCGCGGTGATGCCCGAGCCCATCGCCATGAAGCCGGCGGTGCAGCTGCAGGCGTATGCGCCGTTGCTGTTGGTGCAGATATTCGCCGGGCTGAGGTCGCGGCCGCAGCGGCTGGCGGTGGCGCACTCGTCGATGTCGATGCAGGTCAGCGTCGGGCCCGCACCAGACGCGACGAAGCCGGCTGCGCACGCACAGGTGAAGCCGCCCGTCGTGTTGGTGCAGCCGTTCGCGGCGCTGAGGTTGCGCCCGCACGTCGTCATCGCCGAGCACTCGTTGATGTCCATGCAGTTGCGTTGATCCGGGCTCGTGTAGCCGGGGAGGCAGGTGCAGGTGAACGCGCCCGGCGTGTTGGCGCAGGTCGAGTTGCTACCGCAGCTCGCCATCGAGGTGCACTCGTTGATGTCGTCGCAGGTGACGCCATCACCCATGTAGCCGGTGTTGCAGGCGCAAGTGGACGACGCGCCCGCCGCGACGCAGCGGCCGCTCACCGCGCAGCGCGTGGTGCAGCTACCGCACGTCGCGGGCATCGAGAGATTGATCTCGCAGCCGGTCGTCGCGCTGCTGTCGCAGTCGGCGCGACCACTCATGCAGCTCCCGATCGCGCAGGCGCCCATCGAGCAGACCGAGGTCGCAGCGGCGAGGTTGCACACCGTGCCGCAGCCGCCGCAGTTGGCGCTGTCGAGGCGAAGATCGACGCAGCGGCCGTCGCAGCACGACTCGCCGTCGGCGCACGCGGCGCCGCCACCACATGAGCACGCGCCGGCGACGCAAGAGTCGATGCGCGCGCCGTAGAGCGTGGTGCAGTTGTTGTCGCAGTTGCCGCAGAAAGCGAGGTCACCGGTCTGCAGGTTGTGGCAGCCGCGCGCGGCGCAGCAGGTGCTCCCGCTCGCGCACGCTGGCTCGAAGCCGGCGCCATTCGAGCACTGACAGCTGCTGCCGGTGCAGACATCGGTCGCGATGAAGTCACACGCGCGCCTGCAGCCGCCGCAGTGAAAGAAGCTCGAGCCGTAGAGCACGGCGCAGCGGCCGTCGGCGCACTCGGTCTCGGCTGCGCGCGGCAGCACACAGCCATCGTAGGGGGCGCCGCCTCCAGGGTTTGGTTCGTCGACGCGGCCGTCGCAGTCGTCGTCGACGCCGTTGCAGCGCTCGTCCGAGTACGGAACGATCGCCGCGTTCCCCTCGCAGCCGGCGGGCTCGGCGTAGCCGTCGCCATCGGTGTCGTCGGAGCACGGTGCGTCGACGCTGCAGCTCTCCGAGACCGCGTTGCCACAGAGCTCGACCGCGCCCGGGAAGATGCGCGCACCCTCGCCCGGCGTGTCGTTGCAGTCGGTGCCGCCGAGCATGGCAGAGACGACGCCGTCGCCGTCCGCGTCGTTCGCGCGGCACGCCGTGTCCATTCCGTCGCAGTTCTCGTCGACGCCGTTGCCGCAGATCTCGGCGGCGCTCGGACCGACCGTCGGATCGCAGTCGTTGCAGTCGCAGCCGGTGGTGGCGCCGGTGCGTACGCAGTCTTCCGAGCCGTCGGCATCGAGGTCGTCGCTCGCGCAGTCGGGGAGCTCGTCGATCAGCCGGTTGCAGTTCTCGTCGCGCGGTGTGCCGCCGTCGGCAGTGCAGACCTCGACGGTCGGCAGCCCGGTCTCGTCGGGGTGCACGTTCGGATCGGTGTCGTCGCAGTCGGGCGTGCCGCCGACGTCGAGATCGGCGGGGAAGCCGTCGCCATCGCGATCGCAGCGCGCGTCGGCGCCATCGCAGTTTTGGTCGATGCCATCGGCGCACACCTCGACGGCGTTCGGGTTGCGGGTGGGGTCGCGGTCGGCGCAGTCGCACGCGCCCGCGTCATCGACGCCGCAGCTGCGGTAGCCGTCGCCGTCTTGATCGCCGCAGGCGACGTCTTCGCCGTTGCAGTCTTGATCGACGCCGTCGGCGCAGAGCTCGTCGGCGCCCGGGTAGATGGTCGCGTCGCCGTCGGCGGGTGCCGCGGGGCACTCCGATCCCACACATCCGCGGCAGTCGACACCGACGCCGCCGGAGCACGCGTTGTCACAAGCGACGCTGCCGCTCGTCCCTTCCGGATCGAGACACGAGACCGCGCCCTGCTCCGGAAATCCGTCGCCGTCGGCGTCTGCGCTCGCGGGCAGCGCCACCAACAGCGCGTCGTCGCGGACCACGCCGCGAATCGAGTAGCAGCGCGTCGCCAGCGTCGCGCCATCCGCAGACGCGCCGCGCACGTGGACGATCACGTCGACCGGCCCGAGGAACGACACGGCGACGCGGATCGGCGCGCCGTCCATCGCCGCCGTCCGCCTCACCGACTCGTTGATGCCCGCCGTGCTGCCCCTGCCGTCCCGCGGGATCACCTTCACGGAAACCGACTCGATCTCGTCACGCGCGTAGACGTCGAGCAGCAGCGCGTGCTCCTCCGGCTGGCAGGCCGCGAGCACGACCGCGGCGAGCGCCGCGATGACGAACGAAGTGCAGCCGTGCCGAACGAAAGCGAAGCGGTCGATCACGTGCCGAGCATATCAGAGCCCGAACGAAGCGCGTCGTCCGCAGCGCGCTGCGTGGAGGTGCGCAACGCCGCCGCGTCCGGGTGCGAGCGCGCGCGTTCGATGCGCGAGCGCGCGTGCGATTGATCGACGCGCTGCTAGCCTCCTCGCCGATGGAACACGCGGCGCCGCCGAAGACACTCGCCGACCTCGAGTGGCCGCGCGTCGTCGCCGCGGTGGTCGCGCGCTGCGTAGGCCCGCTGCGCGATGCCGATGAGCTCCCGCTCGCGTCGAGCGCCGCGGCGATGGAGCGCGCGCTCGGCGAGACGGCGGAGGCCGCGGATGTGCTCGGCGCGGGCGAGCCGGTGCCGCTCGAGGGGCTTCGCTCCCTGCGCGAGCACCTCGCTCGCGTCGAGCGCATGGGCGCGCTAGATGCGCCCGCGCTCAACGACGTCGTCTCGGTCGTCGCGGCGGCGCGCGTGCTGCGGCGCTTCCTCGGTATGAGGCGCAAGCGCTTGCCGCTGCTGTTCGAGGCGTGCGGCACGGATCCGACGCTCGATGGGCTCGAAGAAGAGCTGCGCGCCGCGATCGACACCGATGGCACCGTCTTCGATCACGCGAGCCCCGAGCTGCGCGCGCTGCGCACCGAAGTGGCGAACCTCCGCGCGCGCATCATCGCGCGCCTCGAGGAGATGCTGATCAAACACGCCGATGTGCTGTCGGATCGCTATCACACGGTGCGCGATGGTCGCTACGTGCTGCCCGTCCGCACCGACGCTCACGAGAAGCTGCAGGGCATCGTGCACGGTGCGAGCGCGAGCGGCGCAACCGTCTTCATCGAGCCGCGCGCGCTCGTCGAGCTCGGCAACCGCTATCGCATCGCGCAGGCGGAGATGGAGCGCGAGGTCGCGCGGATCCTCGCGCTGCTCTCCGATCTGGTGCGCGAGCGCTTGGTGCCGCTGCGCGCCGCGTGCGACGCGCTCGACCACGCCGATCTGCGCGTCGCGTCGTCGAAGCTCGGCCGCGATCTGCGCTGCACCTTCCCGCGGCTGACGGATGAGGCGAGCGTGGCGCTCATCGGCGCGCGGCATCCGCTGCTCGCGCTCGATGGTGTGCCCGTCGTGCCGAACGATCTGGCGATCGCGGCAGGGCACGCGCTCGTCGTCTCTGGGCCGAACGCCGGCGGTAAGACCGTCGCGCTCAAGACGCTCGGGCTCGCCGCGCTCATGGTGCGCGCTGGCCTGCCGCTGCCAGCCGACGAGGGTAGCTCCTGCGGCTTCTTCACGCGCGTGCTCACCGACGTCGGCGACGATCAATCGCTGACCAAGAACCTGTCGACGTTCTCCGCGCACGTCACCAACGTCGCGCGCATCCTCGACACCAGCGACGAGCGCACGCTGGTCCTGCTCGATGAGCTCGCTGGCGGCACCGATCCCGAAGAGGGCGCGGCGCTCGCTTGTGCCGTGATCGACGCGCTGTGCAAGCGCGGCGCTGCGGTCGCAGTGACCACGCACTACGAGCCGCTGAAGGCGCTCGCGCTTCATGATCCGCGGCTGCGCAACGCGTCGGTCGGCTTCGATGTGCAGACGATGCAGCCGACCTTCCGCGTGATGCTCGACGTGCCCGGCGCCTCGAGCGCGCTGGTCGTCGCGGCGCGCTTCGGCATCCCGCCGGACGTCATCGCGATGGCGCGCCGCGTCCTGCCCGATCAGGCGCGCAGCTTCGACGAGCTGGTGCGCAAGCTCGAGCAGGAGTGGCACGCGCTCGCGATCCAGCGCGCCGGTCTCGAAGAAGAGCGTGCCAAGGCCGCGACCGCGCGCGAGGCCGCGGAGCGTGAGCTCGAGTCGCTGCGCAGCAAAGAGCGCGCGCACGTCTCGCGCGAGGCCGAGCAGCTGGTCTCGATGATCCGCCGTACGCGCGACGAGGTGCGCACCGCGCGCTCGCGCATCCGCGCGCACAAGCTCGATGAGCCGACGCTCGAGGCCGCGCGCAAGGTCATCGACGAGGCCGCGAGCAAAGTCGCGATGGGCGGCGCGCTCGAGGACGCCACCGGCGCGCTGCCGCTCGCGCCGCGTGATCTCGGCACCGCGCCGGATGCGAAGGACCTGCGCGCCGGCATGCGCGTGCACGTCCCGCGCCTGCGCGCCGACGCCGAGATCATCGAGGCGCCGCAGAAGGGCAGAGTCCGCGTCGGCGCCGGGCCGCTCAAGCTGTGGGTCGGCGTCGACGAGGTGCGCTTGATCGAGAAGGCGCCGACGGTGAAGGACGCGGCGCGCGGCGCGGGAGGCGGAGCGCTCGACCTGCGCAGTGACCTGCCTGCGAGCGCGGAGCCGGCGCTGCCGATGCCCAGCGAGAGCAACACGCTCGACGTGCGCGGCATGCGCGCCGACGACGCCGTCGCGATGCTCGAACAGTTCCTCGATCGCTTGTACGGCGCGTCAATCCGCGTCGGCTTCGTGCACCACGGCCACGGCACCGGCGCGCTGCGCGAGGCGGTGCGCAAGTGGCTGAGCGAGCCGTCTGCGTATGTCGCGAGGAGCCGCGCGGCGAGCGCGGAAGAGGGCGGGGATCGGTTTACGGTGGTGTGGTTGCGATAAGTGCGCTCCCCGCACGGGAGCGCACCGCCGCTTGGCATTCTCGCGCCGCTCAGAAAGGATCGACCACCTGCGCGAGGTGCCAGACCTCGAGGAACTTCTCGCGTACCCACGGGTGCAGCTCATCCACCACCTCCCGCGGCAGGGCCGCGCTGCGGATGAGCTCCTGGACGTCGACCAGGTCTTTCGCCCGGTGCGCGGCGACCATCCCCGAGGCCAGCTTGAGTTCGATGAAGCGCGGCATGGGCAGGAGCGCGAATCTCTCGCCGCGGACCGCGGTCGTTCGCGGGTCGGGAAACGCGATGGGCTTCGGCTTGTCGTCTCCCGGGAAACGCCCCGTGCTGAGCACGTCGATGGGCACATCCAGCTGCGTGTCGAGCAGCTTGCCGGTGCCGGCGACACGCTCCGCGTAGCCCTTGTCGAAATGCCGCTGCTTGAAGGCCTGGAGGTCCTCCTCGCGCATCACCAGGTCGACGTCGACCGTGACCCGCCGATGACCGTATTCGTTCAACGCGAAGGCGCCGATGATCGCGTAGGGCAAGGCGTCTTCTTCGAGGATGGCCGTCAATCGGTACAGTGCTTTTTGCGCCTCGGCCATGCCCACGAAGAACCTCCCGCAGTACTCGACCCCCTCGATGAAGCGCGCCTCCGCCGCGGGCGACAGCGTTCCAGCGCCCCACTCCCGATCGCCGCCGCCGCCGATCTCATCCATCGCGTCAAGCTACCACGCTGCACAGCAACCTTCCGAAAGCCCCCTTTCCAAGGGGGTTGGGGGTGCCTCGCATCGCCGCGCTTCGAGTGCACGCGACTCCTACCGCGCACATCGGAAAGCCCCCCTCGAACGAGGGGCTGGGGGAGGCTCAAGATTCATCACATCTCGCGAGGTCACGGCGTCGCTGTGCGAAGTTGCCCCTGGCAGGGGCGGGCTTTCACCCCCTCCCTGCCTCCCCCTCAAAGGGGGAGGAGTTTTTCCGTAAG
>Ga0335397_10005650_pt1 | contig 16308 bp, 14 predicted proteins | sample MAT04_FD_205740 | JGI IMG/M metagenome (GOLD analysis project Ga0335397, IMG submission 205740) | Freshwater microbial communities from Lake Fryxell liftoff mats and glacier meltwater in Antarctica - MAT-04 (spades assembly) (version 2) ... | reverse complement strand
AAGTCGGCGAATACAAAGTCTTCGCCGAACTGCCCACGAAGGAAGGCGAACAGATCGACAACCAACCCGACGGCATGTGCCTCGACGCCGAGGGAAATCTCTACGTCGCCCACTACGGCATGAAACAGGTGCAGGTGCTCGACAAGACCGGCAAACTGATCCGCCGCTACCCCGGCGGCAACGTGACCACCAGCAACGTCGCCTTCAGCGGCCCGAACATGGACCAGTTGTTCGTAACCGGCGGACTCGGCGCGGAAGCGGGTGGAGGGGGATTGTTCCGGCTGGATGTCGGCGCGAAGGGGTTGGTGATTTTGCCGGAGAAGAAGTGACGCCGATCAACGCTTGCGACTAGCGGATCACGGTGTTTGAAGCAATGATTAACCTGCCATAGCAAAAGTGTACTTCGACGATATTGCGGAGATTTGTTCATGATTCGGTTTGAGTGCCCCGAATGCAGACAGCCGCAACGAATAGACGAAGAACATGCTGGAAAGCGGGTGAAGTGCCGAAAATGCGGAACTGCAATGAGTGTGCCGAGTCCTGATTCTCCCAGGCTCACATCCAATTCGTCGTCACACGAACCGCCAAGACCGCCTGAAGTGGTGATCATTCAGCAGGAAAGAGAAGTCGAATCAAAGCCGATTCGACGCAAAGGCTTTGAATGTCCATACTGTCACACGGACGAGTATCCCGAAGTTAAGAGTAAGATTTCTACGGCAGGATGGGTGGTTTTCGTGGTGCTTCTTTTGATCTGCTTCCCTCTTTGCATTATTGCGCTATTTATCAAGGAAGATTATCGCGTTTGCAGCGCTTGCGGAATTAAGCTCGGAGGGTAGTCAAGGTGATTTCAGCATTGCTGATTCCACCGGCCAAAGTCTCACAGGTTCATGGAGAATTGAAATGTCACGACAGTTTATGGCCTATTGGAAACCGAACCAGCCTTCCTTCAGTACCCCAAAGGCGAGGCTGAATCACGCCGCCAGCAATAAGTTTAAGCACTGTAAAGTTGGTGACGTGGTTTGGATCGTCACCTTGGAAGAAGGAAAACTGCAACTCGTTGGCCGAATCCCGGTGAAATATCTCGTCAATCACAAAAAGGCTTGTCAAATTCTTGATCAGTATGATTTGTGGCCTGCTGACTGGCACATTATCAGTGATCCAAAGGGAGGAGACCTTGTTCGCAGGATTCCCATCCACCAGATTGCCGGAAAACTCAGGTTTGTTACGGCAACCGGCAAAGAGGGGCAAGTTTTGATGGTAAACAATCGGATTAGCGGCACTGCTCTTCAATCGATGCGGACGCTCACTGACGACAGCATCGACCTTTTTGAGGCAGCGCTAAAAACAGCGAAATAGTGGCGCAGGACGATCTCACCATCCAGATAGTCAATAGCGACGCAGGTTGCGCCCACTCACTTCATTCGATACATATTTCTGGTGGGCACGAGTACGCATACAAGAACGAAATTCATGAACCGCGTCACCGAGCAGCTCCGTTACAAAAAACTGACCTGGCCGGAACTCGAAGACGCCGTGGATCAGAATTTGTGAAGCAAGATTTTATTGATATTGGTTTCTCGGAAGCGACTTGGTTATACTGAATCAAATGGACACTTCCCAAGAAACCGCCGTGCTGGATCGGGTGTTGGACCCCATGAAGGAATTTCTGACGCCGGCCGTTGCCGCCGGGATCGCCAACATGCAGGCCGATCCGCAGCTTCAGGCCCGCCTCGATGAACTGGCGTTGAAGGCGAATAGCGGTCGGCTGACTGAAGACGAACAGCGGGAATATCGCGATTACGTCGACGCCATCGATTTCATCGGCGTCCTGCAAAGCAAAGCCCGCCAGGTCCTGGCGAGGACCGAACCGAACTGATGGAGGAATCGCTTCGATCACTGGTCCGGGAGCGGGCGGGCGATCGCTGCGAGTATTGCGGCCTGCCGCAGGCGGCGTTGCCCTTCGCCCGGTTTCACGTCGATCATATTATCGCCGAACAACACGGCGGGACCGATGACGCCAAAAATCTGGCGTATTGCTGCTCGCGCTGCAATTTCAGCAAAGGGCCGAATCTGTCGGGGATCGATCCTGAAAGCGGCGAAATTGTCACGCTCTTCAATCCTCGGACGCAATTGTGGGCGGAGCATTTCATGGCACGCGGCGGGTTGATCGTTGGAATCACGCCAGCGGGAAGAGCGACTGTTCGAGTTCTAGGCATGAACGAACGTCGTCGCGTACACCTTCGCAAGGCGATAAGATAACGGCCATGTTTTCATCCCAAATCCTCCTGCTTTTTTCGTGTTCTTTCGTATTTTTCGTGGTTCACCGTCTTTCGCCTTTCTGAATCACACCGTCGCTTACGCTTCCGGCTCTGATGTTTCCGCTATGAAAGCCCCTCTATGAATCGCGTCACCGAACAACACCGTTACGAAAAAATGACCTGGCCCGAAGTCGAAGATGCTGTTGATCAGAATCAGGTCTGCATCATTCCGTGCGGGGCCGTCGAGCAGCATGGGCCTCATTTGCCGCTGGATGTCGATCTCGTCTGCCCCGGCGGGATCGCTGATGGGGCGGGCCGCGAGATGCCGGGCAAAATCAAGGTGCTGCCGCACATCGCCTATGGGTACACCGGCCATGTGATGGATTTCCCAGGCACCATCAACACCCACTGGGAGACGTTCATCAAGCAGGTGATCGATGTCACGCAGTCGCTGGCGTATCACGGTTTCAAGAAGATCATTCTGCTCAACGGCCACGGCTCTAATATGCCGAACCTCGACCTCGCGGCCCGGCGGACGAATCTGGAAACCGACGCGGAATGCACCGTCATCGCGTGGTGGAATCTGCTCACCGTCGACAAGACGTTCCTGCCGAGTTGGCGCGAAAGCCATTTCCCCGGCGGCTGTTCACACGCCTGCGAACTGGAAACATCCCTGTATCTGTATCTCGATGAGGGAAACGTCCGTAAAGACCTGACGAAAAGCGGCACGATCAGCTTCAACAGCGATGAAAGCCCGTTCAACTGGGTCGACCTGTTCGGAGCCGGGGCCGCGACCGTCATCGGCTGGACGAGCAGCTATTCCGACACCGGCGTGCTGGGCGATGCGGAGAAGGGGAGTGTCGAGAAGGGCGAGCGGGCGTATGTGGAGGCCGTGAAACAACTTTGCCGCTACGTCGATTACTGGCAGCCGCGTCCGAAAGATGTGCGGAAACAAATCCGCCGCCACAAGCCGACCTTCCGCATGCCGTGGGATCAGCTGAATCCCGAGTAATCCATCCGAGCCGGACGCGTCAGCGACGGTCGAGTCGTTCGTGGTCTGTACCCAAACTGTTGCAGCGATTAGAATCGTATCAGAAATTCCTAATATTGATCATCTGATCAGAAAGGTTGAACGATGACTCAACTCGGCCACGTCCAGAATGGCGTCATCGTCCCCGATCAGCCCGCTTCGTTGCCCGAAGGAGCGACAGTACGGATTGAAGTCGTTAGCGATGCGACCGCCGCCCCGTCGCGGCGAGTCGGCGGCCTGTGGAAAGGCCGTGTACGTATCGCCGAAGATTTTGATGACTTACCGCCGGACATCGCTGAGGCGTTCGGGATGAATCAGCCATGAGGTTCATTCTCGACACGCATGTCGTCCTGTGGTGGCTTGATGATCCCGGATTACTTTCTGAAACGGCTCGCAACGCAATCGCTGAGCCGAGCAATGAAATTTTCGTGAGTGCCGCGTCTGCTTGGGAAATCGCGATCAAGCGTGGATTGGGAAAGCTGCAAACAGAAGATCATTTCATGGAAGCAATTCTTGCTTGCGGATTTAAGCCTCTCGCCATGACGATGGCTCACGCCCTCGCGACGGAAGAACTGCCGCCGCATCATCGTGATCCGTTCGATCGCATGTTGATCAGCCAAGCCATCTGCGAGGGAGCAACTCTCATCACGCGAGATTCCACGTTGATGTTGTATGGCATTCCAATCATTCGAGCGTGACTGCGATACCCCCGTCGCTGACGCTTCCGGCTCGGGTTGCTATAATCCGGTATGAACACTTCCGCTCTGCCTGATGATCTGCCGCCGGTGAAGCCGCCGTCGATCACGTTTATTTTTCAGTTGTTCGTCGTGCCGGCCCTCATCGTCGCCGCCGTTGTGGCCGTCTGGGTGCTGTTCGGCCGGATCGCCGTGGGTGACCAGGACTGGCAAAGTCTGGTCGCGGACCTGAACAGCCCCAACGCTCACATCCGCTATCGGGCCATGAACGGGCTGGCCCAGGTGTTGGACAGCGACCGCCGGCTCGGACCGGACGGCAAGCATCTGTCGCAGAACACACAAATCGCCACGGCTCTTTCCGATTCCCTGACGCAGCGGCTGACCAGCGGGTCCGTCTCCGAGGAAACGCTCAGCGATCAGGTTTATCTGAGCAGAGCGCTCGGCCAATTGGATGTGCCGGAAGCTTCGTTGCCGCCACTGGCCCGCGCGCTCGATCCGTCGTTCGATATCGAAGTTCGCAAAGGGGCCGTGACTTCGGTAGCCCAGATCGCCGGCCGCGCGTGGGAACGACAAACGCCGGTGAAATCGGACGCCGTCACCGCCGGCATCATTCAGTTATCACAGGACGGCGATCCACATCTGCGCCGTGCCGCGGCCTTCGCCTTGGGACTGATCTCCGATGACGACGCCATGCAGCGGTTGCAGGTGCTGCTCGAAGATGGCGACTGGATGACGGCCGTGAACGCCGCGATCTCGTTATCCCGGCAAGGCTCCACCGCCGGTTATCCCGTGTTGCTACAAGTGATGGCGGGCAAGGTCGTGGTCGACCCGGCCGCACCGGCGGATGTCACCGCGTCCGAACTGATCATCTTTCGCAACGCGTTCAAAGCGGTGACCGACCTCGCGGCGAAGTTCACCCCCGCCGAGCGTGCGGAACTGATCACCAAGATTACATCACTCTCCGACCACCACGCCGAAGCCCGCGTGCGCGCCGATGCGAACGCCGCGCTCGCCGTGCTCAAAAAAGCGAACTGATCCGTCAAGCCCCGCGATGGCATCGCCGGGACGTCCCTCCGTATTCAAATGCCCACTTCGATAAACGCGGACTCCGCGCTCGGAGCGGGAATCGGCAATCCTTCCGCCGACAATCCTTCCAGATGAAATTCGATGGCGTCCTGCATCAGCGAGATGGTTTCCGCGCGCCCCTGCGCGGCAGCCACGCAACCATCCAGATCCGGCGAATAGGCCGAGTACCCGGATTCCGTTGGTTCGAGAATGATCAGATACTTCATGATTTCAACCCTGCCTGAAGGCGAATGCTTTTCACGGTTTTCGGTGCCAGCACTTGAGTTCAGCATATCAATCGTCACTGCAAAGTATTGGCACAGACCCATCCCAGATATCAATTGGAAGATTTCACCGCAGAGACGCTGAGACGCGGAGAAGACGAGGGCCGTTGCAAACTACAATCACCCAGTCCGATCAATTTTCGTACACCAATCAGCCACTACTGAGTCTTAATTCAAATTCGTCTTTGTATAAGTTTCTCAGCGCCTCTGCGTCTCTGCGGTAAAACTCCGATTTCAGAACCTGCGCATATCCGGAATGACTTCAACCGCCATGAGCAGGGGAGTCAATTCGAGTCGCTTTCTCAACATCATTCCCGCGATTTGTTAAGCCAGCGAAACCTTGCCGACTGTACCGAGTTTGCGGCATGAATCCGGCGTGACAGATGCGTCGCGGGGGGCCGGATGTGGCGAACGGTCAACATCAATTTCCCGCATTTTACCCCGCCATGCGCGAATTGACTAAAGCCCCGGGTCTATCATTGTTTCACAACCGGCATGCCCGGACCAAGACGGACAAAATTGAATCGTCCGCACGTTTGGCATTTGGCACGCGCTTCGACTTCTTCTCATAATGAGAACCGTCGGAGTGTCGGGCCGGCGGAGCGCCACGCGTGAAACACTCACTACGTCGTACCGAATTGCAAGGGGAATCAATGATGAAACACTGTGGACGAAGGGTCGCTTTTCTGGTCGCGATGCTCGCGGCGGCGTCGCCCGGATTAGTCAGCGCCCAAGGCTACTGCGGGGGAGCCAGCTACAACTGCTGTCCCACCCAAACGTGCGCACAGACGTGTTGCTACACGACCTATCGCACCGAACGCGAAACGGCGTATCGCACCGTTTATGACATGACGCAAGAACCCGAACAGTACACCGTCTGCCGGACGGTCTACCAAACCAACTACGAAGATGTCCCCGAAACGTGCTATCGCAACGTTGTCGAGACCGCCTTCCGCGAAGAACCGTATCAAGTCTCGCGCCAGGTGATGGAAACCGCCGAGCGGGAAGAACGCTACACCGTGCAGCGACCGGTGTGGGAAGAATCGTTCCGTGAATGCAGCTATCAGGTGCGTCGTCCCGTCTGGGAAGAAGGCACCCGCGAGTGCCGCCGGATCGTGATGCGACCGGTGACGGAAACCATCGAGCGGGAATGCCGCCGCGTGGTGATGCGCAACGTGACGGAAACCATCAATCAGGAACGCTGCTACACCGTGATGCGGCCGGTGACGACGTTCCGCGTCTCACGGCAGGATTGCGGTCAATGGGTCACCCGCCGCGTCTGCGTGCCGGGACCGCCGTGCCCCACCTGGGTCTGCGGCCCGTGCGGCATTCCGCAAATTTGCTGGCAGCAGAAGCCGATTACCACCTGTAAGCGGGTGTGGTGCCCGAACATCGTCGAACGCCAGATTCCATGTACGACGTTGCAACCGGAAGTGGTTCGCCAATCGTGCCCGGTCACTGTCTGCCGGCAGGTTCCCGAAGAAATCGTGACCCGCGTGCCGCAGCAGGTCTGCCGCATGGTCAGCGAAGAAGTTGTCGAACAGATTCCGACGCGGACGTGCAAATGGGTTTGTGAAACCGTGACGAATCGCGTGCCGATTCGGACCTGCAAATTCGTCGCCGAAGAATGTGTCCGCCGCGTGCCGGTGCAGACCTGCCGAGTGGTGACGGAAACCTGCACGCGCCGGGTGCCGTTCTGCGTGACACGTCAGGAAGCCTTCCAGGTCACCAAGCGCGTGGCGCGCTGCGTGCCGCGTGAAGAACAAGTGACGATGACCCGCATGGTGCAAAAATGCGTCCAACGGCAAGTCGCCTATGAAGTCTGCAAGCTGGTGCCGCAACAAGTCTGCCCGACAACCGCCTGCAACGATTGCGGAACCGGCGGCTGTGCAACCGGGAATTGTGCAACCGGCAACTGCGGCGTCGCTACTCCCGCCGCCGCCAACCCGGCTCCCGTGCCGCAGACGTTCGAGTCGAACAAGCCCGCCTTGACGACACCCCCGGTGGAAACGCTGCCCGTCGAACAAGAACCGGAAACGGTCCCGATGGCCCGCGGCGAAACCGACGCCTGATGGAGAGTTGACGTTTGGTCGTAGCGACCGACACCCCGGCCCGGACGAAGCAATTCGTCCGGGCTTTTTTCTTTGGACAGGAAAATGGTTCGCCTCCCAGAGCCTCGGCAAACCCTACTAGAAATCCACTACTGATTAATCAGCAGCCGATTCGCCACCAGGCGTTCCTGCATCGCGCTGATCTTTTCTTCCAACTGAGCCGACGTGCGCTGCGCGGTGCGATACTCGTCGCGGGATTGCTTAAGGAACTTCTCCGCCTGCCGCAGTTCCGGGTCAGACTTTGTCGCCTCCTGGAACTTCTGCCGCGCGACCTTCAATAGTTCCTCGGCCGCCAGTTTTTGCTGACGAAAGGGCTTCACGGCCGGATCACCGTCAATGCGTTCCCGCAATGCTTCACGAGCCTCCAATGCGTCGTTCGCGGCCTTGCGGATGACTTCCGCCCGCGGCGAACTCTCCGCCGATTTGTCTTTCCGCAGCGCGACCAACCGGGCTTCCGTCTCGTCCCGCTGTTGAATCAGTTGCTGAAACTCAGCGTTCTCTTGAAGTGTGCTGACAAGTTTGTCCGCAGCCAGCTTATGCTCCTGCTCGGCGTCTTCGACCGCCGACATCGCGGCGATCAAGCCGACTTTCGGACCAACCCGGCCTTGCAGCGATTCTTCCGCCTGCTCTCGATCTTCCTGGGCCTGTTGATACGTGGCATGAGCGCGGGCCAACTCCTGCTGAGCTTGCAAATATTCCTCTTGCGCGGAGTTCAATTCCTTTTCGAGGGTTTTGATTTCCTTTTCAATCGTCTTCACCGCCTTGCTGACCTGCCCCCGCACGGTCGGCCGGCGAGGCACACGGGCCTCTGCTGATAGCGCGAGCACGGAGAGCAAACATCCCATCGCGAGACCGGCAACACATCGTGAAACTCGCATGGCCCAACTCTCCCGCTGAACAAGACTCCGCATCAGTCGCGGCGAATCCGCAGCCGACGCACCACAAACGGATGGTTCTCCGCCTGAATCCCCAAACGGCCTGCACTCAAAAAGTTCGGCTCCGAAGAACTGATGTGCTGATCATTCAGCAGCACCGTCAGCGCCCCGTCACGCGAAACGATCTCCAACCGATTCCACTGCCCCACCGCCCGGCGGGCCGCTTGTCGCGCGGCATCATCATCCCGCCCCGTCACCGCCGCCGCCCCGCCATTTTCTTTGACGGCACCCATCTGCACATGCTTGCCTTGAACTTCCAGGCACAGCGGCCACAGCTTTTCTTCCCCGGTGATGTAGACCAGAAACCCCGTGTTGCCCTGGAACTTCGCTTCGTCGCTCAATGAACTCGGCCGCTCGAAACGGTAGTCAAGCCGCCAGGTGAAGTTCTGATACGCATCCTTCGTCGACAGATACCCCTTTGGCTTGCCGGTGCAGTGAATCTCAGCGCCCGATTGCGTCCAGGTGTCCGACTCGGCGAGATAAGCGATAAAATCGTCCAGCGACAACTGTTCAAAACCCTCTTCCAACTCAAAAGTTTCGTCCGACTCCGGAGCAGGGTCGTACTTGATGGCGGCGGATGCGGATTTCGCGGATTTTTCATCCACAATTTTCACCCCAGACGTTTCCGTCGGCTGGGGAAGCTGATTCGGAGTCGTGACGGCGGTGTTCGTCACCACCTCGACCGGCAGCGCCGTCTCCGTGGGACCGCAACCGGCGATCGCGATCGCACATCCGCATCCCAGAACCAGCCCAAATCCACGCCGCACGTTGATCGCTCCCGAAGTTCGCCATCCCGCTGAAGTTTAACCACTCACCGGGGTCAGCGCACAGTCGAATCGGCAGAATCGGTCCAGCGCGCGTCTCTCTTGGCGCGTCTCTCCTGTAGGGTGCGGTCGAGGCTCTGCGAGGCCCACCGTTCCCGCTGCAATCCTAATGAGGCTGGCCGGGAGAGGGTGGCCGGGGCTGGACTGAGGCTTCACGAAGGAAGCCCCGGTCAGGCGAGCGGCGCGGCGTCAGCCCGCCGTGTCTTCGTGCAATCACCGGGCTTCGCGCAGCGCTCCGGCCACCCAGCGATGCAGCAGCGGGTATGATGTCCATGATTAAAGGAAGGTCCCGGCGATGCCATCGCCGGGCTTTCCATTCGACCATTGACGATTAAACTTCCCAGCCCTTGCGGTATTCGCGCGTCACATACTGATTCGCGTCGGGCAGGTTGGTTACCTTCATGTTCACGGCGTCCCATTCGACCTTGCTGCCGGCACGCAATGCGACATTGCCCAGCAGGACGGTTTCGGTCAAACGGCCGGCATTCGAGAAGTTCGACAGGGCCAGTTCCGGCTTGCCTTCTTTGATCGCATTGGCGAACTCGGTGAAGTGGCCGGGCGACTGGATGTATTCGGGCTTCTTGTATTCCTTCCACTTGTCTTCCGGGAGAATCGTGTAGGTGCCATGGTAGTCGTTGTCGGAGAACATCGTTCCCTTTTCGCCGACAACCAGCGAACCACTCGCCCCTTGCTTGATCGGAGCATGCAGCATTTCGGGAGGACGCTTGCCGCCGTCGTACCAGGTCAGCGTACAGGGTTCCATGTCGCCCCGTTTGCCGAAGTGATACACGATCTGCGAGAACTTCGGATAACTTTCCTTGCGGCCTTCTCCCATCCATTCAGGATCGGGGGTCGCTTCGATCGAAATCGGGTCGTACAGTTTCAAGGCGGAGACGGACATATTCATCGTGTGACAGGCCATGTCGCCCAGGGCACCGGTGCCAAAATCGAGCCAGCCGCGCCATTTGAACGGGCAATACGCCGAGTGATACGGCCGCTCGGGCGCGGGGCCGAGGAACAAATCCCAGTGGATGTGCGGCGGAATCGGTTCCGTGCCAACCGGGCGTCCGCCCCCTTGCGGCCAGATCGGGCGATTCGTCCAGATGTGGACTTCCTTGACCTGACCGAGATCCCCCTTCTGAATGATGGCGATTCCTTCGCGGTGCCCGCCGGTCGAGGTCCCCTGGTTCCCCATCTGGGTACAGAGCTTCTTCTCTTCGGCGAGTTCCCGCAAAATGCGGGCTTCGCGGACGGTGTAAGTCAGCGGCTTCTGGCAGAAGCAGTGCTTCCCCATTTTCATCGCCCGCACGGCGGCCGGGGCGTGCGTATGGTCCGGCGTGCTGACGGTGACGGCGTCGATGCCCCCTTCCAGCTCATCCAGCATCTTGCGGAAGTCGGTGAATTTCTTCGCCATCGGATACCGAGCTGCGGCTTTTTCGAGGCGTTCTTCGTCGATATCGCACAATGCGACAATATCGCCATGCCGGCCCGCGTCATCCCGATCGCTGGCCCCTTTGCCGTCGACCCCGATCACCGCAAAGCGGATGGCTTCGTTCGCGGCGCGAGCTTTCGCGAATGTTTGTGTCGAAGAACCGACCCACACCGCAGTGCTGAGCGCGGCCGATTGCTTGAGGAAATCACGTCGAGTCGCTCGGCTCATGGGGGAACTCCCTGGCAGTGGTTGGACGGAAGAACGGCGGGATGCGAACACCGGCCCGGCTGGACATTCTCGCTGCACGGTTATCATATCAGCGTACGACAAGCCGTACAGCCAGCCGGAGGGAAAAATGATGATTCCGGAGCGGCGGGAGCGAATTCCGATCTAACTCGCCCCACCAATGTCATTTCGGTCTCGACACTGATGGTGGAGGCATCACTCTCACCGGACCGTGCCACGACTTGTCCTCAAGTCGTGCCGATCAAGCACACGACTTGAGGACAAGCCGTGGCACGAAAAATCTCAGCGTTGTGAGCTTTTCAGCATCCGGCCGAAGCAGGAAACGCAGTAGCAGAAAACGCAGTTTGAGAGGTGTGGTTCGAGAATGTAGAGCACTTGCTCCGCAAGTGCCTGCTGATGCACTTGCGGAGCAAGTGCTCTACATTCAAAGGCTCGACATTGCCAAATCTTACCGGCGCTTCAGCATCCGGCGCACTCTGCGGCCGGCTTGCAGGAATTGTTGACTCCACCGCGACCAGGACGACGCACACAGAATTCCCGTGGCGACCGGAATTCGTTCCGGCCAGATCGGAGCCAGGTACGAATCTTCTGTCGCGCAGCTGTCGAAGAGTGTGTAATCACGCAGACGATGTCGCGCGGCGAGCATCAGTTCCGCTTCGTGCAAAACACCGGGGCTGGCCGCCGCCCATTCCCGATCCCAGCCGATTTTGAATGCGAACAGGGCGGTACCGGCCGTCAGGTTGATGGCGGACGTCACGACTCGCTCGCCTGCTCGCAGTTCGGTCATGATCACGCGGCCTTGTTCGGCCATGCCCATGACCATCGCGCGGATGAACTGTTCGTCCTTCTCATTCGATAAGCAGGCTGTGCCCGCTTCGCCTTTCCAGGAATCCTGTTCCAACCGCAGGAATGTCTCCAACGCGGCCGCGACATCCTCCGGCTCGGATAGCAGCCGCAACGAAACGGAACCGGCCGCTTCCAGTCGGGCCTTGGCGCGCCGCATCGATTTTCGACGCGAAGAACTCCAGTGATCCGCGAGGTATTCTTCGGAAACGATTTCAGGAAACACAGCCGGCACACTGCGGGGAACCGTTGTTTCCCAGGAATAACCGAGACGATATGCCGACGCGGCCAATTCGCGCGCCAAGATGGAATCGAGCCGTAAACCGGTGATCTCCAGCGTCTGCCGCTTCCAGCCTCCCTGCGTCAATCCGATCAGCAGCGCATCGAGCGCCTCCCGCGCGCGGTCGGAATCGATCAGCAGTCCCGAGCGAAACGTGTACAAACTCATCGCCGTCACCACATGCGGCCAAGGCAACGTGCTTGTCACCTGCCCCAGCGAGAATCCACCAGCGGCCAGCCAACGGCCATCGCGCGGACTCTCCACAACGAACAGGACATGCTCTTGTTCGGCCGATAACCACCGCCACGCCGGCAGCGTGAACTCCGGCACAAGGAACGGATTCTGATGACACGACCGCCGTGCCAGATCGCGCCATCGCGCCACCGCGGCGGCATCAATCTCGGCGGGAGACAGAGATCGAAATCGTAAGCCGCCGACGGCGATCTCGGACGAAGAGGAAACCTGATCGACAATGTCCTGAGTCGCAGGCATCGTGGTCCTTGAGCAATCTCTGGGATCGGTGGAGTTGTGACTCTAACATTTTCGTCAGGTTCCACCCAAAGTCTCCTCGATTGCCGACATTGCCTAAGGTTTCGTTAGATTCCCGGTCAGGTGGTAACGGCTGCACCGATTGCGGCGGCTGACACGAATCTCACCGATATAACCAAAGGCCCGCAATCACCGCAGATAACGCATTCGCCGCACTGTATTTTGAACATCTTGTCGCAGATCGATTTGGCCCCATTTTGCGCCACCGTATGACGATGCCCAGCCAGCTCCAATCAGACCTCGGGAGCGTGTCCGCGCGGGGTCGGCGACAGTTTTGGGGGCGCGGGCAAAGTGATTATTGCACGTCGTGTTTGGCAATCCGTGCCATCCCCCATTCTCAAACACTTTGTCGCGCAACCATCTCCCTCAAGATGAGGAGGTAACCTGCGCTGCCGGCAAGCAAAATTGTTCCGTCTGGGTGGCACGACCCTGAGGTTTTGGGAAGGGCGTGGTCTTCGAACATGCGCCACGCCCGTCGAAGACTCCGGGACGTGCCACCCGGAGAAAAATCTTCCCCGTCATCGGCGGGCAGTTTTCCCGTATCAGACAAAATCCGGGAACTCGGCCCGCCGACCAGGCGTCATAATCGCAACATCACGGGCGGAAATTTCCGTTCGCCTTGATAAACTGTCATGCGCGGGCGGTCGCGTGCCAGTCCCCAAGTCCCTTCGCTATTGGATGTTTCGATGATCAAGTCGCTCAGTCTCGTTGTGATGTCCGCGCTGGCGGCCACTTCGTTCTGGTTTGTCGCCGAGGAGGCCCCTGTGAAAACCGGCGGTCGCGATGTGGCTCAAAAACTGTTGAGCGAAGGCAACTTCAACGACGCTTATCAGATCTTCCGCCGACTGGCGCTCGATCCCAAAACCGAACCCGCCACCGTCGGCGACGATTTGTCCCGCGCGGTCGATTGCCTCGCGAATCTCGGCCGTATCGATGAAGCCGATGCCTTGATTGAAGATGCGATCAAAGCCCAGCCCGAAAACTGGCGGATGCTCCGAGCGGCGGCGCAGAACTATCAGCGGATCGAGCATTTCGGCTTCATGATCGCCGGCAACTTCGAGCGCGGCGGCCGCCGGGGACAGGGGAAATATGTCAGCGCGGTGGCCCGCGATCGGGTCCGCTGCCTGCAACTGCTGGAGCAGGCCGTCGAGTTGGCGAAAGACGACCCGGCGAAGGCGGACGTGGGTCGTTTGTGCCTCGAATTCGCGGGAATTTTGCAGCAAGGTTCGGGCGGCGGCGGGGCCTGGAGCCTGCAAGTCTTGACCGATCTGAAGCAACTCCCGGACTACGACGAGGCCCAGCAATGGGGCTGGCGCGGCCGCGGGGGCTTTGGCGGCGGCGGACCACAAGGCGCACCGGTCGATGCGGAAGGCAACCCGGTGCTGCATCAGGTTCCCAAGTCGTATGCCGAGGCGAAAAGCGATGGCGAACGCTGGCGGTGGATGCTGCTGGCGGCGACCGAGTTCGATGCCAGCCTCAAAAGCGAAGCCGACTTCATCTGGGCGATCTTCCTGCATCAGCAGTTCGGCGTGCAGACAATGGCCGCATATGGCGGCTTCTTCAATCAAGTCGAGAATGACGACGATAGTGACAAAGACGAGTCCGGCCCGTTCGCCGTGCAGACTCTGCAAGATGACGAAACCATCGCGAAACTCGCGACCGGCATCAAACGTTTCAAACTGGCCGACGAATTCAACCCGCTCAAGCTCTTCCAGGCGCTCTCACAACGTGATGAAGGCCAATACGCGAAACAAGCGGCCGACTCTGTCGCCCAGACTTACGAAGACCGCCGGCAGTATCCGAAAGCGGCCGAGGCCTGGAAGTTCGCGCTCGGTAAATTCGGCGACGAGAATCATCGCCAGCAGCGGGTTGATCAGATCGTGAAAAACTGGGGCCGCTTCGAGAACGCGCAGGTTCAACCGGCGGGCAAGGGGGCCACTGTCGAATTCCGTTACCGCAACGGCAAATCGGTGACGTTTGAATCGCAGGCCATTAAAGTCCCCGAACTACTCAACGATGTGAAGGCCTATCTCAAATCGAACCCCAAGCAGGTCGACTGGCAGCAGATCAACATTGCCGATCTCGGTTACCGGCTCGTGGTCGATAACGGCTCGAAGTATCTCGGCGAGACGACCGCCAATTGGACCTTGGACCTGAATCCGAAACCCGATCACGAAGACCGCCGCGTGACCGTGACGACGCCGCTGCAAAAAGCCGGCGCGTATCTGCTGACGGGCAAGATGGCCGACGGCAACGTCAGCCGGATCATCATCTGGGTCGCCGACACCGTGATCGTGAAGAAGCAATTGAACCAGCAAAGCTGGTATTACGTCGCTGATGCCGTCACCGGCCGGCCGATCCCGAAATCGAACGTCGAGTTCTTCGGCTGGCGGCAAGAGCAGGTGAAGCCGAATCAGAACAACTTCCGCGTCGTGACGAAAAACTTCGCGGAGTTCACCGACGCCGACGGGCAGGTCATTCTGAAAGCCGACAAACTGGTGCAGGATCTGCAATGGCTGATCACGGCCCGCACCGACGCCGGCCGGCTCGCGTACCTCGGTTTCACCGGCGTGTGGTACGGCAACTATCACGATCAGGAATACAACGCCACGAAGGTCTTCACCATCACCGACCGGCCCGTCTATCGGCCCGATCAGACGGTGAAGTTCAAGTTCTGGATCGGTCAGGCGAAATACGATCAGCCCGATAAATCCGCCTTCGCCGGGCAGGAATATCAGGTCCAGATCAATACGCCTCAGGGCGAAAAAGTCTACGAGAAGCACCTCACGGCAGATCAATTCGGCGGACTCGAAGGCGAGCATGTCTTGCCGAAGGGTGCGGCACTCGGCGTCTATTCGCTGATGGTTGTGAACCACGGCGGTAGCAGCTTCCGCGTCGAGGAATATAAGAAGCCGGAATACGAAGTCACCGTCGAAGCTCCCAAAGAACCGGTGCAACTCGGCGAGAAAATCACCGCGACGATTCAGGCGAAATACTTCTTCGGCGCTCCGGTCACCAAGGGGACGGTGAAGTACAAAATTCTGCGCAGCAGCCACAACAGCCAGTGGTATCCAGTGGGTCGCTGGGATTGGTTCTACGGTAAGGGCTATTGGTGGTTCGCGTCGGACTACACCTGGTACCCCGGCTGGCAGCAATGGGGCTGCGTGCGGCCGTCGCCGTGGTGGTGGGGCGGTGCCCAGCCGCAGCCGGAAGTTGTCGCCGAGCAGGAAGTGGAAATCGGAGCCGACGGCATCATCTCCATCGAAATCGACACGCTTCCCGCGAAAGAACTGCATGGCAATGAAGACCACGCTTACACCATCACCGCCGAAGTGACGGATGAATCGCGGCGGACGATCGTCGGCGAAGGCAAAGTCCTCGTCGCCCGCAAACCGTTCAAAGTCTTCGCCTGGGTCGACCGGGGCCATTACCGCGTGGGCGATACGGTCGCCGCTCATTTCCAGGCCTTCACGCTGGCTCAAAAGCCGGTGCAGGGTGACGGCGTCTTGCGGTTGTATCGCATCACTTACGACGAGGAATCGCAGCCGGTGGAGAAGGAAGTCGGCAAGTGGCTCCTCAGCACCGACGAACAGGGGGCCGCTTCGCAACAGATCGCCGCGTCGAAAGCGGGGCAGTATCGGCTGTCGTATCGGCTGGATGACGGGCACGGGCATGTCATTGAAGGGGGTTACGTTTTCGTCGTGATGGGCGACGGCTTCGACGGTCGCGAGTTCCGCTTCAACGACCTCGAACTCG
>Ga0335397_10005644_pt1 | contig 16325 bp, 13 predicted proteins | sample MAT04_FD_205740 | JGI IMG/M metagenome (GOLD analysis project Ga0335397, IMG submission 205740) | Freshwater microbial communities from Lake Fryxell liftoff mats and glacier meltwater in Antarctica - MAT-04 (spades assembly) (version 2) ... | reverse complement strand
CGACTCCCGGCATGGGCGGCACGCGACTGGCGCAGACGGCTTGACTACCAGTGTGAGCGCGTCGTCAGGCCGCCGCGCCGCGCTGCATTCGACGTTCGCGCTTCTGCACGTACATGCGCTGATCGGCCTCGGCGACGAGCTCCTCGAGCGTCGTCTTTGCGCGCGCTGCGCGGTAAGCGACGCCGAAGCTCATCGACAGCTTGTACGGGCGTGGAGCGTGCGCGTTGTGATGCTCGATCGCAGCGGCGAGGCGCGCGCCGAAGGCCGCGAGGTTCTCCGGCAGCAGGCCGCTCGCGAGCACGACCAGCTCATCGCCGCCGAGTCGCGCGACCAGATCGGCGGAGCGCGCGACTTGCTCGAGCACCGCGGCCGCATCGCGGATCACCTGATCGCCTTGCTCGTGGCCGAGCTCGTCGTTGATCTGCTTGAGGCCGTTCACGTCGGCGAACACCAGCGCCATGCTGCGTCCCTCGCGGTCCGCGAGGCGCAGCTGCTGGCCGCCGAGCTCGAGGAAGCCGCGGCGGTTGTAGAGCGCGGTGAGCTCGTCGCGGATCGCCATGGTGCGCAGCGTCTCGGACTGCTCGGCGAGCTTGGCCTCGACGCGCTTGCGATCGGTGATGTCGCGCATCGCGGTGATGCGCAGCCGCATGCTGTCGACCTCGACCATGCGACCGCGGATCTCTAGCGAGACCTCGCTGCCGTCTTTGCGCAGGCCGACCGTCTCGTAGGTGTCTTCGCTGCCGGTCTGGACCTGCGCGAGGACGATCGCCCGCTCCTGCTCGACCACGAAGTCGGTCGAGTCGCGGCCGAGCACTTCTTCGGGCTCGTAGCCGAGCATGCGCGCGAACGTCTCGTTGGAGTCGAGGACGATGCCATCGACGCTCATCGTGATGCCCTCGAAGGTGGCCTCTGCGAGCCGACGGAAGCGCTCCTCGGTGTGCTGCCGCGCGCGCTCCTCGCGGCGCGCCTCGGTGACGTCGCGGAGCACCGCGACCGCCGCGACGGTCGCGCCGCTGGCATCGTGGATCGGACGACTTGTCACGCTGGCGTGCATGTCGCCGGCGCGGTTCGGGCTGCGCAGCACGACCCGGTAGTCGTCGACGAGCTCGCCGCCGACCGAGCGCGTGAGCGGGTTGTCGCTCGGCCCGAGCAGGCTAGTCCCGTCGCTCGAATACGCACCGAGCCGCTCTGACCATCGCTCGTCGAGCAGCGTCCCGAGCTCCTCGCCAAAGAGCTGCCGCGCGGCTGGGTTCGACATGACGTAGCGACCGGCCCGATCCGCGACGACGACAGCGTCCGGCAGCGCGTCGATCACCGCACGCAGGGTCTCTTCCCGTGCGGCGGCTCGCGCCGCGGCACGACGCAGCTTCACGAGCGCGAGCGCGATCACCGCCACGAGGCAGCAAAGCGCGAACGCCAGCGCGACCGCTAGTCCTGTTTCCGTCATGGCGGCTCAAATGAGGAATCGGGCGGTCGGCGTCGAGACTGAAGGGGACCCGCGTGAGGTACACCAACTTCGGGCGTCTGCCGTGGTGCAATGCCGCAGACTACACGGCGCGAAAGCCCTCTTGATCGAGCGGCGAGGGCGCGAGTGCCCAGCGTCGCTCGTCGCAGCCGTAGGCCGTCGGCGTGAGCTGCAGGACGGTGTGCAGCGGTACGTCGATGCGCGGACACTCCTCCGCGGGCTTGTCCATCAGGTACGCATAGAGCGCGCGCAGCACGGCCTGATGTGCGATCAGCAGCACCGGCAGTCGCTCGCGCTCGAGGCCGAGGATCATCGGCTCGAGCCGCGTGATGACGTCCTCGTACGACTCGCCGCGCGGATAGCGATAGCGGAACTTGTCGGTCTGGCGGCCGGCCCACTCGTCGGGCATGCGCTCGGCGATCTCGGCGTAGGTCATGCCCTCGCAGAGCCCGGCGTCGATCTCGTCGAGCGCCTTGAACGTCGTGGTCGGCCGATCGAGCGGCGCGCCGGTCGCGATCGTGCGCTTCAGCGTGCTGGTCCAGACGACCAGCGGCGCATCGCCAGGCGCGACGCGCGTGCGCACGAAGTCGGCGAGCGCGTCGGCGTAGCCAAGTCCGCGCAGGCTGAGCCCCGGATCGCCGCCGATGCGGCCGAGGACGTTCGCCTCGCTCTCGCCGTGACGCGTGAGCCAGAAGCTGCGCGGCTGGATGTGCAGGTTGAGCAAGAAGTAGACGACGCGCGCCGCGATCGTGCCGCGGATCTGGTGCGCCTCGATCTTGCGACCGACGTCGATGACGCGGACATAGCTGCCCTCGTCGTCGGTCACCGTCTGATAGCTCTGCTCGTAGTGGTGGATGCGCGCGAGGAAGTCTTGGACGGCCGTGTCGGCGTCGATGTCGGCGTAGTCGGGGGAGCGCGCCTTGGTCTCGCGCACGTTCGCGTCGACGATCGCCGCGTCGTCACACACCGACTCGACGAAGACGACCTCGACGTCGTGCGCGGCGCACTTCGCGCGCACCAGATCGCGTCGCTCGCGCGAGCTGTTGGTGGCGTCGTAGATCGCAACGTCGCCGGTCGACTCGAGCCAGCCGAGCATGTCGTCGAGCGCGGCGAGCGCGAGCGTGCGCCGGACCTCGACGCCGGAGCTGTTGTCGGGATCGAAGAATTCGTGCGTCTGGCGCGCGCCGAGGCGGGTGCGCCGATAGCTGCCGACGTTGAACACCCGCGTCGCATGCCCGAGCCACGAGAGATAGCGGGCGATCTTGCGCGCCATGTACGTCTTGCCGCGCGCCGGCAGGCCGACCATCACGAATGCAATCTTCTTCGAGGCCATTCGGCGCTCAGGCTACCACTGCCCCCTTCCCAGTCGCGGGCAAAGGCCCGAGAATCCCCGCATGTCGATCTTCAGCACCCTCGAGAAGACCCGTATGCCAAGCCCCAACGACGCGTTGCCCGGCCGCACCGAGCGCATGCCCACGCCCGCGAAACACTACGTCCTCGGGACGTCGCTGGTGCCGCCGTTCCCCGCGGGCAGCGAGCAGCTCCTGGTCGGGATGGGCTGCTTCTGGGGCGTCGAGAAGCTGTTCTGGAAGCTCGAGGGCATCTACACGACGGCCGTCGGCTATGCAGCGGGGCTCACGCCGAATCCGACCTATCGCGAGGTGTGCACCGGCCGCACCGGGCACAACGAGGTCGCGCTCGTCGTCTACGATCCGCGCCTGCTCTCGTTCGAGTCGCTGCTGAGGGCGTTCTGGGAAGGGCACGACCCGACGCAGGGGATGCGCCAGGGCAACGACGCCGGCACGCAGTACCGCTCGGGGCTCTATCTGCCGACGGCGGAGAAGCGCGCGATCGCGACGGCGTCGCGCGACGCCTATCAAGCGAAGCTCAGCGCCGCGCGCTACGGCGCGATCACCACCGAGATCCTCGAGCAGCCGGAGCTGTTCTACGCGGAGGACTATCACCAGCAGTACCTGGCGAAGAACCCGGATGGCTACTGCGGCATCGGCGGCACCGGCGTGACGTGCCCGATCGGCGTGCTCGGCGCGGGCTGAGCCCGCGAAGCGATCGACGGAAGCGACGAGCCCCGCGCGCCGTCAGGCATGCGGGGCTCGGCGTTCGTGTGCTGGGTCGGCTCAGACCGCGCGCGCGTGTCGGGTCAGACCGCGAGCGCGTGACGGAGCGGCGCGGGGGCGAGCTCGGGATCGGGCCGCTGTGCGGTGATGCACTGGCTCGCCCAGAGGTAGAAGCACGTGTAGTAGGTGATGCGCAGGTAGCCGGACACCGACCAGTAGACGTTGACCATGCCGACGAACACGAAGCCCGCGAGGATCGTGCTGAGGCCGGACACCAGGTTCGACAGGAAGAACGCCGCGCCCATCGTCACCACGCCGAGCACCGACGTGATGAAGCCGATGCCGACGTAGCCGACGCCGACCTGCGTCGGGTCGTTCATCATCAGGTCCTTCGAGCGCTTGAACGCGGGGATGAAGCCGAGGCCCTCGATGATCATCGACGGCATCACGACGTACGTCGCGGTGGTCCAGATCGAGCGGATGATGCCGAGCAAGATCTTGCCGAGGATGTCGTTGCGCTCCTGCGCGTAGCTCGTCAGCAGATCGAGCGCGCCGGAGATCGACGCGAACATCACGATGCCGGGGACCGCCTTCAGCGTGCGCTTCGTCGCGGCGCCGAGCTGCGCGTTCCCGGTGGTGACCTGATCGTAGATCAGCGAACACGTGAGGCCGTTGCAGAAGTAGTCGATGAAGTAGAGGACGACGAGACCGATCGCGAGGAAGACGGAGGCGAGGATCCCGAGGCTGTCGTGGAGGAAGCCGTAGACCAGCGCAATGACGATGTTGACCGGCACGGCGACGGCCAGGTTGATGGCGAGAGGCGCGAGCAGGCGCGGGTTGCCCTTCACCATGCCGAGCACTTCGCCCATGAACTTGAATGAACGAAAGAGGCCAGCGAACATTGTTCAGATCCCTCCGCCGCGGCTGCGCGCCGACGAGCAGCGGGACCGTATCGCGAACGGCGCTGTGAATTCAATCGGAGCTGACGCAGCGCGCCGTCGACTGCTCATGCTTCCCAGGCACCGTGAATTTGCGCGCGCGGCGCTTCGTCGGAGCCGGGCGGCTGAGGCCCGGAGCTGCGCGGCTGACGCGCGGATATCGCGGTCAGCAGCCTCCGGCGGCGGTGCAGATCAGCACTTCGCCCACGTCGCCGGTCACGCCGCTGGTGCCGTCGTTTCCGTCGCGCTCCGTCGAGGGCGCGCTCGGTGCGTGTGCGCCGCCGCCACCGCCTGCGCCGCCCGCGCCTGCGAGGAACGCGCAGCTCTGCGTGATGGTGGAGCGCAGCGAGAAGAAGCCGTACGAGACGCCGCCAGCGCCGCCGCCGCCGCCGCCGCCGTGGCCGCCGTGTGCGCCGGCACCGCCGAAGCCGGCTGTGCTCGCGTCCACGGGCGTGCCTGGCGAGCCGCGCGTGCCGCCCGGCTGACCGCGTCCGCCGCTGCCGCCGCGTCCGCCGTTGCCGCCGTTCGCGCGAAGTACGTCGCAGTCAGCTGCGGTAACGACGGAGTCGACCGCGAAGACGCCGAAGCTGCCACCGCCGCCGCCGCCGCCGGTGCCGGCACTGCGCGCGCGGCAACCACCTGCGCCACCGCCACCGCCGCCGGCGCCGAACGAGTCGTCGCCGCTGTCGTTGCCACCACCGCCGCCGCCGCCGCCGCCACCGCCGCCATTCGCGCCGATGCCGCCGGCGCCGCCCGACTGCGCGTACCAGTACGACGCGATCACGGCGCCGCGCGCATTGCCTGCGCCGTCACCGCGCGCGCCGTTCGCCAGCCGTCCCGGCCCGCCATCGGTCGCGGATGCGGTGAGGGAGGTGCCGCCGCCGCCGCCGGGCGCACCGAAAGGGTCGACGCGCACGGCAGCTGCGGCTCCCGCGAGGCCGACGGTCGCCGCGCAGTTGCCGCTGACGGCGCAGCTGCCGCTGAAGCCACACGACGTGTCCATCGTGCCTCCCACGCCGCCCGCTCCGCCTGCTGTCGCCGTGCCGTCCGGGCAAGAATTCGTGCCCGCGGTTCCTGCAGTGCCGCGCGACGACGTATCGCAGACAGTGATGAACTCGCCGCCGTTTCCGCCGATCCCGCCGTTGTTCGCTGCGCTGACCGCGGCGTCGGTGCCATTCGTTCCGTCGCCGCCTGGCGCGCCTGGACCCTGCTGCAGAGTCACGCGCTCGAGTCGCAGCGCCGAGGCCGACTCTGCGTAGATGACGTACGAGCCGTTGCCCGCGCCCATCACGTTGCCACTCGCGTTCGGCCCGACGAGCACCAAGTTCTCGAGCACCGACTCGACCACGAGATTGCGCGCCTTCACCGTCAGATATTGGCCGCTTACCGTATCGAGCGCGCCGCGGATCACCGTGCGATGTGCCGAGTCGCTGCGCGCGCCGCGGCTCCAGGTCGTGTCGTAGCCGCCGAATACGCGCATGCCGCTCGAGAGCACGACGATCTCGTCGTAGTTGCCCGCCATCACGAACAGATCGAAGCGCAGCGCGGCGAAGGTGCGCGTCGTGGCGAACGCGATCGTTCGACACGGGGTCGCGAAGTCGAGGCCGCAGGTCGCCGTGTCCATGCCGAGCGTGTTCGAGACGAGCAGCCCGCGCTCGAGGTCGCCGTCGATGCCGTCGCAGTCATCGTCCCGGTACGTGCCGTCGGGGACGTCGGTGCCGACGCCGATCGCGCACTCGCAGCCGTTGGCGAAATTGCGGTCCGCGTCGGCGAAGCCGGTCGCGCAGGCGATGCTGCACAGGCCGAGCTCACACGACGCGCCCGCGTTGATCTGATCGACCGTCGGGCTCGGGCAGACGACGCAGTCGTTCGCGCCGGTCGGCCCGCAGTGGAGTGGATCGGTGCGATGCGCGGCGAGCGTGTTCGCGCACGCGGTCGTGCTCTCGACGCACTCGTCGCTGGTGCAGTTGTTGGTGTCTGCGCAGGTGCGCGTGCCGGGCGAGATGCACATCGCCGTGATGCAGACCTCGTCGCCGTTGCAGAAGACCCCGTCGCCGCCGCAGTCGGTGTCGAACTCGCACGCCGCGGGTGTCACGCAGCCGCTGCCGGTCTCACACACCGTGCTCGCGGGGCAGAGCGAGTTGTCCGGGATGTTCTGGCAGACGTCGGTCGCCGCGAGGCACTCGTCGCGCGTACACGCGACCGAGTCGCTGCACGTCGGTGCGGGCGTCGTCGTACAGACTCCATCGCGACACAGCACGCCGCCGTTGCAGAAGATGCCGTCGTCGGTGCAGTCGGAGGCGCTGCGGCACGCGCCGCCGCTGTCACCGCTGCTGCCGTCAGCGCGGCCGCCGTCTAACCGTGCGGGCCCGCCGCCATCGTTGCTGGCGCAGCCGAGGCCCCCGAGAGATCCGCTGAGCACGACGATGAACGCGAAGCTGAGGCGAAGCGCAAGCGATGACGGCACGGAGACTCCTTCGGCGGAACACGCGAGCCGCGACTTTACCACGGCGCATGTATGCTCGCGCGCCATGTCGCCTCTCTTCTTCGCTGGTGTCACCGTCACGACTCTCGCGACTGCCGGCCTCCTGCTCGCCGAGGCGCGCGGCTCGCAGCGCGGCAAATGGGCGACGAAGCCAGTCGCGGCCATCGGCTTTCTGTTCGCCGCGGTCGGCGCAGGTGCGCTCGCGAGCGACTACGGCAGAGTCGTCTTTGGTGGCCTGTTGCTGTCGATGCTCGGCGATCTGCTGCTCATCCCGAAGTCGCGCCGCACGTTCCTCGCGGGCCTCGGCGCGTTCCTACTGGGGCACGTCGCGTTCGTCGTCGCGTTCGCGCTGCGCGGCCAAGCGCTCGGCCGTGCGCTGCCGACGCTCGCCGTCGTCTCTGTCGGGGGCGCGCTCGTCTGGCGCTGGCTCTCGCCGCACATCGAGGCGCCGATGCGCGCGCCGGTGGCCGCGTATTTCATCGTCATCAGCGCGATGGTCGCGACCGCGGCGGGCGCGAGCCATCACCCGGGCGGCATCGTCGGCTTGGTCGGCGCGCTGATGTTCTACGGCTCCGACCTGTCGGTCGCGCGCGACCGATTCGTCGCGCACGGCTTCGTGAATCGCGCTTGGGGCCTGCCGCTCTACTTCGCCGCACAGCTGGTGATCGCGGCGAGCACCGCGGGCTGAACCAACGGCTGGAGCGCGCTCGGCCCTGCGCGGTCCGCTGAGAGGGCCTTGCGCCGACGGGTACGGTCCGGTACGTCGTGCAGCGCACATGTCCCGCTACCTCTGCGTCCACTGCGACAATCGCTTCGACTCCGACGACGCCAAGCCACGCTGTCCGAAGTGCATGCGCGTGCACGGCATCGAGAAGCTCGGCGTACAGAAGAAGGAGGCCGTGAAGGAGCAGCCCAAGTGGGTGCTTCCGGTCGCGATCGTCGCCGTGCTCGCGCTCGCGGCGGGCGGCTGGGCGTGGTGGGCGCGACGCACGCCAGATGCCGTCGAGGGCGACGCGCCGCTGCGACCGCTCGAGCCTTCGGAGCTCGCTGGCTACGTGCGTAAGGCGCACGGCGAGGCACGCGATTTTCTCGCGCTGCTCGAGAGCGACGAGGCGCTCGAGGACTTCGCGTCGGCGGCGGTGCGCGGCAAGAGCGGCAACGTCGACAAGGCGCGCGGCGTGGTCGCGGCGATCCGCGCACGCGCGACGAAGAAGGGCTTCGTGCCGTGGTCGCTGACCGAGCCACGCGACACGCCGCCGCGCACGGCGCGCAAGGCGCTCGAGCTGATGATGCGCGACGACGCGCGCTCGAAGATGTATCCGCTCGAGGTCGCCGCGATCGCCGTCGCCGCGCTGCGCGCCGAGGGCGTCGACGCGATGGTCGCGGAGGCGTTCTCGTTTCCGGGTGACGCCGCGCCGCCCGATCCGTCGGGCCATCTCGGCTATTTCGTCGTCGCGGTCTATGCCGACGAGGTCGGACAGGGCACGCCTACGCTGCTCGATCCTTACCTCGGTCGCAGCGTCGCGCCCGAAGAGGGGCAGTTCCAGGTGCTCACCGATGTCGAGGCCGTCGGCATGGCGGTGAACCTGCGCGCTGTGCATCTGCTGGTGCGCGAGGGCGAGGCACAGCGCGCGTTCGGCGACTCGACCAACGCGCTGCGCCTCGCGCCGCGCTCGGCCGCGGTGCACGGAGCGCGCGGTGCGATCTTGATCGCCTCGGGCGGCATCGACGAAGGGGTGCGCGAGTTCGAGTCGGCGGCCGAGGTCCGCTCCGACGCACCGCGCCGCAACAACCTCGCCGGCATCTTCTTGGTGAAGGGCGATCTCGAGCGCGCCGAGCGTGAGGTCAGCGCGGCGCTGCAGGTGGCGCCCGATTTCGCCGGTGCGCATGGGACGCTCGCGGCGATCAACCTGCAGCGCGGTGAGACGGCGGAGGCGCTGCGCGAGCTCGAGACGGCGAAGCGCCTCGATCCGGATCTGCACACCCTGCCGATGTTGTTCGCGAACTACTATCTCGCCGAGGGCGACATCGACGAGGCGATCCGCTTCGCCGAGCAGGGCGTGCAGCGTCGGCCCGATGACGTGCAGGGGCACCTGATGCTGGCGCGCATTTACAAGCAGGCGAACCAGTACACCGGCATGCGGCGCGAGGCGCAGCGCGCCCTCGAGGTCGCGCCCGAGGGACAGCGCGACGGCGTGCGCAGCTTGATTGCGCGTGTGCTCGGGCCAACCGCGCTCGAGCCCGATCCGCTCGAAGAAGAAGAAGGCGAAGAGACGGCTGACGTCGGCGAAGAGGGCGAACCGAGCAGCGGCGAGCTGCAGCTCGGTGGTGGCTCACGCCTGCTCGGCGGCGGCGGCGAGCCGGGTGGCGGCCCCGGGCTCCTCGACGACGCCGAGGGCTCTGGCGACAGCGAACCCTTGCTTCGCGGCGGCGACCCGTCGACACTCCGCCTCGGCGGGCCCGGTGGCGGCGGCGGCGGCGGGTTTCGTCTGAACCTCAACGACTAGACGCGGGCCGATGCGGCCCAGCGGAGGCCGAGCACCATGGCGGAACCAACGAACGCTCCTCTCGGCAGTCCCCTCGGCGGTGGCGGACCCTCGCTCGAAGACGAAGAGCGCGCGATGAAGTCTGGCAAAGGCCGGATGCTCGCCGCGATGGCGTTCGCCGTGATGGTCTTCGGCGGACTCTTCGTCTGGTATCTCTTTCAAGGAGATGCGTCGAACTCCTATCGCGAGTTCGGCAAGACGGTGAACGGCATCCACAACGATCAATGGCTGAAATTCTGGGAGTGCTCGCTGCAGTCGGGCGCCGCGTACGATCGCATTACGACGAACACCGAGCTCAAGACCGCGCTCGATCAGCGCGCGTCGCGCGGCGGTGCACGTTTTGGCAGCTTGGTGCGCGATCGCTGCATGCCAATGCTCGGCGCGCTGCACGACAAATACGCAACGCTGCTGCCGCCCGATGACCTCAAGGAAGAAGTGCGCGCCGTGGCCGAGGCGGGTGACGGCCTGCGCACCGGCTTCAGCGAGTACATCGCGTTCCTCGACGCCGCAGGCACGAGCTACGACGCCGAGACTTCGGGCCCACCGATCATGAAGATCGCGCGCGCCTGGTTCGACTACAAAACCGCGTTCAACGTGCTCAATCGCAAGCTGCGCACGAAGATCGACGGCTGAAGAGCAGTGCGCGGCGAGCGGGGTCACTCGCAGAGCGGGCGCTGCGCGAGCGTCGTGTCCGCCGCGAGTCGGAGGGGCAGCGCGAGATCGACGTAGCCCGTCGGGCTCGGCAGCGGGAAGCGCAGCGCGCGCGCGGCTTCGAGCACGCAGATGCGCAGCGCTGGATCGAGGACGTCGTCGCGCACGGCACACGCCTCGGTCACCGTGCCGTCCGCGCCGATGCGCAGCGTGACGTCGAGGCGGCCGCCGCTCGCCGCGCGCCCTGTCGCCGTGCTCATGCAGCGCGCGGCGGCGTCACGCAGCGGCGCGAGCGCGGCGACGACGACACTCTGCGCGAGGTCCCCTTCAACGGCGCTCGCCGGAGGCTCCGGCAGGCCACGTCCGCACAGTCCGCGCTCCGCCACGTCGGGTGACACGACCGGGTCCGCGGGCAGCCGCACATCGGGCGCGAGGGGAACGGCGAGCGCGATCGGCACGCCGAGCTCCGCGAGGACGGCGAGCGCGTCACGCAGCGACGCGAGCGGCAGCGCCGCCTCCGCAGTCACCGCGACCATCGCGGGCGCGCCGCCCGGCTGCAGCGTGCGCAGCGCCTCGACGAGTCGCGCGGTGGGAACTGCCGACACTGCGGGCGCGCTGCTCTGCGCAGTGCCGAGCACGTACGCACCCGCGTCTGTGAGCACGACGGCCGCCGCGGGCAACGTTGGGTCGACGGGCACGGTGCTGGTCAGTGTCGCGAGCGCGAGTGAGTACGGCTCTGCGCGGGTCTGACCCCAGCGCGAGAGGATCCGCGCCGGACCGCGGTGCGCGCGCAGATGATCATCGTAGTCGTCCCACGCCGCGGGCAGCGGCCGAACGGCGACCGCGACGTCTGCCTCGAATCGCCACGCGTCGCCGACTGCGCCACTGCCGCGCAGCAAGCAGCCGGCGGTGGCATTGCCTTCGCCACGATCTTCGAGCTCTCGCGCCGCGCGCACCAGCTCCGCGAACGTCGCCGCGGCGCCGAGCGCACGCGCCGAGCGGGCTGGCACATCGACCTCGCTTCCGTCGTCGCCGGTGCGAGCCTCGTCCGCGATGGGCGGGCGACCGGCCGCCCCGCTCGATGTCGCCGCTCCTCCGCACGCCGCGAGTGCGCAGACCGCGAGTGTCAGCCCGCCGTAGGCGGCGACTGTCAGCCCGCCGTAGGGCGCGAGTGTCCGCGTGAGCGCGAGCGGTCGGCGAAGTGACGCGAGAGTCATGCGCGACGATAGCAGGTGTGCGGATGCCGCAAAATGCATCGAATCAGCGTCGTCGCATGGTGGCATTTTGCTCCGCAGCGAAATGGCACGCATGGAGATATCCAGAATGAGCGTTGGATATGCTGCTATCGTCGACTCCCTAGTTCATGGAGCTCCGAATGATCAAGACTGAAGTAATGCTGCTGGCAAGTGCGATGATGGCGATTTCGATGGTGGTTGGCTGTGGTGGCGCCTCGACGAGCGCAGGTACGGAGACCGCGGCGAACGCCGAGCCGGACGACGTCCACGTCGAGGGCGATCACATCGAGATCCCGGACACGATCCACTTCGCGACCGACAGCAACGTGATTCTCGACGAGTCCCACACGCTGCTCGATGCCGTCGTCCGCGTGCTTCGCGACAATGGCTCGATCGCGAGCGTCTACATCGTCGGACACACCGATGACGCGGGCGAGGATGCACACAACGTCGAGCTGTCGCGCACGCGTGCAGACGCGGTCGCCGCCTACCTGCTCGCGCACGGAGTGACGCAGGAGCTGCACACGGCAGGCAAGGGCGAGTCGGAGTCGGTGTGCTCCGACGACACCGAGGAGTGCCGCTACCGCAATCGCCGCGTCGAGTTCATCATCGCCGCGCCGGTCGAGGAGTAGCCGCGGGAGACCGAGATCTCCCTCTCGATCTCGGTCCGTTCGCCGATCAGCTCTCTCGGAGGCCGCTCTTTTCTGGGCGGGCTTCTTCGTTGTGGGGCCGCGTCGTTGCTCGAAACTTGCCCGGTGCGCGGGCTTCCGCGTATCCCCAGACCAATGCGTCGTCCGATCGTCGTCGTGCTCGCTGCGTGCTGCTCTGCGCTCCTCGTGGCGCAAGCCGCAAGTGCTGCGCCGCCACGCAGCGGTGGGCGACGTCGCGCGCGCGCGCCGCAGAGCCGCTCGGTCGGGCTGCCTTGGGATGGGCGCCTGCGCGATGCCGCCGAGCTGCGCGAGTCGGACACGGTGCATCGCGCCGGTGAATACGCGCCGCACGGGAACTTCTGGGCGACGCATGAGCTGGTGCAGCTGCTCGAGCGCGCCGCGCGCGTGGTGCAGCGGCGCGTGCCTGGTGGGCGCCTCACGGTGGGCGAGCTGTCGAAGCGCGGCGGCGGCGACGTCGATGGACACGGCTCGCACGAGAATGGTCGCGACGTCGACGTCTCGTTCTACATGCTGGATGGCGCGGGACAGCCGTACGAGCCGTTCGCGTTCGCCGAGTTCGACGCGGCCGGTCGCGGCAAGGCGCCGAACGAAGGGCTACGCTTCGACGACGCGCGCAACTGGGAGCTGGTCGCGCGGCTCGTCGCCGATCCCGACGCGCGCGTGCAGTACATCTTCGTCGGCATCGCGCTGCGGGCGCGCTTGCTCGCGGAGGGTGGCCGCCGCCGTGCGAGTCACTCGGTGCTGGCGCGCGCCGCGTCCGTGTTGGTGCAGCCGGCGCGCGGTCATCCGCACCGCAATCACTTTCACGTGCGCATCTTCTGCGATCCCTCCGATCGGCCCGCATGCGTCGATCGCGCGCCGTTCTGGTCGTGGTACCCGGGCATCGCGCCGGGCGGCTCGGCAGCGCCGCCAGCGCTCGCGATTCAGCCTTAGAGCGCGCCGCGAACCGCCGCGCGCGAATACCCACGAGCGCACATGCGTCTGTCTGTTAACCTACAGAGTTCGCCATGCGCCCCGCACTCACCCACATGCTGCCGCTCCACCGGCTCGCGCTCGTCGCGTGTGTCGCGGTGTTGTGCTCGACGAGCGTGCTCGTGGGGCATGCAGCGGCGCAGCAGCGGCGCACGACGGCGCCTGCGCGCGCGCGCCCATTTTCCTCAGCCGAGCGCAGCACGCTCGAGCGCGGCGGGCTCGTGGTGCGACGCAAGACCGAGCGCCGTGGGAACCAAGTGCTGCTCGGCGGGACCAGCTGGCAGGTCGTCGGGTTGCCGCCCGAAGCGGTGTGGCGCGCGGTGCTCGACACGCCGCGCTACACGAAGATGTTGCCGAGCTGCTCGGTCGCGCGGACGGTGCAGGCGCGCGGCGATCGACGTACGATCTTTCTCACGCACCAGAGCGGCCCGATGAGCGCGAGCTACTACCTGAGCACGCGCGCGCACTATGAGTCGCGCGATCTCACGTTTGCGCTCGACGCGCGCCGGCCGCACTCGGTGCGCGCGGCGTGGGGCTTCTTCACCGTGCGGCCTTATGGCAACGGCAAGAGCCTGCTCTCGTACGGCGTCATGGCCGACTTCGGCGATGGGCTGCTCGGCGGTATCGTGCGGCCACGCCTGCACGAGTGGAGCCTGCGCGTCCCGCAGACGATGAAGTGGTACGTCGAAGGTCGCGGCCGTGCGCGCTACTTCCCGGAGGAGCGCCTGCGTGGCGCGCCCGGATTGCCGCGTGAGCGCGTCTTGCCGGGCGTGCCCGCGCCAGCTCCCGCTGCACCTGCGACTGCGAGGGTGTCTGCCGAGCCGCGCCCCGCGCGGGCCGGCTTGCCTGGTCCGGTCTCACTGCGCTGAGCGGCCTGCGGTGCGGCTGCGGCCGCCGCCTCTGGGCTCGCGGTCGCCTCTGGGCTCGCGGTCGTCGTGCTCGCGGCGCCTTGCGTGGTGCCGACCGCTTGCGTCGTCGCGCTCTCTGCGCCGCTCGCGGTCGCGCTACTTGCGGTCGCAGTCGCGCCGCTCGTCGTCGCTGTCGCGCTGCTCGCGTTCGCGCCCGCATCGCTCGCGCTGCTGATCCCCGCGGCGCGCACCAGCACGCGCCAGAGCTCTTCGCGGCCGGTGCCGTCCTCGCTCGAGAAGCCGAATGCGCGCACGCCGGCATCGCGCGCGATCGCGGCGACGGCGGGCTTCTGCTTGTTCGGCGGCAGCTTGTCGACTTTGGTCGCGACGACGATCGCCTTGAGCTCGAGGTGCTGCAGGAAGGCGAGCAGCTGCGCGTCGTCGGGCTCGAGGCCGCGGCGCGCGTCGACGATCACGACCACCGCGCGCACGCCCTTGCGGCGCTTGAGAAAGCCCTCGATCAGCGGGCCCCACGCGTTGCGCTCGCTCTTGCTGACCTTGGCGTAGCCGTAGCCGGGCAGATCGACCAGATCGACCTGCGCGCCGTCGCGCAGCGTCGCGCGGAATAGGTTGAGTCCGCGCGTCGCGCCGGGCGTCGAGCTCGTGCGCACCAGCTTGCGGCGCTGCACCAGCGTGTTGATGACGCTCGACTTGCCGACGTTGGAGCGACCGGCGAACGCGATCTCGGCGAAGGCCGGCGGCGGCAGGCCATCGCTCTTCACGGCCGTAGCGAGGAACACTGCGTCGAGCACATCGATCGGAGTCGGAGCGGGTGCTGACGCAGACATGTCGGCCACCGTGTAGCACGGTTCGGCTGCTTACCGACGGCTGCTACCGACGACCGCGCCGCCGCAGGCGCGCGCGCAGCGCACCGACGACATCGGCCAGCTCCGGCGCGCGCATCAGCTGCGCAATGCCCAGGTAGACGACCGCCGCGGCGATCAGCGTGGCGGCGAGGACGGCGATGTTGCGTATGTCGTTGCCGCCCGCGGACCATCGGCCGAGCCGCGCGACGCCCCACGCGGTCGCGGCCATCGCTGTGCAGCCGAGCCCGGTGCGCGCGACGCTGACGAACACCGAGCGCATGCCGAGCAGCCCCGCGCGACGGCGCAGCAGCAGCACGAGCGCGCCGAGCTGCGCGGCGTTGGCGACGGACAGCGCGAGCGCGATGCCGACGTGCTGCATCGACGGCATCGCCGCGAGCGCGACGGCGACGAACACCAGCAGGTTGACCGCGCTGCAGATCACCGGCGTGCGCGTGTCGTTGTAGGCGTAGAAGGTCGGCACGACGATGCGCACCGAGGCGACGGCCCAGATGCCGGTCGCTTGCCACGCGAGTGACTGCGCCGTCTGCAGCGTCGCTGTGTGATCGAAGTTGCCGCGCTGAAGCAGCACCGCGCAGATCGGCTCGGCGAGGACGACGAGCAACACGCTCGCGGGGACGGCGACGAACAGCGAGAGGCGCAGCGCGTACGTGAAGGTGCGCTTCACCTCGAGGTGTTCGCCTTGGCTGCGCAGCGTCGAGAGCGATGGGATGGCGGCGGACGCGATCGCGAGCGCGAACACGCCCTGCGGGATGTCGACGATGCGCGAGCCGTAATAGAGATAGCTCTGCGAGCCCTCGGGCAAGAACGACGCGAACTGCCGCGAGAGGATCAGGTTGAGCTGATAGATGCCGAGGCCGACCAACATCGGCAGCAGCAGGCCGATCGCCTTGCGCACGTACGGATCGCGCCAGCCCCAGCGCGGCAAGTTCAGATAGCCGATCGCGCGCAGCGCCGGCAGCTGCGCACCGACCTGCAGCATGCCGCCGACGAGCGCAGCGAGAGCGAGGCTGGCGATCGGATCGAGGTGAAGCGCGAGCGCGAGCGGCACGAACACGAACGGCGCGGCGATCATCGCAACGTTGAGCATCGCCGGCGCGAACGCAGGCACGAAGAACCGCCGCAGCGCGTTCAGCACGCCCATGCCGAGCGCGGCGATGCCCATGAAGAAGATGTACGGAAAGACGATGCGCGTGAGATCGACCGTGAGCGCGAACTTCGCTGACTCGTAGCCTGCCGCGTAGAGCTTCACGATCGGCCCCGCGAGCAGCACGCCGCTGAGCGAGACGAGCCCGAGGATCACCAACATCACCCCGCTGAGGCCGGCGTAGAAGACGCGCGCGCGCTCCTCACCCTCGCGCTGCTTGACCTCGACGTAGACCGGCACGAACGCGCCGCCGACGGCGCCCTCGCCGAGCAGACCGCGGAGCGCGTTGGGGATCGTGAACGCGACGTAGAACGCGTCGGTCGCGCCGATCGGGAAGTGGTGCGCGATCACCGAGTCGCGCGCTGCGCCGAGCACGCGCGAGGCGAGCGTGCCGACGGCGACGAGCCC
>Ga0335397_10005642_pt1 | contig 16326 bp, 9 predicted proteins | sample MAT04_FD_205740 | JGI IMG/M metagenome (GOLD analysis project Ga0335397, IMG submission 205740) | Freshwater microbial communities from Lake Fryxell liftoff mats and glacier meltwater in Antarctica - MAT-04 (spades assembly) (version 2) ... | reverse complement strand
ACGCCGTCTGTAGACCAGTTGCTGACGGTGTACGCCGTATAGGGTGCGAAGTTATTCAGCGTGACGGGCCAGTAGCGGCAGTCTGCATTACAGGTGCCAACGGCCGGAGCAGTTAGCGGAACCCCCGCTGCACTACCGCCCCAGGCAATGGTCACGGACGGCGCCGGACTGGTAGTCGCGCTTGCGCCCTTGTCTACACATCTTCCAACGGTGTCGCAGACGTGGACGTTGATGCTCTGACCCGAGCTGTAGCCGTAGACGATGTTCTGCGAGCCCGACCCGGCCGTGCTGCTGACCCCGGCGCCAGTCACCGAATAGGTCAACGGCCGACCATTTGACGCACCCGTTGCGTTCCAGGTCCAGTTGATGCTCTGACCACTCGGTGAGCCAGACGCCGTGATGTTGGCAAGGATCGGCGGGCCGCTCGGAATGGCGGGGTAGGCGCCGCTCCCACTGCCCGGGAACTTGCAGTTCACCGCTCGAACACTGACCGCGTAGCCGACGCCATTGGTCAGCCCTCTGATCACACGGTCCGCAGCCAGATCAGTCCAGCTGCTTCCCATGAAGTACTGGTACTTGCTGATCGCGCAGCCGCCAGTATTGGCAGGAGCGGTGAAGACAAGGGTGATCTGACGATCCTCGTCCGATGCGGGTTGGGCGAGCGTTGGCGCACCGGGCGCCACGGCGAACGTTCCTGGAGCTGACGGCGGGCTCTGCACGGAATCCCCGACTGCGTTGATCGAGATCACGGTGAAGGAGTGATTGCCAGGTGTCACCGCGAACTCGATCGGCTTGGAAGGATCAGTTGCCCATGATCCAGGGACAGGAGTGCCGTTATCGAAGATCCTGTAGCCACTGATCGGGCGACCGTTGTCCGCACCGTTCGTCCACGACAGCCTGACACGGGCTTCGATAGCGGTGCCGACGTCAGTGGCGAGCACAGACGTCGGTTGCGATGGATTGGTTGCCGGGCTGAGGCTGTTGGAGGCATCGCTGCGCTCGCTCGCACCGGCGCTGTTCACCGCGACGATCGAGAACGTGTACGGCGTGCCATTCGTGAGGCCTGTGGTCCAGACGAACGAGCGGTCAGTCGGACCTAGCTGACGCGACGGGCCGCCCGCACTGACGTAGAGGTCGTAGCGGATGATCGGCGTACCATCGGGCACCACCTCGGCCCAGGTCAACGTCAGCGACTTGTCGCCGAAGGTGGTGACGATCGGAGCCACAGGCTTGGGTGGGATCTGGTCGGGTACGACAGAACCAGACGGCGAGCTGAGATCGCTGTCACCCACTTTGTTGCGAGCGAGGACCGTGAACTGGACGGCGACGCCATTGGTCAGCGTGTCGATCGTGACCGATGTGGCGGTGCCGGCGTTCTTCTCGCCACCATTCCAGCGGACGATGTAGTCGGTGATCGGCGTTCCCTGCGGATCGGCGGGTGCCCAGCTGAGCACCGCCCGATGGCTGCTGACTTCGGTGACGGTAGGCGCTCCCGGCGACTTGGGCCGCCCGATCACCGTATAGGTAACCGTTCCTGACGACGTGCGGCCGACATGATCTGTGGCAGTGAAGCGGACAACTGCCCGGCCGAAGAAGTCCTGCGCGGGCGTGAACGTCACCTTCGACCCATCGCCGGAGATGGCACCAGAGCCCTCGGACAGCGAGGGATCGACGGTGTACTTCATCGGGTTGTCGGGCAGGAAGGGATCGAACGCGCCGACAGACACGTCCTGCGTTACGGCCACACCTTGCTTGACGTCGATCATCTCGAACGACTGCACGGCTGGCGGCGGCTTGGTGGTGGTCACAATGTTCACCACGATCTTGCCCGGCTTGGGGTCACCGGAGCTCGAGTTGCCGTCGGTGACCGTGTAGTTGAATGTCAGAGAGGCGCCAACGGGTGCCTGTTCGGCGGTCACGGTCACATCCCCGGCGGGAGAGATCCGAAGGTCGACACCGTTCTGGGCGCCGGGGTTGGTCTGCACGAAGTTCAACGAGTCCTCAGCGTCGTCGGTCGCGAAACGGAGGGTGCGCAGATTGCCGAGCGATTGCGAGTTGGTGACCTGTTGCTCCACCTGGAACGACGCGTCCTTCACCACTGGCGCTTCGTTGTCACGCTTGATCCCAATCGTCATGAAGCACGTCACAACGTTGTTGTTCTCTTTGCCCGGCCTGTCCTCGACCTTGACTGCAACGGTCACGCTGGTGAGCTGGGTGAGCTCGTTGGGTTGGTAGCCGAAGCTGGCGTAGTTGCCCTCCTCCGCGAGGATCGCTCCGTCGAGGGGGGTGACCGTCGGCAGCTCACCCTCGAGTTGGACAGCGTCGGGATCAGGGTCCTTCACCACATCTGCGATCGTTATGCGCACAGGCCCACCTGGGATGGTAGCGGTCGCAACCGGTACCGATTGGGCCGGGCACCGGGGGGGCTGATTGACGTCGGCAGCGATCTGAACGACGGCTGAGGATTTCTTCTGGTCGAGATCGGTTGCTTGGTACACGACCCATTGGGTGAAGTCGGTCATCACCACTCGGATCGAACCTGCTGCGAGTGGAGCGAGAGCGGCCGCATCGGTGACCCCGTCCTGCCCGGGCACGATCGACGCAGTCAGATCGGCCGGGGAACCATCGGGGTCGTCATCGTTGCCAACCACTGCAATCTCGGCGACCACGATGTCTGCACCGCTGGCGTCCTTCATCGTCTTCTTGACCAATGGGGACTTCTCGGGGTCAGGGTCGTCCCGGGTTACAGGAGCGAGGAGCGGCGCGAGCGGATCGGCAACAATTGTGATCGTTGCCTGTTGAGGTTGCTGGCTGCGCTCATCATTCACCTCGTACGTCAAAACGTAGGTACCTGGCGCTGATGGAACCTGCACATTGACCCTCGTGTCTTTGACCGACGCTGTGACAGACGGATCGAGCGACTGCACCGTGTCGAGGAGTTGCACCGCGTCACCATCGGGGTCGGTGTCATTCGCTAGTACGTTGACGCTGACCAGGCGACCGGGCCTCACGCGTAACCGATCATTGATCGGTACCGGCGGATGCGGATCACCCTTCGCCACGACGACACGGACAACTCCAACGCCGTCGAGGCCCTGCCGATCTTTGACCACGTAAGTGAACTGATCAGCACCGGGGACCTCGCCGGCGGTGTAGACGATGGTGTCTCCGACCCGTTCGGCAGTGCCCAGGGTGCCCTGCTGGGTCACGCCCGTCACCACCACTGTGTCACCGTCAGGATCGATTCCACTCAGCGGCACTCGGAAGGTGGCCTTGGCGCTCGTGAACACACGCAGCTCACCCAACGGCGGCACCGGCGGGTTGTTCACCTCTGTCGAGCCCACGACCCTGATCTCTACTGTGCCCGCCACGCGCTGGAGCCCACTGAAGGTGGGATCATCCTCGATCTCGTAGCGAACGATGATCTTTGCGTCAGTTGCGTTCGGACCAGCCTTGTAGCGAACCGTGGTGCCATCGAGCCAGACCAACCCAGGTGCTCCCGCGTCGAGCTTGACCGAGTCCGGCACGATGAACAGTTGGTCTCCATCGGGGTCGCGATCGTTCGCGAGTACTGGAATGGACACCACCTCGTTGACCCTGACTGTCGCCTGGTCGGTCTGGGCGATCGGGTACTGGTTGCCGACTGTGCTCGGCACGGTCACCAGTAGCTGACCCTCCACAGGATCGGAGAGCCCGTCCGTGATCCGGTAGTTGACCGTGAACGTCGGCGTCGGCGGACGCTTGAATACTTCGACCCTCACGTACCGCCGGTCGATGACGACAACGCGAGCTGTTCCATCGGCTGCGAGGCTTGCTGGCGAGATCGTTGCGTCGACTACCGCGATCACATCACCGTTGGGGTCGGCGTCGTTGGTCAGCACATCGACGTTCGCCGTCCGTCCCTCCCGGATCACGACCGAGTCGCGGACAGCCACGGGGGGCTGGTTGACAGCGTCGGCGGCAACCACGTCGAATCGGATGGAGGCATCGCTGGTCTTGCCGGTCCCGTCCGACAGTGTGTAACGGACCACATACGTGCCGACCACTGCTGCCGAGAGTGTCACGACGCCGGCGGAGTCCGGCCCATCGACTCTGGTGAGGTCGGCAGATAGCCCCTCGCGGCTGAGCGTGGCCGTCAGGTCACTCGCCTTTTCACCGGGGTCCGTATTGGCGTCGGTGTCATTCAGCGTGGGCACGATCACCACGTTCTGGTCGACCCGACCAGTGGCGTAATCGTCACGCGCGACAGGCGGGATCGGCCCAAGCGGTTGGACGACCACCTCGAGTTTGCCTTCGTTGCTGTTGCCGGCCTCGTCCTGCACGCGCACGACGATCGTCTTCACGCCGCTCGTGGTCTCAGCGGTATACGTGATCAGACCATCCGCCCCGAAAACGAGCCGGCCATCGGCTGGGCCGGCCAACGAGGCACTCGCCAACGACAACAGATCTCCGTCGCGATCCGTCCAGTCGGCGAGGATGTTGTAGCTGACCGACTTGCCCTGTTGGACCGCTGTCTTCGGCTGCCGGCTCGGATTCTTCGGCTCCGGCTTGCTGCTCGATCCGCTCCTCACGGCGACCGTCAGTTCTGAGGCGAGTTCGTGTCCCTGAGTTCCGTCACTGATCGTGAACCGAACAAGAACTGTTCCCTCGGTTGGTGGCGCGCGGAACTGAATCGACTGACCGAAGTTGATCGGAGAGGCGAGGGACGGCGACCCATCGGTATCGACGCTCGTCGACACCGCGACGGCCGCCAGCGGATCACAGTTGGCATCGTCGAAGTTGGAGATGATGTCGATGACGATGGTGGTGTTCGGTTTGGCCCCGTACTCGAATGGCACGTCCTTCGAAACGGGCGCAACGGCTGCTGGGTCGCACGTCCGTTGTGTCTCGTCCTCGGTCTCCGCCGGTGTGGGGTCGTCCTGCTGGTCTTCGTTGTTCAGCAGGGGGTCAGCCTGCTCCCAGGCCGTAACCCGAACCAAATCACCATCACGGACCACCCACTGCTCGTCCCCCACGCCAGCCAGCACCAGGGCTGCCCCATTCGAACGGAAGAGGAGCGGTGAACCCTGCGTGAAGTCCGGGATCGCTCGATCTCCGGTGACTTTGCCCTTGCACCATTGCTTGAACGTTCCCGGCGACGACCACGCGGCGGAGATACAAGAACCCAATCTGATCGGGCGTGCCGCCCCAGCACTGGCCGCGTCCGTCAACGACTTCACGCTGCCACTGTCGAGGTCGATCTCGGCAAGTCCGTTGTCTCCTGCGACAACCACCGATGACGCTGCAGCGCTGGGCAACTGCAGCGATAGTGCGGCACCGACCGGTGACGCAACAGACCGCCCACCGGGCAGCAGCACGCCGGTGGCTGTCAACACAACCGGTCGATCTCCGACGACCGTGACCTGCCCGTCAGCAAGGTCGGAGGGGACGTCGGCGCCGAAAGCGGTCGTATCTCCAACGAGCGCACTGCCATCTTCGGCCAACGTGATCACCGTGTACTCATCAGTGGTCGGATCGACGATCACTGCCGAACCAGAAGGCGAGACCACCATCCGGGCACCGGCCGAGGCCGTGAACGTCGGTTCCAGCGATGGTTTCCAACCGCCAATCGCGAGACCCTTCATCACCCAGACATTGCCTGAATCACTGTCCAGCAAGGCACCGAGGCCGCCGCCAACCCGGACCTCACCGTTGACCGGCCACTGCTTGTTGAAGACCCCAGTCCCGGTAGCAGGGTCGAAACGGGCGAGGCCGCCTGCAGTCAAGGCATAGACCGTCGTATCGTCCTGCTGCAGGTCGGCGAGCGCGTCGACGGCGAAGCCGCTCTCCGCTTCGGCCGTCTGGGTGTTCACACGAGTCACCCCGCCGCGGTCCTGGTTGTGGACCCACACCACTCCGTCGTTGAGGTCGACGTTTGTTGCGTGGTACCCATCGCTGCGCACAGCAGCCACGAACAAGGACGCCGACATGACCGACATCGCGACGGTCGTGCCGACCCGCGGTCGAAGATGTGTCCAAGGCTTCATCGCGAGCATCCGTTCATTGGGGCCATTGATGCACAGGTGGTTGGCCAGCGCCCATGGGCAGCTCTCCCCAGGATGTGACGGGCGCTCATGGAGTGATGCATCCAGTCACCGTTGCGGCCGGACTTGCGAACTGTCGGACCGCAGTGACATCGAGACACACCTCACCCGGATCGCCTGGATCGCCTATAACGACCGCAGTCAGTTCGGACGTCGAGCCCATGTCAAACTCCGCGCCGCCGCGACTTGTCGAAACGGCGATGAGCTCGTATGCGTCACCCGCCTCTCGACCGGGGGCATCCCACGAGAAGAGCAGCGACCCATCGGCCTGGACCTCGGCGGAGACGTTCTCGACGGGTTCGATCGGCAGGACGACATCTCCACCGACGGCCTCGCCGAACGCCACCGTCGTGGTCGAGGAGGATGCATCGTCGCCACCCAGAAGCGACACAGCCAAAACCCCGAGCGCTATCAGGCCAAGGACTGCGCCGCCGATCAACGCCAGCTTCTTCGAGGCAAGCGGCTCGACCGATCCGGGCTCCGCTGGTGCGGGCACGACAGCCGGGCGGTGGACGGTGTCGCCTACTTCGGGCTCGGCGAGCAGGCCTTCCCTCCGACGCTCGGCTACGGGGCCGGAGACGGTTGGATTCTGCGGCACCGAGGAGATCGCGGCCGGTGCCTGCGCGCGGATCTCCGTCACGCCCTTCACCCGTGTGGCATCGTCGTCGTCGGCTGTTGGTCGCGACCGTGCCGTCGAGCCGTCGTCGGCCAGCTCCAGCGGGGTCACCGCCAGTTTCATTTCGGCCTCCACGCCCTGCAGTTGACGGAGGAACTCGACGACCGACTGCGGGCGATGCTGTGCGTTCTTCGCCATCGCCTGCGCGAGCAACCGCTCCAGCGACGGCGGCACATCGGGCCGACCCAACGACGGAAGTTGCCCACGCTCGATGCGGGCCATCAAACCGAGCGCACCGTTGTCGCCGCCCGGCACCTCGTACGGCGAGCGGCCCGCGAGCAGGTGATACAGCGTGGCGGCCAGCGAATACACGTCGGCGGTCACACCGAGATCGGCAGAGCCGAACGCCTCGGGCGGCGACCAAGGAATCGACACGCCTTCGGTTTCCTCGGCATCGGGGCCCTGCGCCGAAGCGATGCCGAAGTCGGCGAGCCCGGGCCTCCTGAACTCGCTGGTCAAGATGTTGGCGGGCTTGATGTCGCGATGCAGAATGCCCGCGCGGTGAGCCGTCTCCAGGGCGCTGCCCACTTGCACGCCAACGCGCAGTACCTCGGCAACACCGAACTGCTCGCGGCGCGCCCGGCGCAGGTAGTTGTCGCCGGGGTAGTACTCCATCACGATGTACGGGCGGCCATCAGTTGCGACGTCAGCGTGGAAGATCGAGACGATGTAGGGGTGCGTGCTGACCTTCGCCATCGTGTTGGCTTCGGCCGTGAACTGTCGGCGCTGCGCCTCACCGCTGAGCACGTCACTGATCAAGACCTTGACCGCCACCTTGCGGTTCGGCATGTGCTGCTCGTAGAGGAACACGTCGGCATAGCCACCGGTGCCGACCAGCTCGATGGGGGTGTAGCCGGCGAGAGCCGGTGGCTGTGACGTGGCTCGCGCAGTCATCGGGACCCGACCACGAGGCTGACGTCACCCGCGAGAACCTGTGCTCCGAACGGGGCTTCCACGCGGGCGCCTGGCGTGCAGGGGATTGACACGCCATTTGCGGACACAACCGTGCCATTGGTGGAGTGGTGGTCCAGCACCCACACGCCGTTGGGAAGCGGGCCGAAACTGAGATGGGTCTTCGACAGCGACGGATCGGCAATCGGGTGCAGTTGGCCGCCGGGGAGAGCTGGGTCGACCGCAGGGTCGCGCCCGAGCACACCACCAACTCCGACACCGATAGCCCGACCATCCGCCAACATCAACATTGGCTGCATGACGACTGGCTGTACGACCGAGGGGGCGGCTGGCCGGTAGGCCGGGGCGGGGGCGGTTGGAATTGGCACGGCGGCTGGCTGGTAGGCCGGGACGGGGGCAGCTACGGCAGCCGCCACCGGGGCGGCGCTCGATGCGGGAGCACCCAGCGACTGACGCAGCGCATCAACGAAAGGCTGCTGAAGGGCACCCGTCAGCCGAAGCGAGAGACCGGCACGGTCCTCAGCGACCACCACATCGCCGGTTTCTGTGCGCTTGACCAATAGGAACAACAGGCCTAGACCAACGAACGCCGCAGTGGCGACGGCCGCGATGAGCGCCCACTTCGGTCGGTACGTGCGAGCCATCCGAAAGCGGTTCGGCCCACTCGCCACAACCGTGTAGCCGTGAGCCATCGCGACCTGCACGAAGCGTTCCGAGGCAGCACCGAGCCCGAGGCCGGTGACCTCGATCTGTTGCTCCCCTGTGCCACCTGGCTGGTTTCCCGCCCGTCCCATCGTCGGGCACTGTAGGTGGCAATCCACAAGCTGACAAGACCGTCAAAGACATGTACCAAGGTACATGTACGTCCGTGTCTCCCCTCGCCCGAAAAAACAAGGCAATGTATGCAGGTGGCAGACGGCGACCAGAGCGAGTTCTCCCTCGACACTTGGGTCGCGCTCCTCGCCGGGAGCAACCCGTGGGCAAGCGGCGAGCGGAGCAGCGGGGCCTGGAGCCGCCTGCTGGCCCTCGGGCAGATCTTCTCCGTGACTATCGTGCTCGCCACTCTGTGGTGGGGTCACAGTGAAGTGCTGGCAGCGCACAACACTGTTCTGATTCTCGGGACGCTGGCCCTCCTTGCGGTGCTCATCCTCCCATCTATGCGCGTCTTGGCTCGACCAACTCGATCACTCACCGTGCGATTCAACCTCGTCTCAAGGTTGACGCTGATCTCAGTCGTGTTCATGTCGATCTACGCCCTATTGCCCGGCTGGCGCACGCTCTGGGCGACTCCGTTCGCGGTTGCTGCCGGGATCGACGCCTCGTTGACCTGCAGCGAACTTGGGTGGCAGGCGAAGCCCCGAACTTGGTACCGTAGATTCCTGCAATCGGCCTTTCACTTCGGCATCGTCGGGGCAGTCATTGGCACCTACGCGGTCGGCGGTGAGCGGCGCCTCTCGATTATCGTGCCGCTGTTCGTCGTTCTGCACGTGTGGTTGGGCGTCGCTGTCGCGACCCTCTGGATCATCAGTCGACTCCACAGCGCTGAGCTGGCCGAACGACAAGACCTCTTCGCTGATGTCGTGGAAGCGGAGCGCCGCCAGCGGGCACACTGGCTGCACGACGACGTCTGCGCACAGGTGCGGCTCGTTTCGCTCAAGCTGCAGACCAAGTCTGCCACCACCGATGAAGTCGTCGGTCTGCTCAACGACTTTGACCACCAACTTCGCCTTCGCCAGCTCGATGAGCTGTTCGGCGCCGGCAGCGTTCGACTCGCAGAGCTGCTGCAGCCATACATCCGCCACGCCCAGAACAACGGTGTCGAGATCGTGGGCGTCCCAGCGTTCGAAGAAGCCGCCTTTCAACTCTCCGAGGCTGGCGCCCGCCTGACGGCCCGTACTGCCAACGTGCTCACCGCTAACGCCCTCAACGCCGGCGCTACCACCATCTCGTACGGAGTCCATACCTCGGACGGTTTCCTGCACCTCGCTATCGCCGACAACGGGCCTGGCTTTCGTCTCGTCGACGTCCCCCATGGTCGTGGCCTGTGGACACTGATCCACGACCTCAAACCCGGCGGCCTTTCCGTCGATCCAAACGCCGGAGGCGGAACCATCGTGACCGCCACCATTCCCTACATAGAAAGGGACCGTCTTGGCCACCATTCTGCTCGTCGATGACGCCGCTGCACTCGCGGAACTCTTTGGTCGTGCCATCGAACACGAATTGGGTCACACCGTCCACACAGTCGTGTCGCTAGCGGACGTCGGTGCCTCGCTCGCCATCCTCGGCCGGGTCGACCTTGCACTCGTTGACCTTAGTTTTCCGCAGGAGGACGGCACCGGTCTGGAAGCGCTCGCGCGAATCCATCAGCACGCACGAGAGACCAAGCTGGCGGTCATCACACAGGGCGACGAGTGGGTGGCCGACATTCTCCGCGATGCCTGGGAACTGCTTCCCATCACCACTGTCATCTCCAAGAGCGCTCCGCTCGCATATCAGCTCCACGCAATCAGCGAGGTATTGGCCAACGGGATCGCACCCCCGGACCCCGCAATCCAACCGCTTCTGCCCACACGACACGACGGCACTCGTACGCCCGAACGCTTCGCTCGGCTGGTCCAACATGCAGGCCATGCAAAACTGTGGACCTCGTTGGTGGCGGTTGACGATGCCAGCTACAAAGCGATGGCAGACCACTCGGGACTGAAGCTCAACACGTTGAAGAACTACCGGGCGCAGCTGGTTGACGAGCTCGACATCCACGGCTTGCATGACCCAACGCTGCGCGACATGCGCCGCTTCGCGAAACGCTGCTGGCCATTCCTCGAGCCGTACATCGGCGTTGCACTGGCAGGTCGGCAGTGAATCGCATTGTCCGTAGTGGGCTCGCGCTCGGCTTCGGCCTAGGTTTCACGCTCGCCGCGATTGCTGTTGCCGACCGTGGAGACCCTGCGTCGGTTCCACCAGGAACGTTTCTGGGAGGCGTGGACTTTGGCACGTATTGCCGAGAAGAGTACGGCACCGCGGCCGCTGCCCGTCTCAACCCGAGCCAGGGCGCATTCGGCTGGCGTTGTTGGACAACCACCAACGACATCATCGCCTACAGAGACATCGACATGCACGACGTCTGCGCGCGGAAGTACGGCGAGCCGGTCTTCGAGCAGAGCGACGACGTCAACGACCCCAACAGTTGGCGATGCCGTCGCGGCCCGCGGCCGGACTGACGCATCGATGGTCGACTCAGAGCGTTTCGCAGATACCCCGTTTGGATGGGTCGTCACGGCACAGAAAGTCGCTCGATTCGCTGACGAAGATGGTGAAGCTCTCCGAGCCCCACTCGTTCGGCGAGCCACCACACCCGACGTGCAATTGGTATCTCCCGCCATGCGGCAACTCGAATCGATAGCCAACCTTTGCACCGCCGGACTGATCGAAGTTCGCGAAACCCTGGTTCAGATCGGCGAGTGTCTCGCCCACCACGTAAACCCCGACGACTTGTGCGCCGCTGGCACACTCAACGGAGCCTGAGATCTGGGCCGCAGCGGGCAGGTCAGGTGCATCTACGGGTGTCGAGGCGTCGGTTGACGGCTCCCCATCACGTTGCGCTGCGTAGTCCTGGAGCAGCTCGTTGACAGCGTTCGTTGCCCATTGCAAAGTCGCCATGACGTCCGCACCATCCTTCATGATCTTGCTGCACGTCTGATAAAAGATTCCCGATCGACCGGAAGATGGGCCGAGGAGCATTCCCGCCGAGGCAGGGGTGACAGGCGTAGCAAGCACCTGCTCGTACGCCACTCGCAGTTGCGGGTAAGCGGCCCAGCGTTGCAGGAGCGCGGGGTCCTGAGCGGCCGACTCAGTTGGCGGCACAAAGCCGGCGTCGATCGCCAGCCGAGAGAGGCGCTGCGGTTGGTAGAGCCACTCCAACACCGACCATGCGCGCCCAACCTGATCCGCATCTGAGTTCTTCGGCAACCACATCGCGTTGCCACCGATCAGCGCGCCGACACCGGGGCCTGGCAGCGGGCCAACACCGAGCTCGACGCCCGGATAGTTGCCCAGCAGCCGAATCACATCACCGAGAGCACCCGACGTGTGAATTGTCATCGTGCCGCCGGCCTCGGTGGTGTTCGACAGCTCGATCAGGTCGTTCAGATTATTCTCCGAACCACCCAGATACTTCACGTGCCCGGCCACCACTCCATCGGCCAGCGCAGTGAGATCGGCCGCGTTCTCCGCGTTGGCAAAGTCCACCGTGACGGCGCCCAGATCGTGACCGTTCTGCCCGCCCCCAACTGGCACCCCACGCTTGGCGCTGAACTGCTCTATTACGGTGTTGGAACACCAGTCGGTCAACACCAGCCCGTAGGGGCTGGCCCCACTGTCTGTCAAAACCTTCGACGCAGCCAGCAATTCGGCGAGCGTCGAAGGTGGCGCTGCAACATCGAGGCCAGCCTTGCGGAACTCTGCTGCATCAAAGACGAGGACTGGAGTCGAGACAGCGAACGGCAAGGCGAGAAGCACATCATTCACGGAGTACGTGGCACGGATGAGCGGTAACAGGTCTGCCCCCACCGTTGGGTCGCAAGCAGCCGGAGTCAGAAACTGGCCGGCGTCGAAGAACGACTGAGTGCTCTGCTCACTCACATCGACCAGGTCAGGCCAGTCCTCACGCGATGTCGACGCCAGTTCGTCGGCGATCGCGGCGTCGCCGCCGAAGTCGACGACCTCGAGGTTCACCGCGTGCGAGCTTTCGAAGTCCGCCTCCAGTTCCGCCCACAGGTCCGTGGCTGCAGGGCCACCCATCGAATGCCAGATAGTGACCGTGCCGTCGTCGTCGTTCGGCGCGCACGCGCCGCTGTCGGCGTCGGGGAGCGTCGTCGCGCTGAGTGTTTCCCTGGACGCCACGCTGACCGCCGTGGCAGACGACGAGCTTTTGTGTGAGCCCGTGCACGCCGCGAGCCAACCGACGAGACACACCGCCAGCATTCTTTGCGCGTTCACGGGTCCACGTCCGGCGACGACTGATCCAGCAACACCAGATCGACACGGCTGACGAGTCGTGTCGCGACCGCATACTCCACCAGGCGGCTGCGACGGTTCGAAGCCAAACGATCAGGCCCACCGTGAAGGCCACGCACGCCCAGCCGCTGCAGCTTTTGGCAGACGTTGTCGAGCTTGCGATTGAAGCGAGTGATCGTCCAGCCCAATCGAGCGGCGGCGTCGGCCGAACTGGGCAACATCACTGAGGCCTTCCCGTCGCCGCGCAGCCTCGGCTCCGCGAGTGCGACGATCAGCCGCCGTTGGTCGGGGGTGAGGTGTGTCGCTCCGATTGTGGTGTCGCCGGCGTCATTCACCGAGACGGGAGCGGTAGCAAACGGCGGCTCAGAATTGAGAATGGTGAGCGAGTACGAGGTAGGGCCAGCCGTAAAGCTGACGAATGTTTCGCCGAACACGAGGGGCAACCAGGCGCCGGGAGCCAGAAATGCTTCCAGGTGTCCGGCTTCATCGGAGACCGTTGCCGTCAACTGGGTACCGACATTCGAGAGCGCCCAAATATCCGACTGCTGGTGCAGCACCAAAAATCGGCGGTGCAAGAACTGGTTGTCGTCCAGGGCAAGGTCGCCCTCACGTCCAATCGTGAACGTGCCGCCATCAGCGACAGGCAAACTCTCCCCGCAGAACTCCACCGTGAGCGTCATCGAGCACGACCGACCGCGTACTCACGGTGCTTCGAATACACAGCTGATCTCCCCACCCAGGTCAACGTCCGAGCCGATCTCCAGGAGCACTGGCTCGCTGGGGTGCAAGCGACGCGGCTCGCGCCCAGGCAGACGAACGATAGTTCCGTTGGCCGAGTTGAGATCCTCAAGAAGAACCTGCCACCCCTCCAGGCGAACCGACGCATGGGTACGTGAGAGCCCCGGGCCAACGTCGAGGCGGACGAGCTGAGGGATCTCCCCGGCAAGCCCACCTTCCACCTTCGGATTACGCCCGATGAGGACTGGTCGGTCCAGCGCCACCTTCGCTCCATTACTGAAGCGCAGCGATCCAAGAACTGGCCGCGCGATGTTGACGGGCGGGGTGGCGAGCGGAGCGAAACACACTCGGCAGACCGAGAGCTGAGGCGGGTTCGGGTGTTGGCTCGGACACATCAGTGCCTGGACCGTCGGGCCGCCCATCGTCGAAACCGAGGCAGGCGGCTGGGCTCCCGACTGCGCTGCCTTCAGCGCCGCGATCTGTGCCTTGGTCATGGTGCGTCCGTCATGATCGCCAAGCGTCTCGGCCGCTGCCGAGGGAATGCCCTGGATCAACCCAGCAGTTGGCGGCGGGGTCGCCTCAATCGGCGCGTCGGCTTCGTCGGGCGCCGCATGTACCGCGGCGCTGTGGACGGACCGGGCCATGGTCCGACCATAAATCTCGTCGTACTCGTCCGCGGGGTCTGCCGAGGCAACGGCGTCGGCCAAGGCGGCCGATACGAGCGGTTGCTCCTCGGTGACCGGCGACTTGATCGACTTTGTCGCGACTGCATCACTGAAGGACGGGAGATCCGCGACGGTCATCGTTCGACCCGGATCGATCTCAGTGGCCGGTGTCGGTGCCGCCTCCGCAACGACGGCAAGCGGGGCAACAGCTACTGGGGCGACGAGTATCGGTACCTCGGGCTCGTCGGGCTCAGTGAGCGACTCGCTGGCGCTGAAGTCGTCTACCCACTCCAAGGCAACGCCCGCCAGTGTCGGTGGAACTTCAGCTCCCTGGCGCAGGACATCGGCGGGCAGCAGTCCGCGCTCAGCGCGAAACGGCAACGCCACGCCCACGATGTCGGCCGTCCCAAGCAGCATCAGCTCGACCGCGGCGACACCTTCCACGACTTCCTCCACCCAGGTGCGCACTCCATGGGCGCTAATCACACGCTCACCGTCGGGCCCGTCGACCGTCGCGAGCGCTGAGCCGCGCACCACGATGCGCGTTTGCGTCTCCTCGAACTGAGCCATCGCGAAGGAGCCGAGCGAACGAAGGCCGGTGCTCGAAAGCTCCTCCAACAGCTCGTCGATTCCGGCGCCGTTGCCGACGAGGTCCCACAACGATTCAGCTAGGGCCCCATTGATGGGTTCGAATACGGCGAGGGTCGCGTCGTAGACGATGCCGATGCCCTTGCCCACTCGAAAACTCGTGGTCACCAGCGTCTCCTCCCGCGCACTCCGCCTCTAGCGACCATCATCGTGGCACGTCATCGATGATGATGCTCGCCTCGGCGGGCGAATCGACAGCGGCCCGCGCAGCCCCAGGCACCGCCGAGATCAACGCTGTCGATGGCGGGGGGAAACGTGGGAGTGGCGCGGTGACCTCGGGGTCGGGCAGCATCACCACAGGCCGCGGGCCGGTTGTGTCCGACCCGTTGTCAAGGTCGATTGTTGGCGCTGCAGTTCTGCCGAAGTCGACCACAATCGCGGTGGCGTTGTCAGCGGCACGCCCCTCCAAAACTGCAGCGATCAACGCTTCGGCCGCCTCGGCTGGATTTACCAGATTGGTGAGAATCTCCTCAATCTGGCTGCCTGACAGCTCGCCTGAAACGCCGTCCGAACACAACATCAGGCGGACGAGGGGAAGTGCCGGCAGCACGAAGAAGTCACCAGCAACCACATCCTCGATACCGATCGCGCGCGTCACCACGTTGCGCTCCGGATGAGTCGCTGCAGCATCGGGCGCAATCTCGCCAGCGTCAACCAACTCCTGCACGAGGGAATGGTCCGTGGTGATCTGGGCCACGACGCCGTCGATCAACGAGTAGCAGCGAGAATCGCCCACGTTGACGATGACAATTGACTCTTCGTCGGCGTTCTGCACGACGAATGCCCCGACAAGGGTCGAGCCCATACCGCGCTGGCCCTCAGCGCCCGCATGCGCGCGAACGCTCGCGTTCGCGCGCTGTACCAGCGAGGCGATCATGCCAACGTCCGGCAATCCTTCCGCGAGCATGCCTTGCACCGCTTCGATCGTCAGTCGGCTGGCGACATCGCCGGCCTGATGGCCACCCATCCCATCCGCGACAACGAAGGCCCCGGGCAGATCGAGGTACGAGTCTTCATTGAGGCGGCGAACCTTGCCAACATCAGTCGCAGCACCCCAGCTGAGTTCCATACCGTCGCGATGAGAGGAGAGTTGGGAAGAAGTCACCACGCCGCAGTTCTAGTCGAAACGACGCTCCTATGGGGATGGGGACAACTCCCCATGGACGGTCGACAGCTCCGCCATCGGAGCTTGCGCTGGCGATCTGGCGTTCCCGGGCAAGTGTCAGCGCCAGTGCTGCATCGCCAAGTGCGACAGATTCCAACTTGAGTGGTGTGACATTTCCCAATCTCATACCGTGACAGTTGGCAGATTCGGCTTGCAATCAAGGCAGCCGTCGACCGCGGTCCCGAGGACGTGGGAGCTTCGTGCTCGCTGGCTCCTGACGGTTCCCGGTCTCACCGAAGCGCTCGCCGGCAGACCAAACATCATCGATCTGTGGCCCGTTACACAGAGGAGGTCTCGCCGTTGAAATGGAGGCCGCGAGAGACGTCGACGGGACGGATTTCAAGTGGCTTGCCTATCTCCGGGATCGTCTGGGCGACCGCTTTGTCAATGGCATCGTCATTCACCTCGGCGAACGCCCGC
>Ga0335397_10005639_pt1 | contig 16331 bp, 14 predicted proteins | sample MAT04_FD_205740 | JGI IMG/M metagenome (GOLD analysis project Ga0335397, IMG submission 205740) | Freshwater microbial communities from Lake Fryxell liftoff mats and glacier meltwater in Antarctica - MAT-04 (spades assembly) (version 2) ... | reverse complement strand
GGGTGACGAGGTGTGCTACTTCCGTCGCCGGGTGATGGTGTGGAAGCGCGCGTCGGCGCCACCCCGTACTCGTCCGTACGACTCAAATCACGCCTGGGACTGACACCTAGTTCGTGATTGCGGCACGCGTGATTGCGCAAACGTGATCGCGCACGACAGGGTCGAGGCAGTGCTGGCAAGGGGAGTGCCGTTTCTGCGCGAGTTGCCCTGGCGGCGAACTCGCGATCCATGGTCAGTGCTCGTCAGCGAGGTGATGCTTCAGCAAACACAGATCGCGCGCGTGATTCCGAAATGGATCGCGTTTCTCGAACAGTTTCCGACTGTCGCAGATTGGCGGTCGCTGATCTCGGCGATGTGCTTCGCCTATGGCAGGGGCTGACGCGGCGTCACCGATCGGCGACAGTTGGCGCTGGAACCAATGTCTGATGGATCTCGGCGCAAAGGCTGCGGTTGCCGTGACGACGGCTACACCAGGACGAAGGTGCCGACTCGATCGACGATGACATGCGTCGAGATCGACGTGCCGATGCAGATGTCGCCGCCGATGCCAGGCGCAACGGTGGCGACGTTGGCGGTGTTCTCCGAAGGTGCGGTGTTCAAGATCGAGCTGGTGGCTGCGACGCCACACGGCTTAGCGCTCAGCCAGCCAAACCACGACGGCTCAACAGCGGCGACGTTGTACACCGCAACTTCCGACGCGAGCAGCGAGACCGTGGCACCTGCTACGAGCGCGCTTCCCGATCGACTGTCATAGACGCGTACGGGAAAATGACCGACGAAGGCTCGACCGCCCGACGAGTTGCCACCGAACCAACCCGAGACGTCGAGGACAACGTGTGGTTGCCCCGCCAACGCGCGCACGCAGATTCCGCCTGCGCCGAGTTCCACGATCGCTGAGGTCGCGGCGGCCCGGTTGCTGAGCACGTTGACTACCGATGTGTTCGGTGGCGTTCCACACGGCCCTGGATACGCCTGCAGTACGGCTTCGGTCGGCGAGTTGGTGGCGGTGAGGTTGATCCACACCGCCGTTGCGTCGACCGGAACACCCCCGACGCCGGCCACAGGAACATTGATCTGCGACTCGGCCGTGAAACGACCGATAGTTGGTAACTGTGCCGGTGAGCCGCGGGTGTCGATCCAGCGCGCGGGACCCACAGCATGGAACAGCTCGCCATCAGGAACAAACGCGCCAACTAGATCGACGACCAGGTCGGCCATCGCACTGGAGAAGACACAGATCGTGCGGTCGGTCATCATGGTGATGGCCATCCCGGCCGTAGTACGGCTTCCGATGTAGTTGACATTGGACGTGCCGGGCTGTGTGCCGCACGCGAAAATGACGAGATACCCGCCGCTGCATGGATTGACGGCGGTGACGTTGAGGATGGCCGCCGACGCGTTGCTGGGCACGGCAGCGCTCAGGTCGATGGTGACGGTGCGGCCCGATCCTGCCTTGCCGTGTCCACCGCCGATTGACGGGCTGCGCGTGTCGAGGACACGCGTCGGTGTTATCGCTCGGAAACCAGATTGGCCGGTTTCGGGACTTGCGGGTCCGCCGTTGGCCTGCTCGGCGACCCCTGCATTCGCATTCGACGGTTCGCATTGTTCGATCTGAAACCCGTCGATGTTCGACTTGAGGAACCGTGCCAGTGCGAGTCCGCCGGCGCCCGACAGATGAATCTGATCGCCGGCGAACCAACTCTGTTGTGTGCTCACCGGTTGCGAGTAGGTGAACCCGTTCCAGTCGAGCACGACCAGGTTTGGATAGCGCACCTTCGCTGCTTCGAGGTTTGCGTTGAACTCGCGGTCGAGCCCCTGATACGCGCCGCTATACGTGTTGGACGCCCGGAAGTTAACCCAGAAGACCTTGTACACGCCCTGCGACTTCGCTTCCGCCATGATGCCATCGATCGCCGTGGCAATCGACGTGTCGTTGTAGCCAGCCATGATGACGAGTGCCTCGCCGAGCTTGCCTCTGAGGCTCGTTTGCATGAGCGGCAAAACGCTGACGGGAGTCCACCACTTGCCGGTGCTCGGATCCTTGCGCGCTCCGCAACTTGTTCGCACAAGACGGCGGCAGCTTTCGACGGACCAGACCAAGTCATACTCGGCTCCCAACACGTCATAGCGGGTTGTTGAATTCGCGACCTCGTCGTAGTAACGCATCGCGGACGCAGTCGAATCTCCGATCACTGTCACGCGTGGCGCGCCAGTGGGAGGGAGCGTTCCACGCAAGCCAAGTTGGCGACCTGTGATCGACGTAACGATTCCATCGTCGTACAGCCCGCGCTCGGTCTGGAACGCCTTGACCGCATTCACCGAACCAGCGTCGTAGTTGCCGTCGGGACCGTCGATCCCGGGCACGCCCATCTCGACCAGACGCTGTTCAAGACAAACCACCGCCGGGTTCACCGCGCCGGGTGCCAACTGGACCGTGACGATGCATGGCGCGGCGCTGGCGCGTGGGTTGGCCAGCGGAACCACCGTCGCGGTCGCGATGGTGGCGACAGTGACGGCGGCGACAGTGATGACACGGCTAACTCTTGGCTTCATCGACCGCTCCAGACTCAGCCGTCCAGTGTTACATGTCTATCGGCGCCGTTACCGTCGCCAAGATCGCTTCGAACGCGTCTCGCGCGTATTGGCGAATCTCCTCGTCGGTTCGATCTTGAATCGGGTGTGGCGTGAAAACGCGCGCCACGTCCGGGAAGCCGAGCGAGTTGGCTTGGGCGGTAGCGGCGTCGACGAACTGCACAGACGCGACGAACATTCCGGGTATGCCCCGCCGCTCAAGATCAACGATGTCGTGCACACTGCACGACGTACAACTGCCTCAATCGGCGAGCGCCTCGATGACCAGCGTGCATTGCGTCGCGATCTCGTGACGGAGGTCGACAGGCGCTGGCTTGGTAAACGTTGGCTTCTGGTAGTGGCGCACTTGTGCGCCCGCGCCTGTCAGTAGTCCCGCAAGCTCGTCAAGAAAGATGTCGCCCCGCGGTTTGTGAATGTCGAGCAAACCCACCACCTGACCCGACAGCGATGTCGGGCGCGCAAGACGCTCGCGGGTCGACGGCGAACGCTCGCTGGTCGGATCGAGCAACTCGCGAGTCACGACGTCACCTTCGCTGCGTGACTCGCGTAGTCACCGGTTGCGATCCCATTTCCCCGTTCACCCATCCGCCGATCATCGCAGAGAACAACCCCGCACCGCCACCAGCGTGCACGAGCAGGATTCCATCCGGGCGGAACTTGGGCAGCGTCGCATCGCGGAACTGCTCGGGCACGCCGTCGGCAATGCCACCCGCGCCCCATACAAGTTCGGCACCTGACAGTTGCAGCCGTTGATGAATCTCGGCAAGCAGTCGTTCTCGATCCCAATGAGCCTCCGCACAGACGTTGGCGTGCTCGGGACCAATGACCAGGATTGCGTCGAAGCCGTACACCAGCTTTGGGTTGTGCAGCGTTCGCAGACAGGCGGCGAAGACGGTCGCCAGTTCCTCAGGTGTGCGCACCTTCTGGTCGACGATGCATCGCGGTCCTTCCCCCGCGAACACTGTGACCGCGTTGTCGGTCGGCGAGCAGCCGCGGCTGACCGCTAGCGAAGTGAACGGCGAATCATCCTCACGCTCCGCGAAGCAGAAGCTGAGCTTGCCCGGGTTGCCGTGTGTTGCGCGGTCAACTTCGCCCGGGCGACCACCTCCCACGTTGCGAACGATCAATTGAACGGCGCGTCCGATGGTGAGGTTGGCCCTGTTTCCCTGACCCATGGCGTTGACACCGCTGTTCATTCCGATGGCGCGTGTGCCTGGACCGTTGCACACGATTACCGGGCCGACCGGCATCGTCGTTGCGAGCACGCCGTGGATGTTGAACGCATCCGAGCACACCGCTTCGACTGCGGCCAAGACCCACGGCAGGTACTCGGGCCGACAGCCAGCCATCACAGCGTTGATGGCTGCCTTCTCGACGGTCAACTCAACTAGGTCCGGTGCGACGACGGCAACGACTTCGTCGGCGGCGCGACTTGTTCCTTCCAGCATGCGCAACACTCGCTCGGCTGTTGGCGGCACGACCGGGAGGCCGTCGGTGAAACCGCGATCGAACAAGATCTCCATCTCGTCGTCGAGGTCCGCCAACTCGACCCGCCGCGCCTTCAGGGTGTGACCACTGAAGCGTGCGCGCAAGCCGTCGACTCTGTTGGGGTCGACGCTCAGCGATCCACAGCCAGGGCGAAACGCAGAAAGCGCTTCGCCAAGGAGCGCGTTGCCGGTAAGTCGCCGCCACTCGTCGCGAACCCAACCGACGGTGCGCTCGACTTCGATGCCACCCTGCACCTTGATCAGTGTCGGCACGGTCTCGATGTCGTGATGCCAACTCACTGCCAAATCATGGTCGTGGATTGCGGCGACGCCGTCCGGAAACTTTGGGTCGTCTTGTGTGTACACGGTCGCGCCGAGATCAATGAGCAGGGGAGCGACCATCACGCAGGTCGCGCAGTCGCGTTTGACGACGACCACCAACCCGTCGGGCAGAGGCGCCGGTCTCTGCACCGGTATGTTCACGACACGAAGTCCAAGATGCGCGCGTTCACGATGGCGGGTTGTTCGATGTGCAAGAAGTGGCCAGCGTTGTCGATGATCTCAACAGCGACGTTGGCCGGGAGCGACGTTGCCGCAGCCTGCGCGATGTCCACACCAAGGCAGCCATCGTTACGACCGTGCATGTAGAGCATCGGCTGCGTCGGCACGATCTGCGTTGCACCTTGCGCAGCCTCGTAACGCGTGTCGCGCTTGCCACTGCCGAGTGTGGCGCGGTAGTAACCGAGCGCCGCCGCGAGGTTGACAGGATCGCGCAACGCCGCTTTCACCAGCGGCAAGTCCACCGCTGCGTCGTAGCCCGGCGACCACTGCGCCCAGAGTCTGTCGATGAACGCGAGGTCGTTGGCGGGCACGACGATGTCCGCAAGCGCGTGCTGGAAGAAGAACATGTACCAGCTCTTCTGAATTTGATCCAGGTTGGTGAGAAATCCAACAGCAACGGCATTGCCTGGTGGCACTGCCAGCGTGACTACCCGGCGCCATCGCGTGGGCTCTAGTACTGCCGCAGCGTGGGTGCCGGTTGCGCCCCAATCGTGACCGATGATGATCGCTTCACCGTTGCCGCCGAGAGTTTCATGTAGCGAGTTGGCATCGATGCCAAGTGCGCCGGATTGGTAGCAACCGTCAGCTGGGACCTGAGTCGGCGCATATCCCCGCTGGAATGGCGCGATCGCGCGGAAGCCCGCGTCGGCCAACGCTGGCAGGAGGTGTCGCCAGCCATGTGCCGTATCGGGAAAGCCGTGTAGGCACAGCGCCAGCGGTCGGCTCGTATCGTCGGCGCCAGCCGACAAGTAGGCGAACTTGACTCCGTTGGTGACAACAGTTCCTGTCCCGAGAACGCTCATCGCCGCAAACTAGTTGTCATGGCACGCGTGCGACATACGTCACGTACCCCAACCCATTGCCCAGCACGGCTGCTCGGGCCTAGCGTGGCTACGGCAGGGGGTGAGATGAGATGCAGGTGACCTTCTTCGGCGTGCGCGGCTCGACGCCGTGTCACGGCGGCGAGATAGCGAAATATGGCGGCAATACGTCGTGCGTCGCGCTGCGCGCCCCAGGTGAGGACCCACTGTTCTTCGACCTCGGAACTGGTGCACGGTATTTCGGCGCCGAGCTCGCCAAGCAAGGCACCTTTCACGGCACGTGCTTAATGAGCCACCTGCACTGGGACCACACGCAGGGCTTGCCGTTCTTCACGCCGTTGCTGCACGAGGGATCGACGCTCGACATCTACGCGCCAGCGCAGGAGGATGGTCGTGGCGCCGAAGAGGTGATGGCCGCAGTGATTCGCCCTCCGATGTTCCCAGTCACGATTGATCAATTTCCGGGCTCGGTGCACTTTCACGACACTGCCGACAGCGAATTTCAGATCGGAGGGCTGAAGGTGATGTCGCGCATCGTGCCCCACGTCGGCCCGACCCTTGGTTACCGGGTTGAGTTCGGTGGACGCAGCGTTGCCTACATCAGCGATCATCAGCAGCCGCACGACGGGTCGTTCGGTGTCAGTGATGGCGCGCGCGAGTTGGTGGAGGGTGTCGATTTGCTGATCCATGACGCGCAGTACACGCCCGCCGAATTTGCGATCAAGTCGACGTGGGGTCATTGCACGATCGACTACGCGTTGTGGCTTGCCGAGCACTGCCGCGTCGGCAAGCTCGCGCTCTTCCATCACGACCCGACGCGTACCGACAACGCGCTTGACGAAGTAGGGCGCTGCGCCAAGGCGACCGCCGCCGCGCGTGGGTTCGAAGCGTTTGCCGCCTACGAAGGTCTTACTGTTGACGTTTGATGACTGACGTGGGAACTGCCGCCGCCGTCGTTGTCGCAGCGGTGCTGTTGCTCGCCGGTGTGCTGAAGCTCGCTCGTCCGGCCGAGTGGCGTGCGCAGGCGTCGGGACTGGGTGTGCCCGCAGTAGTTGCCAACGTCGTACCGTTTGTCGAGATCGGTCTTGGAGCGGCGCTTGTGGTGCAATGGCAACGACACTTGTTGGCGTGGGCGGCAGCAGCGCTGTTTGGCGCTTTCAGTGTTCTGCTCGTGGTTCGCTTGGCCCAAGGTAAACGCCCACCGTGTGCATGCTTTGGCGCGCTGAGTTCGCGACCGATCGGCGCTGCACATCTCGCGCGGAATGCCGTGTTCATCGCCGTCGCAGTACTGGCGGCAATCGTCTAGACCAACGACCCTTCTAGACCAACGACCGATAGCGTCCTAATGGATATGCGGGTGTGGATCGACCAGGACCTGTGCACTGGCGACGGGCTGTGCGTCGATCATTGCCCCGACGTCTTCCGGCAACTGGAAGACGGCATCGCTTACGTGGTGCAGGATGCACAACCGCTCAACGACCCGGGTGGTTCGCGTAGCTTGGCCGAGGTCGACGTACGTTTGCGCCAGGATGTGATCAACGCCGCGACTGCCTGCCCCGGTGAATGCATCTTCATTGAAGTGGAACGAGTCAGCGCCGCCTGATCAGAAGTTGATCCGTCGTTCATTATTCGCTCACATCTCGGTTGCACGATGCAGCTGATGGAAGAACGAGATTCGGTCAAGTGGTTGCACCGGCGAGCCGGCTTCGGCTTGCCGCCAGCCCAGATGCGAGCGGCGATCGATCGTGGTTTTGTTGCCGAGCTGGATCGGCTGCTCGACCGCTCTGCGATCGCCGATGCAGTTGCGGCCGATCCGTGGGACAACGATTCGCTGCCGTTCGACCCGATGGACGCTCCGTCGCGCCGCTACGCGGTTGGTCGCTGGATCGATGCGATGGTGGCGACCGAGCAGCCATTGGTCGATCGCATGACGTGGTTGTGGCACGGCCACTTCGTCAGCGCCATCGACAAAGTACGCGTCGCCCGCTTCATGGTCGACCAGATTCGACTCTTGCGAAGTGCCGGGCTTGGCGACACGCGCACTCTGGTGCGTTCACTCACGATCGATCCGGCGATGGCGGTCTACCTCGATCTACGCACATCAACCGAGGAGGTCCCCAACGAGAACTACTCACGTGAACTACTCGAGCTGTTCACACTCGGCGAAGGCAGCTACACCGAGGACGATGTCCAGGCGGGCGCTGCCGCCTTGTCGGGGTGGGCGCTCGATCGCGGAACCGGCGAACTTGTCTTTCGCCCACGCCGCCACGCCGACCAACCGCAGAGCTTCCTGGGTGTCGAGGGCGTGCACGATCTCGACACCGTGATTGACGCCGTGATGGCACACCCCGCCCTGCCGCTGTTCTTGGCCGGCACGATCACTCAGGAGTTGCTTGGTGAGAACGATGCAGATCTGGTCGCGGAACTCGCGCGCGACTTTGCGTCCTCCGGGTTCGTGATCGCCGACTTGGTTCGCGCCGCACTGACCACCGGCGCGGAACGCGTTGCAGCGCCGCTGGTGCTCGGCCCGCTGCCGTGGCTCGTGATCGCCGTCCGTACTTCTGCTGCGCGCCTAGAAGTCGCGCAAGCCACACGGTTGCTGCGCACCGCTGGCCAGCTGCCGATGTTGCCCCCCAACGTCGCTGGTTGGTCCGGCGGCGCGGCCTGGTTCAACGCCAGCAGTTTGGTCGCACGCGCCAACCTCGCTGCGCTTGTTGCGGCCGATGCGACTGATGAGGACGTATTGGCAGCTGCGGAGGGCGATGACATGGACGTACTCGCCGATGCGCTTGGTTTGCCAGCGGCGGGCTTCGACGATCAGTCGCGGGCGGCGCTCAACGCAGCACCTAGCGGGCGCGATCGCTTGGCCGTCGCATTCGTCACGCCCGAATTCATGATCGCGTAAAGGAGAGATGATGCGTCCAAAGTTTGATCGTCGTCAGTTCATCGGCATGGGTGTTAGTGCAGGTGCCACCGTTGCAGTCGGGGTTGCGCTTTCATCGTGCAGCGGCGCTACGCGTGCTTCTGAAGCGACGTCGACCACCGCGTCGACTACAACGTCGGCAACGAGCGCAACGACCGGTTCAACAGTTGTGCCAAGCAAAGGCAGCTCCCGCAACATGCAGTTCGGTGGCCGTCGACTGGTCGTCGTTCAGTTGGACGGTGGCAACGACCTACTCAACACGTTGCCACCCACGGCGGGCCGCTATCACGACATGCGCCCGTCGCTCGCGCTCGCCGACGACGACGTGCTCTCGCTGACGGGTGTCGACGACGCCGGTCTCCATCCATCACTTTCACCGTTGCTCGGCGCGTGGAACGCGGGACAACTGGCGCTCATCCGAGGGATCGGTTTCGCGGTGCCCAACCGTTCACACTTCGTTTCGATGGATCGGTGGTGGCGCGCCGATCAGTTGACTCAGCCTGGTTGGCTCGGGCGCGTCGTCGACGGACTCGCCGACGAACCATCGCCGTTGTTCGGGACCGCGCTTGGCGCGAGTGCGCCGGTGTTGAGTGGTGCGACGCGGCAACCGACAGTGATTGGCAGCTCCGGATCGTTTCGTTGGGTCGATATCGATCCGGAGTGGATCGTCGCGTTGTCGGCCGGCAACGAAGGCAGCGACCTAGCCGGTCAGGCTCGCCATGCGTTCTCGCGCACGGTGCAAGCGGTCGACGACTTCGCCGAGATCACCGGTGGTGAGGCAACGAGCGATGAACTCGCCGGTCGCGAGGGCGGCGCATCGATTGCCGACGGATTGGCGACGGCGGCGCAGCTGTTGGCTTCCGATGCTGGCGCGCAACTGGTCGTCGTCAGCGCGAGCGGCTTCGACACTCACGCTGGTCAACTGCCGGTGCATGCGAGTCTGCTGACCGACTTGGCTGAAGGCGTCGCCAGTTTCATGACGTCGATGGCGACAGCGGGCCTGGCAGACGATGTGTTGTTGGTTGTAACCAGCGAGTTCGGTCGCCGTGTTGTCGAGAACGGGAGTGGTGGCTGTGATCACGGCGCCGGTGGGTTCTCGATGGCGATTGGTTCCGCGGTCCAAGGCGGCATATATGGCGAAGTGGATCTCGACGACCTGCTCGACGGCGACGTGCGCCCATCCGTCGCCCCGCAAGCGTTGTTTACCAACTGCCTCGATTGGTTGGGAATCGACGCAGCGACCACCCTCGGTTCACGCGACGACGACTTGGCGCTACTGAACGGGGTGTAGGTGGGCAATTTGCCCGGGCAATTGTTACTATGGCGGTAGTGGAAATCCGTCCGCCTGATCGGAGCACCCTGTGACCTCGTTCGACCTCGACCTCAGTAAGTACAGCCTGGGTTGGAGCGACTCGGATGTCGAGTACGCCTTCAAGCCCGAGAAGGGCCTCAACGAAGGCGTCATCGACCAGATCAGCTGGTGGAAGGGCGAGCCTCGTTGGATGGCCGAGATGCGTCGCCGCAGTCTGCGCACGTTCGATAAGAAGCCGATGGCCGAGTGGTTCGCCATCAACATGCCCGACATCGATTTCCAAGACATCTACTACTACCTGCGGCCGGCCAACGAGCAGGTCAGCGAGTGGGACGACCTGCCCGAGCAGATGAAGGCCACTTACGAAAAGCTGGGCATCCCAGAAGCCGAGCGCAAATACCTAGCCGGCGTCACCGCGCAATACGAGTGCTTGCGCGCTTCGACGAAGGTATGGACGACTCGGGGAATGCGCACCATCAAGGAGATTGGTGCCGGCGACGAAGTATTCGCACTGAACGAGACAACCAGGCAGATCGAAGTCGCTCGTGTGCTCGGCGGCGGTTCGTCCGGCGAGAAAGAAATCTTCGAAATTCGCGCCGGTAGCCGAACAATCGGCGCATCAGGCAATCACCCCTTCCTCGTGTTGCGCGACGTCCGATGCGAAGGTTCACGAAAGGCCCGATATGCCCCGACGTGGATCGCCGCTGAAGAGCTCGCGGTGGGTGACTTGGTCGCCGTTCCGACAGATCTGCCGGAGTTCGGCCGCGTGTATCCGATGTCGCAACGTCACGTGCACACAGGCTTGGGGTTCACCAACCCCGACCTGCTCTGGTTCCTGGGTCTCTGGCTCGGTGACGGTTACCTGAAGCACAGCGGCGGCTATACGACAGTTCAGATTGCAGTCGACAACACCGATGTCGGGCTGATCGAGCAGATCATCAAGGTCGTGGGCGTCGAATTTGGGCTTGAGTTCGGCCTCGCCACAGATCGGAAGCGCGTCACAGCCAAAGGAACTGCACGACTTGCTGAGTTCCTAGACAGCAATGGCATCGCTGGCCGTTCGCTCACAAAACGAGTGCCTGCATGGGTGTTCGGCTTACCACTTGCTCAGCGTCTGGCGTTTCTTGCTGGCTTCATCGATGCGGATGGCACCGTGCGTGCTCACCGCTCTGCAAAGAATCCCGTTATAACCAGTGGCAACGAACCGCTGCTCGAAGATCTGCGTGAGCTGGCTCAACTTTGTGGAATTGGTGTCAGTGCGGTGTCGAGATTCACGAGTAAGCACCCGCACGACTCTGAACGCCTCATCGTTGGATACCGGCTGCACTTATCGGGCCGTTTCGATCACCTGCCGCTGCGGTCTCCAAAGAAGGCCGCGCGTCTCGGTGCACGTCAGTACGCACACACGAATCGCACAGCAAAGGGAACGTCGTTTAAGACTCACTGCAGCGAGATGCTTGGGTTTGTTCGCGTCGAGTCGATCGAGTCGGTTGGTATTGAAGCGACATACGACATCGAAGTTGAGGGTCATCACAACTTCGTTGCTGACGGTTTCGTCGTTCACAACTCGGAAGTTGTTTTTCACCGCAACCGCGAGGACCTGGAGAAGCAGGGGATTCTGTTCTGCGACATGGATACCGCGTTGCGCGAGTATCCGGAGCTCGTGAAGCAGTACTTCGGCAAGATCATCACCCCGGGCGACAACAAGTTCTCGGCGCTCAACACTGCGGCGTGGTCAGGTGGATCGTTCGTGTACATCCCGGCCGGCGTGAACTGCGAGATGCCGCTGCAGGCGTACTTCCGCATCAACAGCGAGAGCGCCGGACAATTCGAACGGACGTTGATCATCGCCGAAGAGGGCAGTCAGGTCCACTACATCGAAGGCTGCTCGGCTCCGGTGTACACGAAGGACTCGTTGCACTCTGCTGTTGTCGAGATCATCGTCAAGCCCTCGGCGCGCGTGACGTACACAACGATTCAAAACTGGTCGCCCAACGTCTACAACCTCGTCACCAAGCGTGCGCGTGTGGAAGCCGAAGGCCACATGGAATGGATTGATGGGAACATCGGCTGTCTGGCTGAAGGTTCGACGGTCACGACGCCGAGCGGCGTAAAGCCGATCGAACAGGTTGTACCCGGCGAAGAAGTGCTGTCGTTCGATCAGGCATCGGGCCAGCTCGTGTTCCGCACCGTCACCGCTAAGCGCTTCTCCGGCGTGCAGCCCGTACGCGAAGTCAAAGTCGGTGCCCGGTCGCTGACCGTGACCGACAATCACCCGTTCTTGTCCTATACCTACGACAAGTCGAAGGCGAAGAAGTTGGGTCGCTACGAGCTCGCCTACGTGCGTGCTGATCAGTTGACAACAGCCCTGGTGCCGCGCACGAGCATCGATTACGGAAACCCGTGGAAGCTCGAGCGCTTCGATGATTCCTCCACTTTCGTGACGGCCAATCAGTACGCCGGCGATCTCAGCGCCAAGCGCGCACGTGTCGCACGACTGACCCTTCCCGAGTTCACGACCGACAACCTGATGTGGTTGTTCGGCTTGTTCGTGGGCGACGGTTCGCTCGAGCCCGGCCGCACCACCTTCTCAGTCCCGTTGAACGATCGCGCCAATGCGCGCCTCTTATCAGTGATGGCCGAGCTGTTGCCCGACACTGTCCCCGACGTTCGCGCCGAAGGCGTCACCAGCCGGTGGAACTCCGTCGAACTCGTCGAGGTTTTCGAACGCAACGGCTTCCGCACCGGCGTGATGAACAAGCGCATTCCGGCGTGGGTGTTCGACGCCCCAGAATCGCAGCGGCTCGAATTCCTCGCTGGTCTGCTCGACAGCGACGGCTGTGCACCGCGGGGTCGCCGCGGCTTGTCGTTCAAGTCCGCGAATCTCGCGCTGGCGAACGACGTGGCCAAGCTGCTCGACACGCTCGGCTTGCTTGGCCATCTCTCGTCGGAAGCTGGCGGCGCTCGCCAGATCATGGGCTATGCATCGCAATCCCGCAGTGCGCATCGTGTCGACTTCGCTGCCGATGCTCGGGTCGTTGCTCGTCTGTCGCCCATGTTGCAGGAGGCCGTTGCGGCGCAGTCACAACCGGCGCTCGTGCACCATCGCACGATTGCTCGCTCGTCGATCGTCTGCCCCGATGCTCTTGACGTTCGCAAGGTCAACGTCGGCGATCACATCGGCGAGGTTCGCACGTGGGACATTGAAGTCGAAGGCACCGGCAACTTCGTGTCGCAAGGGTTCATCGTGCACAACTCCAAGCTCACAATGAAGTACCCGAGCGTGTATCTCGTGGGTCCGAAGGCGACTGGCGAGGTGTTGTCGGTGGCCTACGCCGGTGCTGGCCAGCACCAGGATGCTGGCGCCAAGATGGTCCACGCAGCACCCGAGACAACTTCCAAGATCGTCTCCAAGTCGATCTCCAAGGACGGCGGCATCACGACGTACCGCGGACTCGTTCGCGTCGATGAAGGCGCCTACGGCTGCAAGAGCCACGTGCAGTGCGACGCGTTGATCCTCGACGAAGACAGCGAGAGCCGTACCTTCCCGTACATGGAAGTGGGCGAGCGCGACGCGGAGATCGGCCATGAGGCAACCGTCTCCAAGATTGCCGACGAGCAGCTCTTCTACTTGATGTCGCGCGGCCTCTCGCAAGAACAGGCAATGGGCATGGTCGTCAACGGTTTCATCGAACCAATCACGCGCACATTGCCGATGGAATACGCCGTCGAGTGGAGCCGCCTTATCGAGCTGCAAATGGAAGGCAGCGTCGGCTAGACGCTGCCCCATCAGACCAGAAGCGTCGGTTAACCAGAGCGACGCGCTCCTGCAAGACTCGCACCTGTGGAACAGACACAGGATTACGACGACAAGCTGGTTGCCCTGCTCGAAGTGCTGTGGGGCGACGGCTACCTCTCACCGGGCGGCGACCACGAGACTGCACTCGTACTCGACGGGCTCGACCTGCGCGACATGTGCGTGCTCGATCTCGGGTGTGGCACCGGCGGCGGCGCGCTGTTCATCGCTGGCGAGTTCGCGCCAGCTGAAGTCATCGGCATCGACATCGAAGCGGGCGTCGTCGCGAAGGCAACCGACAACGCCATTGCTGCTGGTCTCGACGACCGAGTCTCGTTCCTCCAGGTCGAACCCGGTCCGCTGCCGTTTCCCGATGATCGCTTCGACCTCGTGTTCAGTAAGGACTCGATCGTGCACATCCCCAACAAGCACGCGCTGGCGCACGAACTGTTTCGCGTGCTGGCGCCCACGGGAGTATTCGCGGCGAGCGACTGGATGAGCGGCAGCGACGCGCCGCCTTCGCCCGAACTGTTGCACTATCAGCAGCTCGAAGGCCTCGGCTTTGGACTCGCATCACCCGACGTGTACTTCAGCGCGCTGCGCGGTGCTGGCTTCGAGCAGGTCTCGTACCTCGACCGCACCGCATGGCTGGCCGCGCGCTCGCACGTCGAACTCGAAGACCTCGACGGACGCCTGCGCCCGGTCATCGAAGCCCGTGTCGATCGGGCCTTTCTTGACCACGAGGTCGAGGTATGGACGGCGTTGTGTGGCGTGTTTGATACCCGCGAGCTAGGCGCTGGCCACTGGCGAGCAATCAAACCCTGACAGAATGGCGCCATGCCGATGCGCCAGGAGTGCAAACACTTCGAAAGCCGAACGTACCCAAACGGCGAAACCGTGCGGAAGTGCGACCTGAACCTGGCGCCCGACGCGCCCTGGCGCTGCCCAGCGCAATGCGACAAGTTCGAGCATCGCATGGACGCGGGTTGGACGTACGGCGCGATGGTCGCCGCCCAATCGCCGGAGGAACCACCTGGCCTCGACGACGGCTCCGCAGCGGCGTTACTCGACGAAGCGGAAGAATTCCTCAACTCGGTCGGCGCACAAGTGCTCGAAGAGGTGCGCCGGGAACAAGCACAGCGCGAGGGCCATCCCGCGGGTGGCCGCAAGCGGTTCTTTCGTCGCCGCAACGACTGATCATGAACGACATAAACAGCGGCCGGTGGATTCGGGCCCAATTCGGCCCGGGTGATTAGTCCTACCTGCGTAGTAGAATTCACTCCGTGCCAACGCCAACTTCCACGGCAGCGCCGCGCTACGAGGCCATCGACGCCGACGCTCCTGACCGCGATCTGCGCCTGGCCGCGGCCGAGCGTGCGGCCACGATGGCACTCCCCTCGGCCGAACTTGAGGTCTGGCGCTACAGCCGAATCGGCGAACTCGATCTTGCCACCTTCACGCCCGCAGCAGTGCAATCGACCGTGACCGGCGCCGACGCGCTGGCGCCTGCCAACTCGCAGTTGATCGAGGAATTGGTCGCCAGCATCACGCCGCACGATGTCTTTGACGAACTGAACGCCGCCTTCAACCGCACCGTGACCGTCAGCGTTCCCCCCGGCAAGGTGTTGCGCGAACCAATCGTCGTCACGCACCGCATCGCTGGCGATGGTTTGGCGCTCTATCCACGGCTACTTATCCATGGCGGCGCCGACAGCGAGTTCACCGTCGTCGAACGCTTCGAGAGCAGCGACGACACATTCGCTCTAGTTGTCCCGCGCCTGATCGTTCACGCATCGCAGGCCGCCCGCGTGTCGTACTTGGGTGTCAACCTGCTTGGCCCGCGCGTGTGGCAAATCGCGCACCAGCAAGCAACGGGCGAGCGCGACAGCACAACGTTGCTCGCCACGGTCGCGCTTGGCGGCGACTACGCCCGCGTGCGCACCGACGCACGCGTCGTCGGGCAGGGTGCAACGACCAAGCAGATCGCGCTGTACTACGCCGACGGCACACAGATGCACGACTTCCGAACGCTGCAAGATCACATCGCGCCGCGCACCAACAGCGACCTGCTGTTCAAGGGTGCCGTGCAAGACACAGCCAAGAGTGTGTACACCGGCCTCATCCGAATCCGCGAGGAAGCAAAGGGTTCGGTTGCGTTCCAGACCAACCGCAACCTGACGCTCAGCGCCGGCGCCTGGGCGGAGAGCGTCCCCAACCTCGACATCAAGACCAACGACGTCAAGTGCAGCCACGCCAGCTCGGTCGGCCCAATCGACGAAGAGCAGCGCTTCTACCTCGAGAGCCGCGGCATCCCGCCCGACGTCGCGCAGCGACTCGTTGTGCTCGGCTTCTTCGACGACGTCCTTGCAATGTTGCCCGTCGGCGACATGCGCGGCGATCTGCGCCGACGTGTCGAGCGCAAGCTTGTAGGCGGTGCGCCATGAGCACGATCGTTTGTAAATTCGATGAGCTCAAGACGAACACCTCCACCCGCTTCATGGTCAACGGCGTGCCCGTTGCAGTCGTTCGCCTTGGCGACGACATCTACGCCATCGGCGACACCTGCAGTCACGCCGATCTTTCGCTCAGTGACGGCGAAGTGTGGGCCGACGAGAAATCGCTGGAGTGCTGGAAGCACGGCAGCCGCTTCGACCTGCTGACCGGCGAACCGCTCACGTTGCCCGCCACGCAACCGGTGCCGGTGTTCGTTGCCCGAGTGGTCGACGGCAACATCGAGATCACCGTCGAAGTCGAGGGCGAGTCAGCAATATGAGCACGCTCGAGATCAAGGGCATTGTCGCCTCGGTGGCGGGCAAGCAGATCCTCAACGGCATCGACC
>Ga0335397_10005638_pt1 | contig 16333 bp, 13 predicted proteins | sample MAT04_FD_205740 | JGI IMG/M metagenome (GOLD analysis project Ga0335397, IMG submission 205740) | Freshwater microbial communities from Lake Fryxell liftoff mats and glacier meltwater in Antarctica - MAT-04 (spades assembly) (version 2) ... | reverse complement strand
GAGCGAGAAGACCCTCCGGGGCCGCAAACTGTGTGGCTCGGGCTTCAGCGGATGCACGACCTCGCTTGGGCCTGGGAAACCTTTGGCCCCGGAGCTCGCCGATGAAATGTGTAGAACAACGAGGCCGTTGGCCTGGGCTAAGGAAGCCTGGCCCTTCAGGCCGAAAGACAGAGACGGAGTCCGACCTCACAGACCTCTCGCTGCATTGGAAATCTCGCTGGTAGGTCATTTCCCACCGACATCCAGGAGCTACACCCAACTCACTTGGAGCGGGGCGCGGGGGCAAGGTAGGGGAGCCACACGGCCCCGTGGCCTGTTTCGTTATCGTGGCCGTTTGGCCCGAGATCGCGTGCCCACGTCGTCAAGTAAGAACGAACCTTCGCCGAGTTCCAGTCCGTGTTGCGTGAGAGGCAGAGCACGGCGGCGGCGGCGGCCTGCGGAGTCGCGCACGAGGTGCCGCTGAACGGCCGCGATCGCATGTATGTTCCGAACGGAATCGGAGCTACCACGTCTGGCTTCGGCTGTGGCGAGTTCGGGCCACACGCGCTGAACGAAGCCCGTTTGAAACTGGTATCAACCGCACCGACGGTGATCACTTCTGGGCCGTCGCCGGGGAACGGGATGCTTCCGGCGAGCCGCACTTCGCTCAGATACGCGGCCAACGAGTTCAGGTGGAACTTACCAGGCTTCCCCTTCTCCTGACGAACTCGCAAGGCATACGAGATACCGGAACCGGACGTCGGCGTGAAGCGGGCGAGCGTCGCGGGCGGGTCGGTTTGCTGGCGATACGTGACCCCTTCGGGTTGCTTGCCCGTCGTGGGGTCGATCACCTCGATGCTGTACCGGGCTTCCGGGTCCGACCAGCAGACTTCGAGCGATACCCGGCCGTCGTACCACGGGGAGACGTTGTTCAGAGTTACTTTTTCGGTCCACTGGTGGAAGCCGTCCGCGGCCGCGTTGAACACGCCCGACCAGTGCCGCTGAGCAGTGTTCCCGGCACACGAGAAGAACAGCGGATCACCGGGCTTGGTGCCGTCGCCGAGGATTTCTCGCAGCTTGCGGTGAGTGGGGCCGTTCCCTTCGCCATCGCTCCAGCTTGGCATCACGACGGAACAGGTGATGACCTTCACCCCTTGTTCGCGTGCCCAGCGGACGGCGTCGAGGAACGTCTCGGGGCTATCAGTGTCCCAGTTCGAGAGCAGAATTTCGGCTTCCGGGGCGATGGCGTGAACGACCTCGGCAACGAGGATACCGTGCTGGCTGTTCTTCCATTCGAGGTTGCCGTCTTTGCGGGCTGAACGGGGGGTGACCTTGGCAGGAAGCGACTTGCCGAGAAAATCGCGATAGCCACGGAAGCCAGTGTCGAGAACGAGAATCTTGATCCCTTTCCCGCAGAACCCGGCTTCTTGCCAGTCCGGGATGCCGAGGGAATCGAGGTGCGCGGCTCGTTCGCGCGGAAGTTGCTGATCGCGGTTGGTCGCCCACTCAGGAAGCGCAGCATCGGCGGCGAAAATAGCTGAGCTGAAGGATGCGCCATAGATGCAGCAGGATACCAGAAGGTAACGCATGACGAAGAGGGGGTGAGGATTGTCGGAGTGTCTGGCGGGGTGTTCGGGCAGTGAATTGAATGGTATCATGTTCAGTGCGGGTTCGCAAACAGGTGGTGCGGGATTTACCACATTTTCACCGTTCCGCTGCCATTTACCACTGCCAGGATGGAGGGTTGATGTCGCGTACCCGCCTCACGGCCCTGACCGCGCTCGGGCTACTCATCTTTTCGACCACGGTGTTCTTCGCTCGCCGGGGAACCGGTGGCGTCGATGTCGGTCCGGCCGGCACATCGGTTTGGGAAGTCACGTTGACCGTTCGGGGTGAGTTTCCCACGAAGAAGAATCCCAAGAAGGAATCGCGGCTGATTCTGAACTCGCCACCCGATTTCCGACGGCAGAATATCACCGATCCTTCGTGGAGAAGCGACGAACTCACCCGGCCCGAAGGCCGTGCCGGTGCGAAAAGCCCACGTGAACAGAGCGCCTGGAAAGCCAAGCCCGGTGCGACACCCGAGAAGGGGTATCGACTTAACTACACGTTCCGAGTAGTGCTCGGCTCGCACCAACCGACCAGTTCGATGGCACGGCGGGCGAAGCAACTCGATGCTCCGCCAAAACTGCAATCGGACAAGCCCGACAAGAGCCTCGTCTCGACCCCGCGAATTCAGAGCAATAGCCCCGAGATCGAGAACCTGGCGCTGGAAGTCGGCGGCGACAAACCCGCGTCCGAGCAGTTCCGGGCCTTCCACGAGTACGTGACGGCATTGCCGTTCCACACAGGCCCCGGGCAGACGGCGCTGGATTGTCTCCGCAACAACGGTGGCGACGACACGGGCAAGAGCCGACTTCTCGTGGCGCTCTGTCGCAGCCACAAGATTCCGGCGCGGGTCGTGGTTGGCATCGTGCTGAACGCCAACGCGCCCCCTGTCTTTCACCGCTGGGTCGAGGCGTGGGTGAAGACACCGGAGCGTGGCGAACACTGGGTGCCCGCGTGCCCCACATTCGGGCAATACGGTGTTCAAAAGTGGCCCAGTAACTATCTTGTGGTGCGACTCGGCGATGGTCCTGTTGTGAGTACTCTGGGAACGCAACGGACCACGTTGTTCGCGCGTCCGCTTCCCGATCACCCGGCTAACGAGTCGCGAGTCCAGTCGTTCTGGCGAGCGGTCTCGCTGAACAATCTGCCGCCGGCCGAGCAGCACCTCGCCCGCTTTCTGGTGCTCCTCCCACTGGCCACCGTCGTGGTGAGTATCTTCCGCGTGGTGATTGGGATTCGCACGTTTGGCGTATTCACGCCGGCCCTGCTCGGTCTGATCTTCCGGGACCTGCATAACCTTCCGTGGGGCATGGGGATCTTCACCGCCACGGTCATCGTCGGCTGGCTATTCCGCAAGATGCTCGACCGCTATCACCTGTTGCTGATCCCGCGAACCGCCGTGATGCTCACGCTGATCGTCCTGTTCTTGCTCGTGGTACTCGGCTTGAGCGCACGGTACGGAGTTCTGATTACCGGCTACATCGCGTTGTTCCCAATCATCATTCTCACACACATGGTCGAACGGTTCTGGACGCTCGAAACCGAGGACGGCGTGGCGTCGTCGTTCCGAACCCTCGTGGGCACGCTGGTCGTGTCGATTGCCGTGGCAGTTGCTCTCAGCCCGGATGCCGTTGGTCGCTGGGTCTTCCGCTACCCCGAGACACTTGGTGCCGTGCTCGCGGTGCTGCTCCTGCTCGGTCGCTACACCGGGTACCGACTCACGGAGTTGTATCGCTTCCAGGACGTGATCGAGTTCCCTGAGAGGAAGGAAGGCGGAAGGATGAAGGATGAACCAAAGAAGACAGAGAGCAAGGACAGTGAAAAGAAGGGTGAAGTCAAAGTGGCAGCGGTTGAGCAATCCGTGCCACCGGGGAAGTAGCTATCCGGATTCATCGTTCATCCTTGCGAGAGCCTCTGATGTTTTGGTCGTCGCGACTGAAGGGACTGCGAGCTGCGGGTGTGCTGGGGATGAACGCCCGGAACACCGGGTGCATTCTTGACTACAACCCGAGGGGCCGATTCCCGTACGTCGATAGCAAGCGGAAGATGCACGAGCTTTGCCGTGAGATCGGGGTGCCCACACCTGACCTCTATGCGGCGTTGCTTTCGCACTCGTCGCTTCGTCACCTGCCCCGACTGCTGGAGCAGCGCACCGATTTCGTGGTGAAGCCCGATCGCGGTGCCGGCGGCCGCGGTATCATGGTGATCACCGGGCGGAACGGTGCGAACTACGTTCGCCACAACGGCACGCTCCTTTCCGCCGAAGACCTCCGTCAGCACCTCTCTGGCATCCTCTCCGGCCTGTTCTCGCTCGGCGGCAATGAGGACGAAGCACTGATTCAGCAGCGGGTGATTCCCGACCCGGTGCTGGAGAAGATCAGCTATCAGGGGACGGCCGACATTCGCGTGATCGTCTACCGTGAGGAACCGGTGATGGCGATGCTCCGGTTGCCGACGAAGGCATCGGGCGGGCGGGCGAACCTGCACCAGGGCGCGATCGGTGCGGGCGTGGACATCGCAAGTGGTCGCACGCACCACGCCGTGCTTCGCGACCGCAAGGCCGAGATTCACCCGGACACGGGCGAGAGCGTAATCGGCTTCCAGGTTCCGCACTGGCCCGAGATTCTGGAGATGTCGCGGCGTGTGAGTCGGGCCGTGGGGATGGGGTACATCGGGGCCGACATTGTGCTCGACCGCACGCGTGGCCCGCTGTTGCTGGAAGCAAACGCACGGCCAGGGTTGGCGATCCAGATATCGAACGCTCGAGGACTGGCCCCTGAACTGGCGAAAGTCGATCGGCAGCGAGGAAATAGCCCGGCGCCCACGCCGGGTTCCCGAACCACGGCGTAACGCCGAGCTATCTGGATCGAGGAGCACCACGATGCGCACCGCCCACGGAATTCTGCTGATCCTCATCCTCACCACGACCGTGAGCGTCGCGCCGGGCCAGCCACCAATTGCCAATTCCCCCGCACGAGTCGGCACCGTGATCCTCGCAGGCGGAATGCCCGAGCCAGAGTTGATCGCGCTCAGCGTGGCCGCGGGAACGGCACAACCCGACGCCGACTTCGTGCTCGATTCCACCCGTGCGGAAACCATCATCAAGCCGTTCCTCGATCGGCTCAAACCGGCAACCGTGATTCCGGTTGGCTCGTTCCCGAAGAACCACGACGCGAGCCGACGCTGGGGAATCTCCGATCCCGTTGCGCGGCCCATCGAAGCTGACCCGGTTGCGTTCGCGTGGTCGCTGTTCCCGAAAGCGGAGCGTGTCGTCGTATCGCCTCGCATTCCCAGCGGGGAGTTGCTTCAAGCCGCGTGTCTTGCGGGTAGCCTCAAGGCTCCGCTGTTCGTGCTCCGGGAAGGCGACGACCCCGTGAAGGGGTTGAAGGAACTGCTCGCGACGCGGGGAACGAAGGAAGTTCTCGCGGTGGGTGCGGCGGTGACTGCGTGCCAGAAACTGGAAGGGTTGAAGATCACCGAACTCGCGGACGCCACAGCGGTGGCCAAGGCTCACCGCAAGGAACTCACTCGCAGTGGCAAGATCGACATTCTCGTTCTCACGAACCCGATCGATCCGCAGAGCCTGCACAGTCTCGCGCCGTGGGTCGCGGTGAAGCGACGGGGTGCCTTACTGCTCACTGGCCCCGATGGGAAAGACGCTCGCCTCGTGGTTGCTGCCGCGATGAACGACCGGGACACATCGCAGGCCGACGCGATGATCGTCGTCGCGAACGCCGCCGCAATTCCGCAGACGAAGCGTGAGAACCCCGCGAAGGGGAAGGACGAGCAAATCGACGTCGAACCGTGGGTTCCGGAAGGCGACGAGCTAATCTCGCTCACCACTGGTCGACTGTTTCACGCAGACCGTGCCCTCGTGCCCCTGATGCTCGCCCGCCAGAAAATTCTCGACCGCACGCCCGGCCCGCCGAAGATCCTCATCGCCAGCAACCCCGGCGACGGGCTTCCTCTACTGGAGACGTTCTCCCGAAACACCGGTCGCGAGTTGGAGAACGCCGGCTGGAAGGTCATCGGGCGATACGGCAAGACGAACCTTACCGCGAAGGAACTCCGTGAGCTGCTCCCCGAACAGGACGCCTTCCTGTGGGAAGGCCACTACCGCACGCTCATCGACCATTTCGAGTTTCTGAAGTGGACGGAACCGCTGCGGCCGTCGGTGATGTTCCTGCAAAGCTGCCTGGCACTGAACCCGGACGAGGCTGCGTTGCTGTTCGATCGCGGCGCGGCGGCGGTGGTCGGCACGCCGAACCGCACGTACTCGGGTTCCGGGGGCGCACTCACGCTGGGGTTCTTCGACTCGATCGCCTACGACGGTCGCAGCACGGGCGGGGCGATGCGGCACGCGAAGAACTTCCTGGTGTGCTACCAGGAGTTGAAGGAGAAGCGACTTGGCGAGGCTGCGAAACTCGGCGGCGCGAACCAGCGGGCCGCGTGGACGTTCACGATCTGGGGCGACCCCACCTTGAAGATGCCGAAACCCACACCGCCCGCGAACGCACTCCCCTCGCTGAAGTGCGAGATGGTGAAGAACACGATCGCAATGTCGCTGCCCGAGAAGAAGTATCCCTCGACGGAGGTTCCGCCGTACAAGGCGGAGATGTGGCCCGGCGGCCGACTCGCAGGGCTGATCACGACGGACATCGAAGACAAGTGGCTCTCGCCGCTCGCGTTCGCGGAGATTGCAATGCCCAACGGCCCCGCGGATCATGTGCCGCACCTGTCGTCGAAGGTGCCGGGCAAGAACTGGGTCTTCCGCTGGGACGCACGCCGACAGGTGGGCTATCTGCTGGTGATCCCCCGCGAGAAGGACGAGGGGAAGGTCGAGTTCCGTGTGAAGTGGGAACTCCCGCCCGCGTCTTGAATCCATCAGCCGCTTGCGGCTTCGCATGTATGCGAAGCCGCAAGCGGCTGAAGTCTATCACGTTGCCATCGTGACGGTCTCCACCTCCGTGTAGAGTTGTAGCGCGTACTGGCCGAGTTCGCGGCCGATGCCGGACATCTTGAAGCCGCCGAACGGTGCGCCCGCGTCGAACACGTCGTAGCAGTTCACCCACACCGTTCCGGCACGCAGCCCGTTCGCCATTCGCAGGGCCTTCTTGATGTCCTTCGTCCACACCGCAGCGGCCAGGCCGTAGATCGACTTGTTGCCGCGAGCCAGCACTTCGTCCACGTCCTTGAACTTGAGGATGCTCATCACCGGCCCGAAGATTTCCTCCTGGGCAATCTTCATCTCGTCCTTCACGTCGCTGAACACGGTCGGCTGCACGAAGTAGCCCTTGTCGCCAACGCGACTGCCGCCGGCCAGCATCCGTGCGCCGTCTTTCTGGCCGGCGTCGATGTAGCCGAGCACGCGGTCCATCTGCTCCTGCGAAACCTGCGGGCCCTGCTGGTTGGCCATGTCGAACGGATCGCCCACCTTGCGGCCCTTCGCCTTGGCCGCGATCTTCGCCACAAACTCGTCGTACACCGACTCCTGCACGAACAGTCGGCTGCCGGCGCAACAGCATTGCCCCTGGTTGAAGAACAGCCCGAAATACGCACCCTCGATGGCCGCATCGAGATCAGCGTCGGCGAACACGATGTTCGGCGACTTCCCGCCAAGCTCCAGCGACACACGCTTGAGGTTGCTTTGTGCGGCGGCTGTCATCACGATTCGGCCGGTGCCGGTTTCGCCCGTAAACGCGATCTTGTCCACGTCCATGTGACCCGTCAGTGCGGCACCGGCTGTGGGGCCGTAACCCGGAACGACGTTGATCACACCATCGGGGAAGCCGACTTCCTGGGCCAGTTGTGCGACTCGCAGCGCCGTCAGCGGCGTTTGCTCGGCGGGCTTGAGCACGAGCGTGTTGCCGCACGCCAGCGCTGGACCCCACTTCCACGCCTGCATCAGCAGCGGGAAGTTCCACGGGATGATCTGCCCGACGACGCCGATCGGCTCGTGACGTGTGTAGGTGAAGTATGGCCCGTCGATGGGGATGGTCTGGCCGAAGATCTTGTCGGCCCAGCCGCCGTAGTAGCGGTAGCACTGGATCGACAGCGGAATGTCGGCGGCGAGCGAGTCCGCGATCGGCTTGCCGTTGTCGAGCGTTTCGAGCGCGGCGAGTTCCATGCGGTGGGCTTCGACCGCGTCCGCGAGTTTGTGCAGCAATCGCCCGCGTTCGGAGGCGTTCATCTTCGACCATGGGCCGGTCTCGAACGCGGCGCGAGCGGCCTTCACGGCGAGGTCGATGTCGGCCTTGTCTCCTTCCGCCACGTTGCAGATGACGCTGCCATCGCTGGGGTTGAGCGTCTCGAATGTCTTGCCGCTGACGCTGTTGACCCACTTGCCGCCGATGAGCAGCTTCTGGTCGGGCACGGTGGGTTTGGCGTGGCGGGATTTCGGTGCCGGTGCGGTTGCGGTCGTCATGGGAGAGCCTCCGGGGATGGCGAGCGAAGTGAACGTCGTCATTGTCCCCGCGAGAACGAGCGAGTCAACCCGCTACCGACATTGTGCAGATAGTGAACGTAGGTACAAATTGATTCCAGACGAGGGGGACACCCCTCTCCAGAGACTCCAGAACCAAGGGTAACTCTTCAGAATCAAGGCCAACTCTTCAGAATCAACGCCAACTCTTCAGAACCATCATGTTTCGTCTGGAAGAAAGATCGTTAGAGAATGAGGTGCAACCATGAACACACTCGCTTTTGAACTTCGCCCGATGAGTCAACTCCTCGACACGGAACAGTCCGCCACGGCAGACTGGGTTTGGGATGGGTACCTCGCCCGCGGCAACATCACGCTCCTCACCAGCCAGTGGAAGTCGGGTAAGACCACGCTCCTTGCTGGGTTGTTACGAGCATTTGAGCATGGGGGCACGTTCCTCGGTCGCGACTGTGCAACTGCCTCCGCGGTGGTTGCGTCGGAGGAATCGGCCGCACACTGGGCGGAACGGACGCGAGCCATTCCGATTGGCTCAAAATCACGCCTGCTGTCGCGTCCGTTCATCGGTCGCCCAACGCCTGAGCAATGGGACGCACTCATTTGCCGGGCAGAAGCCCTGCGTGCCGAAGGCGACCTTGATGTGTTCGTCGTCGATCCGCTGGCTTCGTTCCTGCCAGGTCGCAGCGACAGTGACCCGGGAACGCTCCTCGACATGCTTCAACCACTTCGTCGCCTTACGGACGCGGGAGTTGCCGTGCTGGTGCTGCATCACCCGCGAAAGGAGGCTGCCGACGAGGGAAGCACCGCCCGCGGAAGTGGGGCGTTGTTAGGGTTCGTGGACATCATTCTGGAACTGCACCGTTGCGGCACGTTGGCGTCCGACGATTTCCGTCGGCGGTTGGTCGGGTTGTCACGTCGCCCGCAGACACCACGGACTCTTGTCTACGAGTGGGTGGTGGGCACGCCGGAGTTCCGTGTGGTGTCAGACCCGCCCGCGATCCGGTTCAAGGAGAACTGGACGATCCTGCGTGTGATTCTGGAGTCGCGTTCCCGAGCAGCCACACACAAGGAGTTGCTGACGGACTGGCCAACGGATCGGGTGCCCCCGTCAGCGAGTTTACTGTACGAGTGGCTGGGGCGTGCCGCGAAGGACGGCTTGGTGGAGCGCATCGGCAACGGAACCAGGAAGGAGCCGTTCCGCTTCCGCTTGACACGCCCAGGCGACGATTGCTTCGGGCGGTTGGATCGGCTCGGGCCTCTGCGGAGATAGCACGATGCGAGCCACGGAGTTCATCCCCGTGGGTGCCTGGAGATGTCAGAAGACCACGGGGGTGAACCCCGTGGCTCGCCAGGCAAGGGCCGGTTGCAACGGTAGTGCGGAACGTGGCGAGTCGTCTTCACTTCACAATTCTCTCGGTTGCGATCTCACTGACACGTGGTAGTTCCCATTGTCGATGTCCGTATCCAGAGATCATGCGATCAGCAAGGATGCTGACGCTTCAAAATACGGAACGGATACCATGTTCGCTTTCAAGCACTGGCTGCGGCATTCGCTCGCAGTCGTTGGAATAGCCAGCGGTGCTGGCTCGGCTTTCGGCCAGGCTCCACCGGCAACGTTGCCGGTCACCATTGAGCCAAATACGGTCGTCGCGGAACCGGGGGAGGCTGCAGCCCCCCTACAGTCGGCCGAGCCGTTACCACCGGCAGCGCCTCCCGCACCCGGAGCACCCGCGGCTGCCTGTGAAACCTGCGGCGACTTCAACTTCAAGAAGGTCCCGCCGGTTCGAGCACTTCCCCGCCCGGGAATGTTCCCGATTCCACCAAGCGGCCCCGGGTATTACAGCGCTCTCGACGCACTGCGTGGGAAGTGCAGCGAGAAGCCGCCGCAGTCGGGATATCCGGCGTTCGCGCTGATGCAACACTCGTTGTTCGATGCCGACTGGCGATATCTCGACGATCCCAAAACACCACCGAAGGACATCTCTGAGCGCCTGAAGAGAATGCATCTCGGCTCGAACTGGCTGTTCTCAACCGGCGGCACAGCCTGGACTCGATACTTCTCGGAAACCAATAGCCGACTCACCGGCACGGATAACAACTTCAGCCAGTACCGGGCGCGCGTGTACGGGGATTTGTGGTACAAGGACTTCTTCCGCATCTACGCGGAAGGGATCTTCGCGGGAACTCAGGGACTCGACCTCCCGGCGCTGCCGATCGACCTGAATCAGAACGACTTCCTGAACCTGTTCATCGACTTGAAAGTGTGGGAGTTCGGAGACACTCCGGTATACGCCCGCGTCGGTCGGCAGGAATTGCTCCTTGGGTCACAACGGTTGATCTCTCCGCTCGACTGGGCGAACACCCGCCGCACGTTCCAGGGCGCTCGCATCATGACAACCGGGGAGAAGTTCAACTTCGATGCGTTCTGGGCGCAGCCGGTGATCCCGAATTCCAAGGGGATCGACTCAGTCGATACCAACATCAACTTCGCGGGTGTGTGGGGTACGTACAAGCCCAAGAAAGGGACCACCGTCGATCTGTACGCCTTGATGTTCGACAACAAGAGCACGATCGTTCAGAGCGGGATCAATCGAGCTCCGAATAACATCAACACGATTGGTTCGCGCTACGCTGGCGACAAGGACAGCCGGTTCCTGTGGGACTTCGAAGGAGCAATCCAGTTCGGCCAGCAGGGGACCAACGACCTGTTCGCCGGGATGGCCACTGCCGGGTTGGGGTATCACCCCAAGGACGTGAAGTGGAACCCGACGATGTGGCTGTACTACGACTACGCCAGCGGCGACAACAACCCGAACTCCGGTTCGTTCAACACCTTCAACCAGCTGTTCCCGTTCGGGCACTACTACCTCGGCTGGGCCGACATCGTTGGCCGCCAGAACATCCACGATGTGAGCGCCTCGCTGACGCTGTACCCGGCGAAGTGGATGACGCTGTGGTTGCAGGCACACAACTTCTGGCTCGCAAGCTCGAAGGACGCGCTGTACGGGCCGGCTGGCGGTGCACTGCGCCGCGATGCCACGGGCGCTGCCGGGAACTTCGTCGGGAACGAACTGGACACGATCATGAACTTCCATCTGGGCAAGCGCACCGATCTGCTGGTCTCGTACTCGTACCTGTTCGCCGGCGACTTCTTGCGGAACACGCAGCCAGCCGGCGCGGGTTCGGCGAACTCGAGTACCCTGGCAGTCATCATGAACTACCGCTGGTGATGTTGTGCGCCGAAGCGGCAGTTGTGACGGTTCGCTCTTGTTTTGCAGCCGCCGCTGCAAAACAAGAGCGCACTTCAAATCGCGCAAACGTGGGGTATCTCATTTTGCATTTTGCAGTCAGTATTTTGCAGTTTGCAGTGATTCCAAATCGCCGCGAGGCAAAAGGCGACTGCAAACTGCAAAATGCGAACGAAGCCGCGAGTTCCTCGCTACACCTTGCCCAGCTTTCCCAGTTCTCATGAATTTCTCCCTGTTAGTTCGCTGGACCGCAGCCTCCGCACAGTCGATACTGGATGGAGAGAAGTGTCTGGCCGCGCCAATTCGCTGGAGAAAAGCTGTGCATTACCTGAATCGACTCATGTGCGCGACGGTATTCGTCGGCCTCTCTGCGTCGTCGGGATTCGCACAACAAGGCTCGGTCACGACGGGGGGCGGAAATTCCCTCGGTAGCCTGACTGGCACGGGCGGTCTGGCTGGTGGTCTCGGAGGTGGTGGAGGTGGCGCAGGTGGCGGCGGCGCTGGTGGTGGCGGCGCTGGTGGTGGGGCAGACTCGCTCGGTGGCACCGCGCTGCAAACGATGCAACCCGCTCCGCAACTTGGGCCACCGACCGGTCAGAACAACGGTGCGCTGGATCCGTCCAATTTCCTCTCGGGTTATTACGCCAACCCGTACTACCAGGGCTTGATTACCGCCCCGACCAACCAGGGACCTGGCGGCTTCGGTACGCCCCTCTCCGGCACGGGGAGTCTGGGTGGAACGGGAGGCGCTCGCGGCACGTCACGACCCGCAGGTGGGGGAGCCACGGCCGCCCGAACCACGGGTGCGGCTGGCGGTCTGGCGGGTGGACGAACCGGCGGCGCGGGTGGCGGTCTCGGCATGGCCGCGAATAACTCTTACGGCGTGGTGATCCCGCTGCCCGTGCAGATCACATATGCTGCCGTGGCGGATTTCAGCTCCCCACCGATCGTTGCTCCGCAACTTCAATCCGACCTTTCGGGGATGATCAGCCGATCACTCGGCGCGATTGCGAACCCGGCAGGGGTTCAGGTGGTCCTGGGTGCGGGAAATAACGTGGTTCTGCGAGGAACTGTGCAGAACGCTCGCGAGGCCCGGCTCGTCGAGGGAATGGTTCGCCTCACGCCCGGCGTCGGGTTCATCAAGAACGAATTGTCGTTCCCGGTCGCAGTGCCACAGCCATAGTCTTCGGCTGATCCCATCGCTGGCACGTACAATACCTGCGGTAGCCCACAAACCGCAGGGAATCCGCATGGGCGGCGTTAATCCGTACATCCGCAAAGTTACATTGAACCGACCCGAACGGCCGTTCAAGGTCACGTTCATCGACGAGGAAACGAACTCGTCGAAAACGTACCTGATGGACCCGTCCACGTTCCCGTATGGCCACATCGGTCTCGATGGCAGCCTGCTGGCAATCGCCGAGGAAGCGGGGGTGGAGATCAACCACTCCTGCGGCGGCGTGTGTGCGTGTTCGACGTGCCATGTCTACGTTCGGGACGGGCTGAAGACGTGTTCACCCGCCACCGAGAACGAGGAAGACGAACTCGACAAGGCACCGGCGCTGACGATCGAGTCGCGGCTGAGTTGTCAGTGCGTTCCGGATGGTTCCGCCGATCTGGTGATCGTGATCCCGAAGTGGAACCGCAATCAAGTGACCGAGGGCCATTGAATTGACCGGAAGTTGTCCACGCGCCGGGCCGTTGGACAGAGTGTGCACAACCGGCGAACCTGTGCAGATTACCAGGTTCGATAATGCTGCTCGAAACCGCTTGCTAGTATCTGGCATGGCGATTGCCAACGCCGTATGATCCAGTAACGTTCCCTTCTTGAACGCACCTCATGTCACGAGGAAATATCATGCGACGCTGGCTAGCAGCTCCACTTTTGTTCGGTGTGCTCACCGCACTGATTCTGTCGTCCGACACTCCTCAGGCACAAGGTGCTGACCCGGTCGAGGAGACGTTTTTGACGGCCGACGGGATCCAACTCCGTGGCTTGTTCTTGGCATCGGAGAAGAACCCAGCATCGGATGCAGTCGTGATTCTGCTTTACCCACCGGGTAAAGACAACAACATGAACAAGGGTGACTGGAAAGGGCTGGCCACGACGCTCTCGAAGGAAGGGTACAACGTGTTCCGCTTCGACTGGCGTGGCCACGGCCAGAGCACCGATATCAAGGACCCGGCGCGGTTCTGGAACCTTCAGGCGCCGACCGACCAGTTCCCACCGAACCCGTTCAGCGGGCCGTGGAACACTCCCCGCATGGTCATTGGCGCACCCGGACCAGGTGTGAAAAAGATCAAGAACGACCTGTTCTACAAGGACTTGCGTAACCCGTTGCAATACACGCCGACGTTACTGCTCGACCTCGCGGCGGCACGGCACCACCTCGATACCAAGAACGATAACGGCAACGTGAACACGAGTTCGATCTACCTGATTGGCGCAGACACGGCCGCGACCATCGGGCTGGCCTGGCTCACGACCGAGTGGAACCGACCGGCTTTCTCGCCCACGCCAAACCAACTCGCGTTCAACGGTCCGGGCGGTTTCCCGACTTACAAGTACGTCCCACAGCCCCTGGCGGGCGGGATGCCGAACGAACTCGGTGGCGGCGACGTCTCGGGTGCGGTGTGGCTTTCGGCATCTCGACCACTCACGATCCCCGAGCCTCTCGTGAAGGGATGGGTCAAGGGCACACCAAAGCTCCGCGAGAATAACCCGATGTTGTTCCTCTTCGGGCCAAAGGACACCAACGCCAAGAAACAGGCCACCTTCTTCACTGATGAAGTGCTGGTCGCCAAGCCACCAGCCGGGGCCGCACTCTCGAAGCTCGATCAGACACTGAGCGTGGAAGTGAAAAACGGTGCGGGTTTGAACGGCGCTGCACTGCTCGGCGCGAACGTGGGTACGGAAGAGACGATTCTTCAGTATCTCGCCGCGATCCAGAAGAACCGCGCCAAGTTGATCCGCAAGAACCGTGGCTTCACGGCTCCGTGGTCGATCCAGCTTGGCCAGGACAACACCCTCGCCGGGCCTGGGTTCGGCTTCCGACCTTGATCGTCTCGGATCCTGTAACGCGAAGTGCGGAATGAAAACCAGCCACGTTGCTGGAGTTCATTCCGCACTTCGCGTTAACCGTTCGGCGAGCCACGGGATAATCCCCGTGGCTCGCCTCGCCGCTATCGACCGTAGACTTTCTTCGGATCGAAGATGCGTTCACCGATCACGGTGAGTTCGCCGTCGTCGAGCTTGCGGAAGAAGCAACTCTTGTAGCCTTCGTGGCACGCGGCACCGCCGATCTGACGCACCTTCAACAGCACCGTGTCGGCATCGCAGTCGATGTAGATACCAACCACTTCCTGCACGTTGCCGCTTTCCTCGCCCTTGCGCCAGAGCTTGTTTCGGCTCCGGCTGAAGTAGACGGCCCGGCGGGTTTTCACGGTCTCGTCGAACGCCTCGCGGTTCATCCACGCGAGCATGAGCACATCGCCCGTATCCGCGTCCTGGGCGACAGCGGGGATCAGTCCACCAGCTTTATCGAAGTCTAACATCGGTTCGTGGGTAGTTGTTGGTGGGTTGGTGTTGGAGTGGTAGTTGGTGGGTTGGTGTTGGAGTGGTTGGTGTTGGTGAGTCGGATCTCGGATCGAATCCACACACAATTCACCACAACAACCAACATACAACAACCCACTACCAGACCACTATCGCATGTACTGGGCATCGGGGTCGTTTGGCGGCAGGGATTTCCGGGCCGCGAACGCCGCCTTCACGTCGGTCCGCATCAGCACGACGAGTGCCCAGATTCCGAATGGCACCCCGCTGAAGCAGCACCCCGTTGTGCCCGGAATGAGGGTGATGATCGCCGCGATCACACTGATCGCATACCCGGAGAGGCCACGCATGAAGAACGCGCCGACGATCACGAACAGGTTGAGAACCGCAGGGATCGCGAGCGTGATCGCATTGTTGCGGACGAAGTCGTCGCGGTTCGCGTTCAGCGCGTTCTCGAATTCCTCGGTCTTCTTCTCCAGGTCGGCTTTCTGCGGTCCGGCGGGTTGCTGAGCGGCCAAGTCGTGCAGGAACTTGACGAGCACATCGGGCTGGAACACGAACGGGATGGAAAGGCCTATCGTCACGGCGAGGCCGAACAGGGCGTTGAGGATCATGAACACGGCCGGAGCCGTGACCGCGCGACGAGCCACGTCCAGATCACGCGGGGTGAGCGAGCGAGACTCTTCAAATCGGTCGTCGGGATAGCGGGACATGAACGCCCTCGGCAGTCAGTAGGTAATCAGGCTGAAACAATCGCGGCCCGGAAGCAACGCCCGGCCATTCAAGAACGACAGTTCGATCAGGAACGCGCAGCCGATGACGATGCCGCCAGCTCGTTCGATCAGATTGCAGGCGGCCGCCATCGTGCCGCCGGTTGCCAGCACGTCATCGACCATGAGCACTCTCGACCCGGGCTTCACCGCGTCGGAGTGAACATGGAGTTCCGCCGACCCGTATTCCAGGTCGTACTTGAAACTGTGCGTTGTGTGGGGAAGTTTGCCGGGCTTGCGGAGCGGGATGAGGGCCTTGCGGAGTTCCAGGGCCATCGGCGCGGCGAACAGGAATCCACGAGCCTCGGCGGCCGCGATGGCATCAAGGCGTTCGGTCGCATAATGGCTCGATAGCCTTGCCACGGAGTAGCCGAATGCGTTGGGATCGCTCAGGAGCGGGGTGATGTCCTTGAACAGGACGCCCGGCTTCGGGAAATCGGGCACATCGCGGATGTAATCTTTCAAGTCCATGGCATCGCCCCCGGGTACCGGATTGTCTTAGCGTTCGATGGTGATCTTGGCGAGCCACGGGGTTTATCTCCGTGGTGTTGTCTTGTGTCTGCGAGCCACGGGGTTTATCCCCGTGGTGTTGGGGTGAAGGATGCACCACGGGGATAAACCCTATCCCGTTCGGCACGTTATTTGCGCGTTGCGCATTTATGGTACTCTGGTTAACCTCACGGCGAACTATCGCCGGGAGGTCGTTATGGCCAAGTCCGTTTCTGTTCAAGCC
>Ga0335397_10005637_pt1 | contig 16333 bp, 16 predicted proteins | sample MAT04_FD_205740 | JGI IMG/M metagenome (GOLD analysis project Ga0335397, IMG submission 205740) | Freshwater microbial communities from Lake Fryxell liftoff mats and glacier meltwater in Antarctica - MAT-04 (spades assembly) (version 2) ... | reverse complement strand
TCGTGGCTCATGGTGTAGAGCGGCAGGATTTGCGACTCTTCAATGATGCGGAAGTAGGGCAGCGCAAAGTCGCCGGGGATGCCAAAAATCTGCCGTGCGCCGTGCCTTTTGAGCGCGTGCAAGAGTTGTTCGGTGAGATTCATGGGGATCACTCCTGGGTAAAGGTGGGGGAATTATGGCGTTCATGGCTGGTGTGGGGTGTTCAGCCGACCGCCGGAGTTTGGTTGGTTGGCATGGTGATGGCCGTGGGTGGCAGGGCAGGCATTGGGGCGGCGGCCTCATACTGTCAAAGGCCCAGAAATCGGCCGCCACCCCAATACCTGCCCTGCTGGCGGGCAGTGTCTGGACTCGGGCGGGGAGTCAAAACGCGGATGGTCCTTGGCTTGGCCAATTTCAACGAAAATTTTCGCCGAAATCCCTCAAATGGGGGATGCCCAAGCCGGGCGGGGGCACAGACAATGAATGGTTTTGCGATTTTCGGCAATTCTTAAAAGTACGTGATTTATTGCTATGTTTAAAAGAGCAACTTATTCAACAAGAAAAAGCGCTTATGCCACTTTATTCAATGGAAATCGACATGTTATTGCGCAACATCCTGCGGTATAAATTACGTTTGACAAACCCGCCATGAAGCTCATCAAGATTGACCACGACAGCCTTAACTCTCGGCAAAAGGAAATCTTCAATTTCCAGAAGATTTCTGGGCTGCTTGCAGACTACGGGTTAAACTGCATAAAACTGGCTGATGATTGGCAAGGGGCAGATTTTCTCGCCTATCACAAAGACGGGCTCGACACACTAAAAGTTCAGTTGAAATCGAGGCTCACCATTGACCGAAAGTACAAAGGTAAAGAGTTGTTTGTGGCGTTCCCTCTCAACAGCCGTTGGTATTTACTTGAGCACGACACGCTTATCGAGAAAGTTGGTCAGCACACGAATTGGCTCAATACTGAGTCATGGGTTACGAAAGGCTGCTATCACTCGGCAGCGCCAAATGCATTGCTGGTGCAAAACCTTTCCGAGTACAAATTGTGAGTTCGTCCAACCTAGCGCTCAACCCCGCTTCCTTTGGTCGCTGGGCGCTGCGCGATAAAGCCGCGCAGCGCCGGTTAGCTCTACGTTAGCTAACGTCGGACAGTAACACCCAACTCAAAAACCATAACCCCCATGCACCGCCGCCACCTCCTCCTAGCCTTCCCCTTCTGCCTCACCGCCAACGCCCAAAACTTGGACCTGCCGCTGGCCAGCCCGGTGGATGCGGTCAATGTTTACATCATTCCCACTGACGGCATCTCGGAAGAGGCGGTGGGCAGCATTGCCCGTGCGCTGAGCAAAGAGACCGGTCTGTGGATCAAATCGACCCTTTGGATGCCGCCGGATGGCATGGAGCCGTTCGCCGGCACCAACCAGTACCCGTCTGAGGACTACTTCTCCATGGGTGCGCGCGCTGCCCGCATGTTGCACGAGGTGTCGCCCAGAACCTATTACATCGTCTTGACCGACCGCGACATCAACTCCAAAAGCCGCAACTTCCGGTTCCAGTATGCCAGCCACAGCCCGATGACCAACACCTCCGTGCTGTCAGTTGCGCGGCTGATGTACACCAACCTCGGCACACCCGCCGCCATCGAGGTGGTGGGTGAGCGGGTGGCCAAGATGCTGCTGCGCATCGTCGGCGAAATGCGCCTGGGCTGGAAGCGCACCAGCGACCCGGCCGACCTGATGTACGCGCCCATCATGTCGATTGACGACGTGGACCGGATGAGTCTGACGCACACCGTGCAGAGCCGCAAGCAGGCGCAATGATGTTTGGGGTCAAATGCCAAGTATTGGTAATGTCACCAACCTGGAACATCGGTATCTGATTGGATACACTGAGCCGCATGAACACCTTTTACCGTTCAGATGAATTTGATGCTTGGCTGGCGGCTTTGAAAGACAAGAGTGGCCGTGCGCGGATTGCTCTTCGCATCCGCACTGCAGAGCATGGCAACTTCGGTGACTGTGAACCAGTGGGCGCGGGCGTGTCTGAAATGCGTCTTCATTTTGGGCCTGGCTATCGCGTGTATTTCACCCGCCGTGGCGAGGTGCTTTATCTGCTGCTGGTGGGTGGCGACAAGTCCTCGCAAAAGCGAGACATCAAACGTGCCATCGACATGGCACGGGCTTTGGACAAGGAGTAAACCGTGGTCAAATTTTCCGCATTCGATGCTGCTGACTATCTCGACGATGAAGAATCCATTTCGCAGTACATCACCGCAGCGTTGGAAGATCCCAATCCTGATGTGTTTTTAACTGCCGTGCGAGACGTGGCGCGCGCCCGTGGCATGGCGCAACTGGCCAAAGATACCGGTCTTGGCCGCGAAAGTCTCTACAAAGCGCTGACACCCGGCGCGAAGCCGCGTTACGACACGATGCTTAAACTTCTGCATGCATTGGGTGTGAAGCTCTCCGCTTCACCTGTTCATTCATGAGTTGTTTGTCTGCAGAAAGCGAGGTTGATGCGCTCAAGAGTACCCAAGGTGGCTAGCAATCTTCAACACGAAATATGCCTCTAGCCCTTTTAAGTAAAAGGCTAACAGCTACTGTATCTATAGTGTTTTTCTTCAATCACCCCAATGCTCGAACTCCGCCCCTCCTGCGAATGTTGCGATGTGGACTTGCCACCGGACGCCACGCAGGCGCGTATCTGCTCGTTTGAGTGCACGTTTTGCGCGACTTGTGTGGAGACCGTGTTACTCGGCGTCTGCCCCAACTGCGGAGGCCATTTCACGCCCAGGCCGATTCGCCCAGCCAACAAGCTGGCCGCCAACCCGCCCAGCACGCAGCGCGTGTACAACCCGGACTGCGCCAAAGAACGGTAGGTACAGCATGGCTGTGCGTTGTGCGGGCGCATATCGATTGGTCAACAGTTCTTTGGCCGCAGGGCGTTGAGTATTACCTATTTGATAGCTGTTAGCCCTTTATCTATAAGGGCTAGAGGCCAAAAAAGCTTGGAAATTCTCGGGAACATCCGCTACCGCAGCCAGCGTCTGCACGCTTGCAGCGACAATCCACCTCCTTTTTGAAACTTTGCCGGGCCTGATCCCGGCTTTTTTTGCATGTCTGAATCTATTGACGTTGAAGTTCGTCCCGCCAAAGAGCGCGACGCCCAGGCCATTGCCCAAATCCAGGCCGCTGCGTCGCAAGCCGCATTCAAGGCGCAGTTCCCCGGCGAAGCCATGCCGGAATTTGACAGCCTGAAGAAAAGCCAGTCCACCTGGCGCGAAGCCATCGAGTTTGGCGACCCGCAGGTGCTGGTGGCCGTGGTGGGTGGCGAGGTGGTTGGTTTTACCGGGTTTGATCGTTCACGCGACCCCAAAACCCCTGCCACCATGGGCGAAATCTGGGCGCTGTTTGTGCGCCCCAGCCATTGGGGCAAGAGCGTCGGGCTGGCGCTGTGGGATGGCGCGCGTGATGAGCTGGTAGAAGAAGGCTGCACCAAAGTCACCGCCTGGGTGCCGCTGGGTTACGAGCGCGCGCTGCGCTTTTTTGACATGGCCGGCTTCAAACGCGAAATGACCAGCATCAAAACCGTGCTGGTGGGGCTGACGCGCATTGAAGAGATTCGCTTCAAGCGCGACCTGAAATAAGACTGTGCGCAGTTGGACAGCGTCAGAGCCGTCGCAACACCGCGCTGCCAATCGAGTAGCCCGCGCCAAACGAGCAGATCATGCCCACCTCACCGGCGGCGATGTCGGCGTGGTGGCGGTGAAAGGCGATGATCGAGCCCGCTGAGGCGGTGTTGGCAAACTCATTGAGGATCACCGGTGCCTCTTGCGCTGTGGCGTCGCGCCCGAGCAGCTTGCGGGCAATCAAGTGGTTCATCGTCAGGTTCGCCTGGTGCAGCCAGAAGCGGCGCACGTTGGCCGCGGTGAATTGGTGGCTGACCAGGTGCTGGGCCATGTGCTCAGCAGCCATTGGGCAGACCTCCTTGAACACTTTGCGCCCCTCTTGGTAAAAGAGTTGGTCGCGGTCTTCCGGGTTGCGGTCTTCGGCGCGCGACATGAAGCCGGCGTTGTTGCGGATGCTGTTGGAAAAAGCCGTTTTGATCTGCGTGCCCAGAATCTCAAACGCACCTGCCGGGGCGCTGTCTTGCCGCTCGATGAGGATGGCAGTGCACACGTCGCCAAAGATAAAGTGGCAGTCGCGGTCTTTCCAGGCCAGGTGGGGTGAGGTGATTTCGGGGTTAACCACCAATATCGCCCGGGCCGAGCCGCTTTTGATCGCGTTGGTCGCCATCTCGATGGCAAAGGTGGCCGAGGAGCAGGCCACATTCATATCAAAGCCAAACCCTTTGATGCCCAGCGCGGACTGGATTTCCACCGCCATGGCGGGGTAAGCGCGCTGCATATTGGCGGCGGCGCAAATTACGCCATCTACGTCGGCGGCGGTTTTACCGGCGCGCTGCAAGGCGTCCTGCGCGGCGGCGACGCTGATCTCGGCCATCAGCGAGATATCGGTATCCGCGCGCGGGGTCAGGCGCGGGCGCATGCGGGTGGGGTCCAGCACGCCACTCTTTTCCACCACATAGCGCTGCTGAATGCCAGACGCCTTTTCAATGAACTCCACGCTGGACTGCGGCACAGCGACGCGGCTGCCTGCTGCAATTTCTGTAGCATGGTCGGCGTTGTCCAGATCCGCATAAGCGTTGAAGGCTTGCACCAGTTCGGCGTTGCTGATGATGTGAGGTGGCACATAGAGGCCGGTACTGCTGATACAAACGCGGGTCATGTCGGGGGGTCTTTCTGGTGAGGCGGCGGCGCGTGCTGCGCCAGGTGGCCGCCATTATCGAACCTTACGCAAGCCGGGCAGGGCGGGCAGGGCGGGCAGGGCGCCTGGATCAACGACAATTTAAGTCAATGCGCCCCCACCCCCTGTTTCACACCTCTGGAGATGACCTGAATGGCCAGTAGCCTGCTTGTTTTGTTGGACGACATTGCCACCATCCTGGACGATGTGGCGGTGTTGACCAAAGTGGCGGCCAAAAAAACCGCTGGCGTGCTGGGGGACGACCTGGCGCTGAATGCCCAGCAGGTGGCTGGTGTCAAGGCCGACCGCGAGTTGCCGGTGGTATGGGCGGTGGCCAAGGGTTCGATGATCAACAAGGCCATTTTGGTGCCCAGCGCCTTGCTGCTCAGTGCGGTGGCGCCTTGGGCCATCACGCCGCTGCTGATGGCGGGCGGGCTGTTTTTGTGCTTTGAAGGCTTTGAGAAGGTGGCGCATAAGTTTTTGCATAGCCCGCAAGACGATGAGGCGGAGCATGCGCAACTGAGGCAGGCGCTGGCAGACGAGTCGGTCGACCTGGTGGCGCTGGAAAAAGACAAGATCAAGGGCGCGGTGCGCACTGACTTCATTTTGTCAACCGAGATCATCGTCATTACCCTGGGCACGGTGGCGGCCAGCCCGTTTGTGACGCAAGTGAGTGTGCTGGCAGGCGTTGCTGTGCTGATGACGGTGGGTGTTTACGGTTTGGTGGCTGCGATTGTGAAGATTGACGACCTGGGCCTGTGGCTCACGCTGCGCCCGGGCCAGCCTGGCTGGCAACACGCGCTGGGGCGTGGCCTGCTGCGCGCGGCGCCCTTGCTGATGAAAAGCTTGACCGTGCTGGGCACGCTGGCCATGTTTCTGGTGGGCGGCGGCATTTTGGCGCACGGCTGGCACAGCGTGGGCGCGTGGCTGGAAGGCATCAGCCAGCTGGCCGGCGCTGCGGCGCCGGTGGTGTCGGCGCTGCTGAGCGGTTTGCTGGGGCTGTTGGCTGGCGGCGTCGCCGTGCTGGCGTTTCAGGGCGTCACCTGGGTGCGCGGCAAATTCAGCAAGGCATAACTCCATTTCCATATCAATAGGATCTGTTGTTGCTTCGCCTTGCCTTGCGTCAGCACTGTCTACGGCTTCGCGCCTAAGCTCCTATCGATCTGAAAATGGCATAAGACCAGCATAAGACCTGCTAAAAAAGGCGGTTAAAACGTCTTTTTGATCAAGGTCGCTGCAGCCTTGACCAATGCCGGACCGCTATAGATAAGCCCGGTGTAGATCTGCACTGCATCGGCACCGGCTTTGATTTTGCTGACCGCGTCCTGCGCGCTCATGATGCCGCCTGCGCCGATGATGGGGAAAGTTTTGCCCAGCGCGCTGCGCAACTGGCTGACCACCTTATTGCTCATGGCCAGCACTGGCGCACCAGACAGACCACCGGCTTCTTCGGCATGCGCCATGCCTTTGATTGCATCGCGGCTCAGGGTGGTGTTGGTGGCAATCACGCCCCAGGCATTGTTGACCTGGCCGGCGCTGTCGGTGCCGTAGCGTTGTAGCGTCTGGGCAATCACCGCGACTTGGTCTGCATCCAGATCGGGGGCAATTTTCAGGAAGATGGGGTTGCGCTTGCCGTGCTTTTGCGCGAGTAATTCGCGCCGCTCGGAGAGGGCACCCAAGAGTGCGTCCAGCGCCGCGTCGCTTTGCAGACTGCGCAGGTTTTTGGTGTTGGGGCTGGAAATGTTCACCGTCACGTAATCGGCGTAGGTATACACACCATCCAGACAGATCAAATAGTCATCGGTGGCGCGCTCGATGGGGGTAGCCGCGTTTTTGCCGATGTTCAGGCCCAGCAGCATGGAGTGCAGGCCACTGCGCCCACCCACGCGGCGCTGGTACAGGTCTGATTGTTTGACATTGGCAATGAACGCTTGCAAGCCGTCGTTGTTGAAGCCCAGGCGGTTGATCAAAGCGTTGGCCTGCGGCAGGCGGAACATGCGCGGTTTCGGGTTGCCTGGCTGGGCCAGCGGGGTGACCGTGCCCACTTCCACAAAACCAAAACCCATGGCGCCCAGGCCGTCAATGCAGCGGGCGTTTTTGTCCAGCCCGGCGGCCAGGCCGACGCGGTTGGGGAAGGTTAGGCCTGCCAACGTGATGGGGTCGTCCACTGCTGTGCTGGCGTAAGCCCATTTGAGGGCCGAGCCTTGCGTGCGCGCCAGCGACTCAATGGTCAGCTCATGCGCGGCCTCGGGGTCCATGCCAAACAAAAAGGGTCGCGTCAGCGCGTAGGGGATAAGAGCCATTAGATAATTCCAAAAGATAAACCGATCAACTTCAAGGATTTTCCCCGATGACACACGCTCAAAACCCCGCTCAAGCTGTTTTGTCGCAGGATGACCTGAAAACCCTGGTCGGCCAAGCGGCGCTGCAATATGTGGTGCCCGGTGAAATCGTCGGTGTGGGCACTGGCTCCACGGTCAACAAGTTCATTGATGCGCTGGCCAGCATGAAGGACCAGATCAAGGGCGCGGTGTCGAGTTCGGTGGCCAGCACCGAGCGGTTGCAGGCGCTGGGCATTACCGTGTTTGACTGCAACGAGGTGGCGGAGCTGTCGGTGTACATCGACGGCGCGGACGAGGTTGACCCGCACGGCTACCTGATCAAAGGTGGCGGTGCCGCACTCACCCGCGAGAAGATTGTGGCCGCGCAGTCGCGCCAGTTTGTCTGCATTGCCGATGACTCCAAACTGGTGCAGGCGCTGGGCAAGTTCCCGCTGCCGGTGGAAGTGATTCCGATGGCGGTCAAGCGCATCACGCGCCAATTTGAAGCCATGGGTGCCACGGTGGTGCTGCGTTTAAAGGATGGCGCGCCGCTGGTCACCGACAACGGGCAGCACATTTTGGACGTGACCGGCCTGCAGATTGCCGACCCGCTGGCCTTTGAATCGCAGGTGAACCAGTGGCCCGGCGTGGTCACCGTGGGGGTGTTTGCCTTCCAGAAGGCACAGGTGTGCCTGCTGGGCAGCGCCAATGGCGTGAAAACGCTGACCTATTGACGCTCTATTTTTAAGAGCTACTCACGCTTACAGGACAAGGTCTAGAGGCACTTTTGACAACCATTCACGCAGCAGCGTGGCGGCGATGACGCTCTGGCAGGCATCCGCCTGAACCCGCATGCACACCTGGGTGTGCGGAATGTCATCATGCCAGCCGTGCTGCGGGTAGCTCACCGCTTTGCGCTGCATCATCGTCTGGCCTTGCGCCAGGCCGTCGACCGCCACGCGCACGCGGCCGGTCTGCAGGGTGAACAACTCCGGGTTGGTCAGCACCACAAACGCCAGCACATCGTGCCCGTAACAGCCGTTGATCTGGCCCACGGTGGCGTCATGCGCGCTGTAAAACCCGCTGTAAAAGGTGACTGCGTGGTAGAGCGTGTCAGTGGCCAGGTGCTGGTGATGTTCGGCAATCTGCTTGAACAGGCTCAGCGGCAGAATCACCTGATGCGTCACGTCCAGCCCGACCATGGTCAGCGGCCAACCAGCGGTAAATACCGCGTCGGCCGCGTGCGGGTCGTTCCAGATATTGGCCTCGGCCACCGGGGACACGTTGCCTGATTCGAGCACGGTGCCGCCCATCAGCACCACCTCACGCACCAGCTTGGGCAGGTCGGGTGCCAATTGCAGCGCGGTGGCCAGGTTGCCCAGCGGCCCCACCGCCACCAGCGTGATTTCACCGGGATACTGTCGAGCCATGTCGACGATGAACTGGGCGGCGCTGCGCGGGTCTAGCGCGCCTGCGGTTGCCACGCGCTGCGGCAAGTTACCCAGGCCGTCTGCGCCGTGGATGCAGGCGGGCGGTGGTTCGGCCTTTTTGACCAGCGGCTGGCTCATACCCAGGGTCACGGGAATCTGCCTGCCTGCCAGCCCGCACAGGTAAATTGCATTGGTGGCGGCTTGCGCCACGTAGACGTTGCCAAAGGTGGTGGTGATGCCGATCACGTCAATGCCTGGGTGCGCCAGCGCGTAATACAGCGCCATCGCGTCATCCACGCCGGGGTCGGTGTCGAAGATGACTTTTCTGGGCAGAGTAGGGGTCATATTGTGTTGCGCCGGTGGGTAGATCAGACCATGCCACAGTCACGGCGCAGGGCGGTCACGCTGTCTTCGCTGGGAGCGGGCTGCTGGGCCAGAAACGCGTTGACCGCCTCGGCCGTCGGAATACTGGACTGCGCGCCGGGCTGGGTGCAAGCCAGTGCCCCAGCGGCGCTGGCGCGTTGCAGGGCCTGCGTGATGCTGTCGCCTTGGTCCAGCGCAGCCACCAGTGCGCCACAAAAAGTGTCGCCCGCACCGGTGGTGTCTACCGCTGTGACCGGATACGCAGGCTGGACAAAAAAGGTATTGCCCAGGCGCGCAGCGCAGCCCCGGTGGCCCAGCGTGACGACCACGCCGGGCACGGCGATCTGCGCCAGATTGGTCATCAGGCTGACCGGGTAGGGCACGATAGCGGCCAATTCGCCCTCGTTGACGATCAGCACGTCCACGGCGGCCAGCAACTCGGGCGGCAAAGGCTGGGCGGGTGCGGCGTTCAGCACCACTTTCACACCCGCTGCTTGCGCCGCCTGTGCATAGGCGGTGACGGTGGTCATGGGCGTTTCCAGCTGCATCAGCAGGTAGCTGAAGCCAGCCAGGTCGGGCAGGTGTTGGGGCGCGAGCGTGAGGTTGGCACCCGGGGCCACGGTGATGGCGTTTTCAGCGCTGTCTGCTACACAAATAAAAGCACATCCCGTAGGCTGGCCGGGGGCTAGGGCCGTATTTAGCTTGACGTTTGCGGCGTTCAGTGAGGCCAGCAGCGGCTCGGCGTGGCTGTCCTGCCCCACGGCCAGCAGCATGTGTGTGGCGACACCACCAGCACGGGCGCAGGCAACGGCCTGATTGGCGCCCTTGCCGCCGGGGTAGGTTTTGAAATCAGTTCCCAAAACAGTTTCACCGGGGGCAGGGATGTGTTGAGCGCGGACTACAAAGTCCAAGTTGGCAGAGCCAGCAACCAGAATCATGAGGGCATTTTCTCGATGGACAGAGCCGTGATTATGTCGCGCAGGCTAACCCGGCAGAAATCGTGGCATAGTGCCGACTACGCGTTAGCCGCCCAGTTTGGGCGGTGTTTTTTTCAACTTTTGAAAGTGATTTGTTATGACCGTGAAAACTGCTTTTCGCCTGGGTGTTCTGGCTGCTGCGGCATTCACCGCGACCGTGGTGCTGGCGGAACCGTCGGTGGTGTTCGACATGGGTGGCAAGTTTGACAAGTCGTTCAACGAAGCGGCCTACAACGGTATGGAGATGTGGAAGAAGGAAACTGGCAAAAAGTATCTGGAGTTTGAAATCTCCAACGAATCCCAGCGTGAACAAGCCCTGCGGCGCATGGCCGAACGCGGTGCTAGCCCGATCATTGGGGTTGGCTTTGGCCAGGCCTCGGCCATTGAGAAATTGGCCAAGGAGTTTCCGAAGCTGCAGTTCGCCATCATCGACATGGTGGTGGACTTGCCCAACGTGCAGTCGGTGGTGTTCAAGGAGCAGGAAGGCAGCTTTCTGGTGGGCGCCATGGCGGCCATGGCTAGCAAGACCGGCAAGGTCGGCTTTGTGGGTGGCATGGATATCCCGCTGATTCGCAAATTTCAGTGTGGCTATGAGCAGGGCGCGAAGTTCATCAACCCCAAGGCTGAGGTGTTTGCCAATATGACCGGCACCACCGGTGCCGCCTGGAACGACCCGGCCCGTGGGGGCGAGTTGGCCAAAGCCCAGTTTGCCAAGGGTGCGGACGTGGTCTTTGCAGCAGCTGGTGGCACCGGCATCGGCGTCTACCAAGCCGCCAAAGACAGTGGCAAGCTCGCCATTGGCGTGGACAGCAATCAGAACCATGTGCAGCCCGGCACCATGCTGACCTCGATGGTCAAGGGTGTGGATGTGGCCGTGTTCAACGTGGCCAAGTCGTTCAAGCCGGGCATTCTGGTGCTGGGCCTGAAAGAAAACGGGGTTGGGTATTCGCTGGACACCTACAACGCCAAACTGGTGACGCCCGAGATGAAGAAAAAGGTGGAAGCCGCCAAGGCCGACATCATCAGCGGCAAGATCAAGGTGGCGGACTACATGGCGGATAACGCCTGCAAGTATTAACCCGGCGTATGGCTGAGCCTGCCGCGCCTGCGGTGCGCATGAGGGGCATCCACAAGCACTTTGGTGCGGTGGCTGCCAATGCGGAGGTTTCCCTGAACGTCGCCAGCGGCACGGTGCACGGCATCGTGGGGGAAAACGGCGCGGGCAAAAGCACGCTGATGTCGATCCTGTACGGCTTTTACCAAGCCGACAGTGGGCAGATCGAGGTGTTTGGCCAGAAGGCCAACATCCGCAACGCTGACGATGCGATTGCGCTGGGCATTGGCATGGTGCACCAGCATTTCATGCTGGTCGACACGCTGACCGCGCTGGAAAACGTCATGCTGGGTGCCGAGCCGCACTGGCTGATAGAGCGCGCCGAGGCACAGGTGCGCAGCAAACTCAACGCGCTGATGGCCTCCACGGGGTTGCAGATTCCACTGGACAGCCTGGTGGCGGATCTGCCGGTGGGTGACCGCCAACGGCTGGAAATTCTTAAAACCTTGTACCGCGGCGCGAAGATTTTGATTCTGGACGAGCCCACCGCCGTGCTCACGCCGCAGGAAACCACCCAGCTGTTTGGCGTGCTCAAACGCTTGCGCGAGCAGGGCAATACGCTGATTTTGATCACCCACAAGCTCAAGGAAGTGATGGCGCTGTGTGATGTGGTCACGGTGATGCGCGCCGGGCAGGTGGTGGCTGAGGTGCCGATTGCCGTTGCCTCTATTGAGAGCCTGGCGCAAGCCATGGTAGGGCGCAAAGTGATGATGGGTAGAGCACTGGAGTCCCCTACCCATAAGGGTGAGATGCTCTTAAAAGCGGAGCATGTGTCGGTCACCGATAGCCTGGGTGTGCAACGTCTGAAAGATGTCACCTTAAGCCTGCATGCCGGCGAGATCGTTGGTGTGGCTGGCGTGTCTGGCAATGGTCAGAGCGAGCTGATGGATGTGCTGACCGGCCTGCTCACGCCCCATCTTGGCCAGCTCACGCTGGAGGGCCATGATTTCACGCCGCCGCATTGGCTGGACCCGAGCCGGGCCCGCAAGCTGGGCCTGGCCCATGTGCCCGAAGACCGCCACGCCCGTGCGCTGGTCATGGCCTTTGCTGCCTGGGAATCAGCCGTGCTGGGCTACGACGATTTGCCGGATTACTCACAAGGTGGCTGGATGAACCACAGCCACATGCGCCAAGCCACGGCCGACATGATGGAGCGTTTTGACGTGCGCCCGCGCGACACTGAGTTGCCCAGCAGCAAATTTTCTGGCGGCAACCAGCAAAAGCTGGTGCTGGCGCGTGAGCTGGGCCGCGCGCCCAAGGTGCTGCTGGTGGGCCAGCCGACGCGCGGCGTGGATATTGGTGCCATCGAATTCATTTACGCCCAGTTGCGCGCGCTGCGCCAGAAGGGTTGCGCGGTGCTGGTGGTCTCTAGTGAGCTGGACGAAATTCTGGCTTTGTCAGACCGCGTGCTGGTGATGAACCAAGGCCGCATTGCCGGGGAGCTGCCGATTGCGCAGTGCACTGAGGCCGCTTTGGGCCTGCTGATGACCGGAGGTGCTGCATGAATACCTTGCCGCGCTGGGCTGATCTGGTGCTGCTGCCTGCGGTGAGCCTGCTGGTGGCGCTGCTGGCCGCCGGCGGCGTGGTGGCACTGGTCGGGCAAGACCCGTTGGAGGTGATTCAGGTGCTGGTGCACGGCGCCTTTGGTACAGCCCGCGGCATCAGCTACACGCTGTATTACGCCACCACTTTTGTTTTTACCGGGCTGGCGGTGGCGGTGGCTTTTCATGGCGGGCTGTTCAATATTGGTGGCGAGGGGCAGGCGGTGATGGGTGGCCTGGGCACCGGACTGGTGGCGCTGTGGTGGTCGGCATTTTTGCCTGCGTGGCTGATGCTGCCAATCATGATGGTGTCGGGTGCGTTGTTTGGCCTGGCCTGGGCAGCCGTACCGGGGTATTTGCAGGCGTATCGCGGCAGCCATGTAGTGATCACCACCATCATGTTCAACTTCATTGCCAGCACGGTGCTGGTCTATGTGCTGGTGAACCATTTGCGGCCCAAGGGCTCGATGTCGGTAGAGAGCGCCCCGTTTGCCGCCTCCGCAAAGATGCCAGGTGTGCATGAGGCGCTGGGCGCAATCGGTATCGACTGGCCGTCATCACCGCTGAACTTGAGCGTGATGCTGGCGCTGCTGGCAGCGCTGGCGGTTTATTTTTTTCTCTGGCGCACGCGGGCTGGGTATCGGCTGCGGGCAGTAGGGTCTAGCCCGAGCGCAGCCGAATACGCAGGTGTTCGGGCCCATCGTCAGGTGTTGGTTGCTATGTCGATCTCCGGGGCGCTGGCTGGGCTGGTGGGCATGAACGAGGTTGCCGGTGTCAGCGGCAAGCTGATGCTCGAATTTGTCAGTGGCGCGGGGTTCACCGGCATTGCGGTGGCGCTGATGGGGCGCAACCACCCGCTGGGCATTGTGCTGGCCAGCCTGCTGTTTGGCGCGTTGTTTCAGGGCGGCGCTGAGGTGGCGTTTGAGGTACAGGGCTTCAGCCGTGACATGGTGGTCATGCTGCAAGGCTTCATCGTGCTGTTTTCCGGGGCCATGACCTATGTGATTGCGCCGATTCTGGCGCGCCTGCTGGGCTGGGTCAGCAAACCGTTTGCCAGTAAAACGACATCAGGAGCGGCGCATGGATGAAGCGCTGGTTGGTTCCATGCTGGCGTCCACATTGCGGGTGTCAACGCCGCTGATTTTTTGCGCACTGGCCGGCTTGTTTTCCGAGCGAAGCGGCGTGGTGGACATTGGCTTGGAGGGCAAGATGCTGCTGGCAGCCTTTGCGGCCGGGGCCGTGGGTGCGTCAAGTGGTTCGACCTGGCTGGCGTTGCTGGCGGCCATTGGCGTGGCGGTGAGCATGTCGTGGGTGCATGGCCTGGCGTGTGTGAGCCATAAAGGTGATCAGGTGGTGTCCGGTGTTGCTATTAATATCATTGCTGTCGGCCTAACTGCTGTGCTGGGTGCAGCCTGGTTTCATCAAGGTGGTCAGACGCCGCCGGTGGGCCCGGAGGTGCGCATTTCGGCACTGATGCCAGGGCTTGCGCAAGCTGCGCGGGTGCTGCCGGTGTTGGGCACGGTGCTCGGCGACGGCCTGCTGGGGCACAACGCGCTGGTGTATCTGGCGCTGGCCTTGGTGCCGCTGGTGTGGTGGGTGGTGTTTAGAACCCGTTTTGGCTTGCGCTTGCGCGCGGTGGGTGAGAACCCGCAGATGGTGGATGCCGCAGGCGTGTCGGTCATGCGGCTGCGCTACACCGCGCTGACCCTGAACGGTGTCCTGTGTGGGCTGGCGGGCAGTTACCTGGTGCTGGCGCAGAGCGCGATGTTTTCGCCAAATATGACTGCAGGGCGCGGATTCATGGCGCTGGCTGCTCTGATTTTTGGTAGATGGCACCCGGTGAAAGCGTTGTGGGCGTGCCTGCTGTTCGGCTTTCTGGACGCAGCTGCGATCCGTTTGCAGGGTGTGCATCTGCCCGGCATTGGCGAGGTGCCAGTGCAGGCGATTCAGGCACTGCCTTATGTGCTGACGGTGGTGTTGCTGGCGGGGTTCATCGGCAAGTCCGTCGCCCCCAAGTCGCTGGGCGTGCCTTACAGCAAAGAGCGCTGACACAGGGCGTTGAGCAACCTGCCCAAAGGCGTGACGGTTTTGCGTGGCCAAACCCCAAACGTGGGTTGGAGCGGCTCAACCGCGCAGGGCGTTCAGCGCTTTGGCCAGATTGGCTTCTACCGGCAGCGGCTCGGCCCCCATGCGCGCCGCCAGTAGCTCGGCACACAGCACCGAAAAACTCAAACCTCTGGAGCCCAGCCCGGCGCAGATCCACAAGCTGGGGTTGTTGCCTTCATTGAGCGGACCAACCATGGGCAAGCGGTCCAGCGTGGTGCAGCGCGTGCCTCGCCAGTTATGCAGCGCATAGGAGGCAAAGGTCTCTGCCAAACACTTGGCCAGCTCTGGCAAGAGTTGCTGCAGGTGCGCAAAATTGAGGTCGTGGTTGTCGGTGTCGCTGCGCTGAAAATGGTGCGCTGGCTGGTAGGTGGAGCCCATGAACCAAGCGGGGCCGCGCTCGGTAGGAATATGCGGCAGCATGCCGCCCAAGCCATTGACCGGAAACGCTGGAAACGCCGCAGCGGGCACTACAGCGTCGTCATGCAGCGCCCAGGTCAGTAGGCCGCGCAGGCCTTGCGTGGCGGGCAGACGCTGTAGCTGTTGTGCCAACTCTTCGTCGTGGCTGGCCATGCCCTCTAGCAGCGTGCGCGCTGCACAGGCGTTGGCAAACACCACCCGCTCTGCGCTACACAACAGGCGCCCGTGGCTGTCGTGCAGATGCCAGACCTCGCCTTCGCGATGCAAAAAGCTGACCTCGGCGTCGCCCTGAAAAGTCACGCCTGGCAGGCGCAGCCAGGCGCGCACCAGCTCAGCAGGTTTCACCCAGGCAGCGTGTGGGTGCCACAGTGCGGGGTCTGGATTGTCTTTATCGGCACCCGTGAGTAGCCCCGTTTTTTGCACGGACCAGTCTTTGCCTTGGGCTGGCCAGTGGGTTGGCAGCTGGGGTGTGTCGCCTACTTGTCGCTCAAGTACACCGCTGGCTGCCCATTGCACGCCGTCGTGCAAATGCTGGCGCGCTTGCTGCAACATCAGCCGCACGCCAGCGCGCGACAGACGTGAAAGCTGGCAGTCGTCACTGGAGGTGTGTGGCACCACCAGCCCCACCGGCAGGCTAGAAGCCCCGGTAGCGGGCGTCGCTGCAGCGTCCAGCACTTGCACTTGCCAGCTGCGTCGCGCCAGCGCTGCGGCCACGCTGGCACCGGCCAGGCCAGCGCCAATCACCGCGCAGCGCTGAATGGGCAAAGCGGCTTTACTGGCGCGGCGGGTGGTTTTCAGCGTCCAGGGTGGGTCAAATGTTGCTTGCCATTCGCAGCAAGCCGAGTTGGCGTCGGGTAGGGTGATAGCACTGGTGTCGAAGCCGCAGGCGCGCAGTTGATTGATCAGCTCTGCCGCGTCAGCTTGCGCAGGCGCCGGGCCATGCAGCAAGGTGCCACGCTTGCAACAGCGCGCCAGCGCCTTGACGGCCCATGGGTCGCACAAGTCAAAAGCACCTGGCACCGACCTGCTTTCAAGCGAATAAACGACTTCATCGGCATGAAACGCGTGCTGGCGCAGTGACTGCAAGGCATCACCCACGCACAGCGTCAGGATGACCTGGCCATCAGAGAGCAAAAAGCGGTGAAAACCCGGCAGCAGACCAAACCAGTTCGCGCCAAGGGTGTGCGCCAGTGGCAACAGGCTCGTGTCATCGGCGCACGCCAAGAGTGACGCTTCAGCGCTGGGAGGGTGCTGACACAGGGCTACATAGTGC
>Ga0335397_10005626_pt1 | contig 16360 bp, 14 predicted proteins | sample MAT04_FD_205740 | JGI IMG/M metagenome (GOLD analysis project Ga0335397, IMG submission 205740) | Freshwater microbial communities from Lake Fryxell liftoff mats and glacier meltwater in Antarctica - MAT-04 (spades assembly) (version 2) ... | reverse complement strand
TCCGCGGACTCGATATGGATTTCGCCGATCTCGCGTCCGCCCGCCTCGAGCCAGGCGCGGAGAGCTTGGTTGACGTTCTGCATCAGGCGACAACCGCAGTCGCCTGCGCCGCGTCGAAAGCTGCCACCTGTTCCAAAATCACGTCGGCGAAGAGCGGCTCGGTGCCGATCGCGCTGGCGTAGTAGAGCGTCCGCCCGCGCCGATGATAGGGATTGCCGGCGAAGACCGCCTTCGCATTCGCGCTGGCCGCGCCGGGCGATTCCGTGGCGATGCCGAGCAGCACCGGGATGTCCTCGTAGCTGTGCAAGCCATCGGCGATGAAGAACGGCACGACGATGACATTTGGCTGCGCCGCGTATTCGTCCCACTTGGAAATGAGCGGCTCCTCTTCCATGTAGGCATTGAGCACTTCGCCGTAGATGCCCCGCGCTGCGATCCGCTCGACCTCGCGCTTCGCCGCGACGGCGGAATTATCGTTCAGGTCCGTCCCGTGGCCGACGATGAAGACGCTCGTCTTTTCCGGCGGCACACCGGGCGCGATCTCCGCCGCGCGGTGGAGCAGCAGCTCGGTCATGCGCGCGTGGCTGCCGACGGGCTCGCAATACTTGATCGTCCGTCCGTCGCGCTGCGTCACCGGCCCGGTCAGCTCCAGTTCGCGCGGGATGACGGTGCGCGTGAAGTAACCTTCGCTGATGAAATTCGGCACGACGTAAATCTCGTCGGCCTCGACCATGTGCAGCACCTGGCGGAGGCTCGGCTCTTCCTTCCAAAACGCGCCATAAACTTCGCCGAAAACGCCGCGCCGCGCGATCTCGGCGGCGTGGTCGAAAGTCGGCGCGCTGGAGTCGGCATTCACGGTCGAACCGTGGCCGACGAGGATGAGCGCGCTGGTGGGTTTGTGGATCATGGGTGAAGTGTGCGTAGCTCTTACGCTGCGGCGTGTCGAGGGGTTGCCTAAAGCAAATGTAGGCGGCTCTTCCCAGAGCCGCACCCACTGGCAGAGGCTCTGGGAAGAGCCGCCTACGATTGTCCAGCGCTCGCGCTCAGCGCGGGGAAATGGCGGAGACACGCCGCAGCTCGCCGCGGGAAGCCTGGTCGCGCACGTCGCGGGCGAGCGCTTCCTGAAAGGCGACCCGCGCCCGCGGCAAGTCGTTTTCCCTGGCCAGCAACTGGCCGAGCAGGTTCCACGAACTGGCGCGGAAAGACTGTCTTTCGAGAAAGCCGAGCAACTCGCGCCGGGCTCCCGCGAGGTCGCCGCTGTCGGCGAGCGCTTCGATGAAACGTTTGCGGATGCCCCAATTCGTGGGCGCGAGTTCCACCGCGCGGCGCAGGCCCGCCAGGCGATCAGTTCCCTGTTCGAGGAAATCCAGATCGGTCCGCAGTTGGGCGCATTCGGCTTGGAGGAAGGGCGAAACTTCGGCGCGCTCCAGCGCCTGCCGCGCGCCGGGAAAATCACGTTTCATGACCAGCACATTGGCATAGCCGAGCTGGATGATCGGCTGCTCGGGCGTGCGGCGGAGCGCTTCGCCGTAGAGCGCCGCGGCCCGATCCAGATGCCCGGCGCGGGCGGCGACATTGGCGAGATTCATCAACATCCGGGCCGAGTCTCCGCCCGCGGCGATGGTCCGCTCGATGAAAGTCTGTTGATCGCGCCAGTCGCCCTGCCGGAGAAAGGTGCGGGCGCCGAGCAGGGCGGCCCACGCGACGAACACGCTGATGAGAACGAGAGCGTTTGCAGGAAAAGACTTCCGGCTGGAGGGCGATGCTCCCTCATCGCCCAGATTGAGGCGGCGACGGAGCGCCGCCCTCCAGGCTTCGATGGAAAGCGCGGCGGCGAGGAAGAGGAATGCGCCCGGCACGTAGAGCCAATGCTCGGCCACGGTGGCGTTGAGCGGGAAGGCATTGCTGATCGGGACGTAGGCCGCGACGAATGCGCCGAGACACACCGCGGCCAGCGGCGCGCGCGGCCGGCAGGACCATGCCCACCAGCCAAAGCCCAGCAGCAGCAGCACTCCGGCGAGCGTCTGGTACTCGCGGAGGCGGGCGTTTTGCATCGTCGCGTCGAAGGTGTCGCGCGGTTTGGTGCTCACGTCGCGTTCCATGCGCAGCGTCACCGGCGCGACGACCAGGCTGGCGTACTCCGCGAAGGCGCGTGCCGCGAGGATCGGGCGGATGGCCAGCGGCGTGGGTGCCGAGGTGGGCGGTGGCGTCTTCGCGGCGGTGAAGCGGAGCGCGCAGTAGCCGCCCGCGACGAGCAGGAGGATGGCCGCCCACGTGCCGAGCGTGCGCCATTCCACCCGCCGGCCGAGCAGCACGACCAGCCCGATGAGCAGGAAGGTGCCGCCGCTTTCCTTCGACAATATCGCGAGCGCAAAACCCGCCGCCGCGCCCAACCGCCAAAGCCCCACCCGCCGCGTGGCGTCCAGACTTGCAAGCCCCAGGGTCAGCGCGGTGAAACCGAAAAGCGCGGCCAGCGGATCAGCCCGGCCCGCGATATAAGTGACCGCCGAAGTGTGCAGCGGATGAATCGCCCAGAGCACGGCCACCCCGAGCGCCCAGCCGCGGCGCGCGGGTTCGCGGAGCCGCGCGGACGCGGCCAGCGCGAGCAGTTTCTCCGCGAGAAAAAACAGCGCCACCGCCGCGCCCGCGTGGATGAGTACGCTCGTGAAATGCCAGCCGCCGGGCTTCTCGAAACCGAACACCGCGTAATCGAAAACAAAGCTCAGTCGCTGGATCGGCCGGTAGAAATTCGACGCCGTCGCGTCGAGGAAAAGAAAGTGGCGGAAGCCTTCCGGGATCAGCACCCACGAGCGAATCAGCGGATCGCGCAGCACCAGCGCGGTGTCGTCCCAGACAAATCCGTTGCGCAGGGCCGGCCAGTACACGAGAAAAGTCGCCGCTATGATCAGCACTACGGCCAAGGCTCGCGACAGATTTTTCAACGCGGCGAGAATGAGAAACAGAATCCGCCTCAGCAAGCGCGTGTTTGGACTCTTCGCCGTATTCGGCACGATGCTCGGCGCGGCCTTCGGGGCCGGGCTCGATGGCAGCGTGAAACAACTCATCGTCAGCGTCGCGCCGGGCTGGAACTCCACGACCGGCCAGCTCCAGCTTTTCGAACGCGCGGGCGATGGCTGGAAAGCCGTCGCGCCGCCCGTTGCGGTGCTTTACGGCAAGAGCGGCCTCGTTTGGGGCCGCGGCGTTTACGGCACCGACGAACCCGGCTCGCACAAGCAGGAGCGCGATGGCCGCGCCCCGGCGGGCGTCTTCCGGGTCGGCAAAATCTACACCGACGACGCCACACTCCCGGCGGGCGCGAACTTTCCCTATCGCACCATCACTCTCGGCGACGCGTGGATCGACGACATCAACCACCCGCAATACAACCAGCATGTCGTCGTCGATCCGAAAAAGCCGCCCGCGTGGTTCGACAAGCAGAAGATGCGGCACGGCGACTTCGCATATCGCTGGCTGGTCGAGATCCGCCACAATTCCGACCCGCCCGTGGCCGGAGCCGGCAGCGCCATCTTCTTCCACATCCGCCGCGGCCCCAGCCGCCCGAGCGCGGGTTGCACCGTGATGGCCGAGGAAAATCTGGTGAAGATGATCCGCTGGCTGCGCACCGACCAGCGTCCGCACTACGCCCTGCTGCCCCGCGCGGAATACGAGGCGAAGTGGAAAGCCTGGGGCCTGCCCAACCCGCAGGAAGCCGCCGCGCTACTGCCGTAGCGGGCTTCGCTTTGAGGGGGTAAGAGAATTAAAAATTGCGTGTCCTTCTGAGGCACTCACAAAGCGGCGCTTTGCTGGCGGCGGTACTGAACCTCCGCAAAAAACGGCTGTCATCCTGAGCGGAGTTCCGTCACAGGCGAAGGCGGGACGGAACGCAGTCGAAGGATCCCGTGCGTTTGGCTCGGACTGGCGAGATCCTTCGACTGCGCTCCGCCCACCTTTCCGCCTCCGCTCCGCTCAGGATGACACGTTTCTTAGGTCCGGCTCAGAGACTGTGAACCAAGCAGGGTGTAGCGGCGGCTCTCTGCGCCAGCAGGTGCCGCCTTCTCCCCAACCCGGCGGCACGTCCTGCGGACCGAGCCGCCGCTACACTGCGGAAAGCGCGACTGATTCCACCGTCTCTACGCGGCGGAGCATTCCCAGGCCGCGGGCGAACCCGCGAGTTCCACCTCGGGGAGCGAGGCGGCGGCGTGGGCGAGGGGATGCGGCACCTCCCGGTGCATCATGCCGTCGATCTCGGTCAGCACTGTCGCGGCCTGCGCTTTTAACTCGTCGAGCGAGGTCAGGATTTGCTGGTTGATGTCGAAAGGCGCCTGACGTTCGGCTCTTTCTTTCGCGAGGGTCTCGCGGAGAGCACGCAACTGCTCCAACACGGTTTCGTCGAACTTGGCGACATAGTTGGCAATGAGCGATTCGGAATACCGGCCGGGGAGCGCGGGAAACTTCTCCTTCACGGTGTCGTCAATCATTCGCACCAAAGCTCCACGCGCCGCCTCGGGCAGCCGCTGGTCTTTGATTTCCGCCGGGATTGCCTGGGCTGAATTCAGGCCGAAAAGGCGTTGGCGCACGGTGTGGATGCGTCGAAAGAGCAACCAGTCCGCGAATGATTTCCGCACGGGGACATCCTCCTGCTTGATCGCGGTGAGGTAGGCGGCCTCGCTGCCGCGTTCGTCCAACGCCAGCCGCGCGGTCTCCGCGGCGGGGGTGAGTTTGAAGCCCGCGAGATGGAGGTCGCTCATCACCGCCGCCGCCGGCTCCGCGCCGCCGAGCGGAGTGCCCAGCAGGCGATGCAACCGATCGCGGCTTTCCACCGCGAGCGCGCGGGCCGTGCTGGCCAGAAGCGGATTCCAGCGCACCTCGGCGAGCGCCTGAAGGCTTTCATCGGTGCCGCGCCAGCGGTCGAGCGCGCCGTGCAGTTCGGTCGTGAGCGTGGAAGCCACGGTCGTCGCCCGCTCGGTCACGATCTTCGCATCCCCGGCCCGCGCCTGACCGAAGGTCGCCCCCCAATCCACACCCAGCAACCGATCCACTGCGGCAATGCGCTCATCGAAGCCGCGCATCTCCTCCGCGAGTTGCTCCTGCGTCGCGGCGAGTTGCACGATGGCTTCTCCCGAACACACCGCGCGGGCTTCCATGCACAGGGATTCCCCCTGATGCAGGCTGTCCCGGATGAACTCCTGCGTGTAGTCGCTGCTGTTCAGATAGTCGGTCAGGTCGGTCAGAAAGGTGCCGAACTGCTGTTTCTGAGGATCGCGACCGGCCTCGGCCTCCGAGTGCCCGTTGCTCCCGTTGCCATTGTGCGTGAGGAAGCTGGACGCCGCGCTGAGCAGATCCACCGCGTGGATGCGGAGGCGCCCATCCTTGTAGGCCTGGCGCAGCGGTCCGGCCATCGAGAGCGTCTTGAAGGCCTCGATGATCTGCTCGGGATGCTGGCTTTCCGCGCTCGGACGCAGGCTGCCGTCGGCCTGGAGGTCGCGCTTCGTCGAGTCCACATTGATGACGAGGAAGATGCGGCTGAAGAGGCCGAGCAGTTGATTGAATTCCGCGAAGACCTGCTCGAGGAAAAGGTTGTCCGTCTTCACCACGAAGACCGCGCACGAAGCCGAATTACGGAACTCGCGGGCGAGCACGTCGTAGCCGAATTTCATCCGGCTGTAGAGCCCGGGAGTGTCCACCAGCACTGTGCCGGATTCCGCCAGGCTTTGCACCGGCAGATGCACGTCGGCCCGGCGGATGGCCTCGTTGAAATTGATCCGCGGATCGAACTCCTCGCCCGCCTCTTCGGTCAGCCGGATTTGCTGCGCGAGCGCGATGTGGCTGTCGGCGATTACGTCCTTGAGCACGCTGCCATTGGCGAAGACCGACTCACGTCCGTTGTAGCGCGTCACCGAAAAACGCGGCTCCTCCGCATGGCGCACATAGACGAGACAGGGATAGCCGGGCAGCGACGTGACCTCGCTCACGTAGGAGCCGCTGATCGCATTCATCAGCGTGGATTTGCCGCTCTTCAACGGGCCGAAAATGAGCAGATAAGCCTGCTGGCTCTCGATCTTCTCCGCGAGCGAACGCAGGCGGGCGCGGATGTCATTGAGCGTCGCGAGCGGCGCGTGGAGCAGCGGGTTGCCGGTGGCGTTCTCCATCGTCTCGGCCGTCGCCTTGAGCGCGGGAGGCAGGATGGAAACCGTGTGGAGGTAGCTTTCGCAGAAGCGCGAGATTTCGGTCTTCATAGGGAGCGGGGAAGGACGGAATGTCCGCGCGTGAAATGGCCAATGTTCGGGCGGGTCGTCAAGCCAAAAACCACCATTTATTGCGGTAGCAAAAAATGGCACCCACAAGATGCTGTGGTTCTGGGGAGAACGGCGCTCTTTAGAACAAACGCGAGTCATTCTGAGCGGAGTGTCACGAAGTCGAAGAATCCCGTGGCTTTCAACGGCGATGAACTTTGGTCATTCCACGGGATTCTTCGACTGCATCCCGTCCCGGTACCACCCCCGCTTGTCCCATCCGCCTCCCCGGCTCGCACGGGACTCCGCTCAGAAGGACACGCGTTTTATCAAAGAGCCTTGCCCGGGTCCCATCCGGCAGTCGATCCCCTTGCGCTCTACGCTAGGCTCGCGATTCGCCCCGTGTCCGACCCTGCTCATGCCTCCCGCTGGAAACTCTGCGTGCTGTATTTTAGCATCGCGGCGGGGATGGGAATGTGGAGCGTGCCGTTTGGCAATGTCCTGCGGGCGCATGGGTTGGAATCGATCATTGGCTACGCTTTTGCGTGCAGCGGGGTGGCGGCGTTCATTTCGCCGCTGGCTGTCGGGGCGCTGGCCGATCAGCGGGTGTCGGCGGTGCGGCTGCTGCGCTGGTTGAGCGTGGGCACGGCGGGCTGCGTGGCCGTTGCTTCCACGGCCATCGAACAGCGCTGGGGTGCGGGTGTGGTGCTGGCCGCGGTGCTGGCCCAGGCGATCTGTGCGGCGCCGACCTTTGGGCTCGCGACGAGCATCATCCTCGCATCGCTCGGCGATGCGCGCCGGGAGTTCGGGCCGATCCGCGCGGTGGCCACGCTCGGCTGGATGCTGGCTTGTGTCCTGATCAGCTTCGCCTTGAACGCAGATACCTCGACGCTGGCGGGCTGGAGTTCGGCGGCGACGTGGCTGCTCACGGCGGCGTGCACATTTGCCCTGCCGGAGACTCCGCCGTTGGAGACGAAGGAGCCGCGCGACATCTTCGGCGTGGCCGCGCTTTCACTCCTCCGGCAGCGGGACCATCGCGTGGTGTTTATCACCGCGGCGCTCTACAACGCGGCGCTCGCGGCTTTTTACCCGTTCACGCCGATTCACCTCACAGAGCGCGGGGTGGAGCACGCGACGGCGGCGATGGCGCTCGGTCAGATCACGGAGTTGATCAGCATGTTCGCCCTCGCGGGGCTGATCACGCGCTGGCGCTTGAAGTGGGTTTTTCTGACGGGAATCGGTTTCTCCGTCCTGCGCTACGGGCTCTGCGCGCTGGATACGAAGGCGTGGCTGCTCACCGGAGTGACACTCCACGGCCTGGCCTTCACGCTCTATTTCATCACCGCGCAGATTTACCTCGAACAGCGGGTCGATCCGCGAATGCGGACCCGCGCGCAGGCGCTGTTGCAGGTGATGATCGCGGGGTTCGGCAATCTTGTGGGTTATCTCGGCACCGGCTTTTGGCGCGAGGCGTGCATGACGGATGGAGCGACGAATTGGCCGCGCTTTTGGTGGGGCATGAGCGCAGTGGCCGCGGTGGTCTTCGTGTGGTTCGCGCTGAGCTACCGTGGGCAGGAGAGCCGCGAGGTGCGTTCGTAGCGGCGACCTTCCCGAGCGTGGAGCGTGTCGTGAACTTTCGTCATGGTTGCGAAAAAGAGGCTGAGCGGAGCGGCGCACTCCAGGGCGCCGAGGGGGGTGAGTGTCGGCACCGCGGAGCCTCCCGGCACCCTGGAGTGTGCCGCTCCACAGCCGTTCCAACGTGCATGACTCCCTCTAATCCTCCCACGGCGGCGCAGTCGGGTGCCGAAAGAATCGCGCCCATCCCGCCCTGAGCCGCGATCTTCCCGATCGCGTAGCCCGCACGCGCAATTCCTCCGGCAGCAGCATCGCATCGCGGCCTCGCCCGAAGACACATTCGCCGGGCGTGACCGTCTTCCGCGCGATCTCCACGCCGTCCTTGGTGATGATGATCTCGGTCTGCGGCACGATCATGACGGAGACCTCCCTGGCCGTGCGTCCAAGAAATTCAATGGGCACGTCGGGAGGGTTGATCGCGAGCCTGTTCGATCCGAAGAGATGCCGCGCCTGCTCAACGCCGCTGGCGGTGGCCTCGGGGCGGGGGAAGATCATCGGCGGCAGGTGGCTCGGCTGCTGGACCGGAGGAGTATGCCCGAAGCGACCGATCACGGTCAACGCAACGGGAGAGGCGGGGAAATGGCTGCTAACAAACGACTCCACCGCCGGATTCCTGAATCACCGTTGCAACTTCTCCATTGAGGGTGTAACTCAAACTTCAACCCCACACCGCATATGAACATCGCCAGTCTTTTCAATCTCGCCGGGCCGGATCTCCTCATCATCCTGGTCATCGTCCTGCTCCTTTTCGGAGCCAAGAAACTCCCGGAACTCGCCAAGGGCATGGGCCAGGCCGTCCGCGAATTCACCAAAGCCAAGGATGAATTCGAGCGCGAAGTGACCCGCCCGGTCGCGCCCACGGAAGAAGTCGTGCAGAAGCTGGATCATCCTCCGACCGAAACCGCGCAGACCGCACAGACCGAACACCCGGATGCGGCGCATGAACCGCACGGCGACCACACCCAGGAAGTCCCGCATACCCCGCAGTCCCGGGTCGTTTCCTGATTCCATCCACCTGTTTTTGTTTTGGGGCTCGCCTTCACGGGCGAGCCCTTTTCCTTTTTGGCCATGAAATTCCCCCGCTGTCTGACTCTGCTGGTCTTCCTCGGTCTGCTGCGCCCGCTCCTGGCGGCTCAGGAGATCGTCGTCGCCACCTACAATGTGCAAAACTACGTCAGCGCGGCGCCCAAGGGGCCGGGCGACAAATACGCGACGCGCGCGAAATCTGAAAAGGAGATCGACGCGCTGATCCGCGTGATCAAGGAGGTCAATCCCGATATCCTCGGCGTCTGCGAGATGGGGTCGCCGGAGCGGTTTGAGGATTTCAAGAAGCGGCTCAATGAGGCCGGACTCGGCTACGTGGCCTCGGAGTATTTACAGGCGGCGGATGAAGATCGCCGCCTCGCGCTGGTCAGCCGTTTCCCGATCGTCGCCCGCCATTCGCGCGGCGATGTGCCTTACGAATTGGGCGGCAAGCCGGAAAAAGTGAAGCGCGGGATTCTCGATGTGACGGTGCAGGTCAATGCCGGTTATCAACTCCGCCTCGTCGGCGTGCATTTGAAATCGCAGATGGCCGTCCCCGAGGGCGAAGCGCTGGTCCGCCGCATGGAGGCGCAGCAACTCCGCAAACATCTCGACGCCATCCTGACCGCCGCGCCAACGACGAATTTGGTCTGCTACGGCGATTTCAACGACTCAAAAAACGAGCCGGCGATCCAGGAAGTCATGGGGCCGAAAAAGTCGCCGACCCACATGGCCGACTTGTGGGCGAAAGACGAACTGGGCGACAAGTGGACGCACTATTGGAGGGTGGCCGATGAATATTCGCGGCTCGACTACCTGCTCGTCAGCCCCGCGCTCTTCCGCGAAGTCGTGCTGTCCAAGTCCCGCGTCCATCGCTCGGAAATTTGGAACGACGCCAGCGACCATCGGGTGGTCTTTACCTCGATCCTCGCCGAAGACCGGAAATGAAATCCGGTTGGTCGCGGTTGGTCGCCATCTTGCTCCTGATGGGTGCAGGCGAGGGCCTCGCGGGCCCGGCGGACGAGGACTGGAAGGCGGTCGTCGCGCTCGATGCCGGTCCGCAGGAACAGCCGGGGAGCCCCGAGGCCGCCGCGCAAATGGTCCTCGCGCATCTGGCGCGCCAGGAACGTACACTGCGCGGTTTCATCGTCGGCCATCCGCGGGATGCGCGGATCTTCGAGGCGCGTCTGCGGCTCGCGCGGCTGCTGCAAATCCGTGCCGATTTCGACGGATCGGAAAAGCCGCGGGCCGAAGCCCGGCGGCTCCTTGATGAACTCGAAAAGACGGCCACGCCGGAGCAGCGCCCGGAACTCGACTTCGCCAAAGTCGCCCGGCTCATGCGCAGCTTGCGCCCCTCCAGCACCGCGCAACGCGACGAGGTGCTGAAAGTCGCGCGCGATTTTCAAGCCGCCCATCCCACCGACCGCCGGCTCGCGGCGCTGCTGGCCGAAGTGGCCACGCTTTTCGACGCGGTGCCGAAGACCAAGGAAATCCTTCTTGAAGAGGCGCAGTCTCTGGCCACCGAGGAGGAGCTGAAGTTCCGCATTGCCGATGACTTGAAGCGCGTGCGCCGGCTCGGCCAGGAAGTGCCGCTGCGCTTCACCTCCGTGCAGGGTCAGGACGTCACGCCCGACGATCTGCTCGGGCAGCCGGTTTTCGTCATTTTCTTCGCCAATTTTTCTCCGCCTTCCCTGACCGCACTCGAACGCTTGCAGCAGGAGATCGCCGAGTTGCCGGGAGGCAGCGTGCGCGTGCTCGGCGTCTGCCTCGACGGGCGGCGCGAAGTCGTCACCGCGCTGCTCAAGGCGCGCCGCATCACCTGGCCGGTGGCCTACGATGGCAAGAGCTGGCAGAGCCCGCTCGTCCGTGAACTCGGCATCAATGCGCTGCCGACGGTCTGGCTGCTCGACGCCCGCGGGCGGTTGCGTTCGCTCAGCGCGCTCGAAGGCGCGGCGGCCAAGGCCCGGCAGCTTTTGCAGGAACGCTGACGCGCACGTGGAGGGTGTCGCTCCGTCGTCACCTTGGAGTCCACTTCTTGAGTTCAGCGAGAGGAGTCGTTCACGAAAGACACGAAAAACACGAAAGAGCCTCCTGCTTTCGTGCTCATCCGTGCCTTTCGTGGACCAAATTCCGGCCTTTTACCCAGTCTCCCAACCGATCCCCGCGGCCTCAAGGCAACGACGGGGCAACGCCCTCCAAATGCCCGCGCAAAAAGCCTTTCCATTTTTCGGCACTTTGCCCACTCTCCGCCCCAATTTCCGCCACCTAAGAGCTATTGATTTATGAGTTGGTACTACGCTGAGAACAACGAACGCCGTGGCCCGATCGAGGACGCCGCATTTCAAACACTGGTCGATGGCGGGACGGTCAAGCCGGACACGCTGGTCTGGCGGGAGGGGCTGGCCGAATGGGTGCCTTACAGTCAGGCCGGTCTGGCGGTGAGCACGCTGCCCGTCGCGGCGGATGGCACGGTGGTTTCCAGCGCGGCGGCGTGCAGCCAATGTGGACGGCTGTTCCCCGCGGATGACATGGTGAGCTACGAAAACCGTTACGTCTGCGCCGAGTGCAAGCCGCTCTTTTTTCAGAAGATCAAGGAAGGCGCGTCCGTCGCCGGGCAGCGCGAGTTCGCCGGATTCTGGATTCGTTTCGGCGCGAAGTTTGTGGACGGCATCATTCTCAATGTCGTGGGGCGCCTCCTCGGTTTGGTCATCGGTCTCGCGCTCAAGGGGGACGAGGCGGCGGTGTGGATCGCCGCGGGTGTCGGGCTCATCCTCAATGCCGGTTACGTCATCTATTTCACCGGCAAGTACGGTGCGACGCCCGGCAAGATGGCCTGCAAGATCGAGGTCATCCGCGCCGATGGATCGGCGATGACTTTTGGCCGCGCCACGGGTCGCTACTTCGCGGAAATCCTGAGCAGCCTCACCCTGCTGATCGGCTACATCATGGCTGGTTTCGACGAAGAGAAGCGCGCGCTGCACGACCGCATCTGCGACACCCGCGTCGTGCGCAAGCAGTAACCGCCCGCGGATGACGACCCCACGGCTCGTCGCTTGCACCAAGTGCAGCGCCTCGCTGCCTCCGGTGCTTTACAACCTGCCGGAGCTGCGAGCCTGCCCGGCGTGCGGCGCGCAGTCGCAGATCGACGTCTTTCCCGCGGCGTTGCGTCCGCCGGGGCCGTCCTCGATCGGGGAGGCAGTGGTGGTCGATGGGGAGGCGAGTTGCTTTTACCACCCGGCGAAAAAAGCCGTCCTCCCGTGCGAAAGCTGCGGGCGCTTTCTGTGCGCGATTTGCGATGTCGAGCTGAACGGCCAGCACATCTGCCCGGCGTGCCTCGCCTCCGGCAAAAAGAAGGGCAAGCTCAAGCAGCTCGAAAACCGCCGCACGCTCTACGACAGCCTCGCCCTGGCCGTCGCGGTTTATCCGATGATCCTCGTGTGGACTTCGATCATCGGCGCGCCGATCGCGCTCTACATTGCGATCCGTTATTGGAAAGCGCCGTCGAGTGTGGTGCCGCGCTCCAAGTGGCGCTTCGTCGTCGCCATCATTCTCGCCCTGCTCCAGATCGGCGGCTGGACGGCGATGTTCATCATCCTCGCCAACTCCCCCGGCCGTCGCTGATTTTCATGGCTGCCGAGACCACCACCTACGCCAAGCTTCCCGGACGCGGCCTGCGCCGCGCCGTCTTCGCCATCAGTGCCACCCGCTGCCGCCTGTGGCTCGGCGCGGATCATCTGCTCGCGGTGGATTACACCATCGCGTCCGAAGAATACCGGCGCTTTTATTTCCGCGACATCGAAGCCTTCATCATCCGCCGCACCGCGCACCGGCAGGTCTGGAATTGGATTCTCCTCGCGCTCATCCTGCTCACCGCCGGTCCGTTCCTCATCGCCTGGCGTTCGCAAGGGAACGGCGGTTTCCTCGTCGCCGCGCTCAGCATCGCGGCGTTCTGGGCGATCTTCCTGCTCATCAATTCCCTGCGCGGCGTGACCTGCCAGACGCATATCCGCACCGCCGTCCAACTCGAGCAGTTGCCCAGTCTGGGCCGTCTGCCCGTGGCCCGCAAAGTCCTCGCCCGCCTGCAACCGCTGATCCTCGCGGCGCAAGGGGCGTCCACCTCGGAGGAACTCGCCGCCGCTCCGTGGATGGCGGCCAGCCCGGCGCCCGGTGCGGCCACGAACGCCGGACCGAAACCCGTGCGCGCCGATAAAGGCCGCGTCCACGGAGCGCTTTTCAGCCTGCTCATCGTCGAGGCCCTCCTCACCGCGGTCGCGTCCATCTTTTTCCAGGAACCCATCTCCACCCTCAGCATGCTGGCCATGCTCTCCGGTTGCGTGGTGAGCGTCGTCGCGGTCATGCGGCAGGGGGGCACCGATCTGCCCGACGCGGTGCGCAACGTCGCGAAAGTGACGCTGGCCTATTACGTCCTGAAGTGTCTCGTGGGCTTCGTTTACATGATGATCTACGCGGTTCGGAATCCCGGGACACCGATGATCACCGGCCTCGAAATGGTCGATGAACCCGGCTTTGCGGAGGCCGCCATCGGCAGCGCGGGGGTCGGTGCCGTGCTCGGTCTGCTCGGCCTGATTTTTCTGCTCGCCCATTTCCGCCGCGCGCCTGCGCCGCCGGTGGTCTGAAAGCGCCATGGCCGTCCTTCTCGCCCAGCGCTGCCTGCACCATCCCGTCCGCGAGGCCGTCGCGCGCTGTCCGGAATGCACGCAGTTTTTCTGTCGCGAATGCATCACCGAGCATGACGACCGCGTCATCTGCTCGTCGTGCCTCCGCAGGCTCACCACGAAAACCGAGACGAAGCGCCGGAGTCTTGCGCCGTTCGGTCGCGTGGCCGTGGCCGTCGGCGGCCTGCTGATCGCCTGGATCTTCTTTTTTCTCATCGGGCGGATGCTCGTGAATATCCCGACGTCTTTTCACGAAGGCACCGTCTGGGAACGCGATTGGTTCAACACGAAAGAGGAATGAACCGCGCCGCCAAACGCCGCGCGGGCCGCCCTGCGCTCGAACTTATCGAAACCGCCGTGCATCTCCTGCGCACCGCACCGGCGGGCGTCTTGCTCTCCTATTACGCCGGGAGCATGCCCTGCCTGCTCGGCCTGCTCTATTTTTGGGCCGATATGAGCCGCGGCGCGTTTGCCCGCGACCACCTCATCGAAGCCGCGCTCAGCACCGCCGCGCTCTACCTCTGGATGAAATGCTGGCATGCCGTCTTCGCGGCGAAACTCCGGGCGCACCTGCTCCTCGCGCCCGAAGCGCCGTGGACAATTGCCCGCGTCGCGCGGCTCGCGCTCCTCCAGACGGCGATCCAGCCGATCGGACTTTTCGTCCGCCCCATCGCCGCGCAAATTCTCATTCCCTACGTCTGGACCTACAGCTTTTTCCAAAACGTCGGCGTGCTCGGCGACGGCACCCGCCCCGGCTTCGGCGAAATCGCGCGCGCTGCGGCTCGCCAAGCCGGGTTCTGGCCGCGTCAGGCTTATGCCGTGCTGGCCAGCATGACTGGGTTCATGTTCTTCGTCTGGCTGAATGTCTGCACCGCGTTCGGTTTCGCGCCGATGTTGCTCAAGACCCTCTTCGGCATCGAGACCGCCTTCTCGCGCAACCCGTGGGCGATGCTGAACACCACCACCTTTGCCGCCACGCTCGCCGCCACCTATCTCTGCATCGATCCGATCCGCAAGGCGCTCTTCGTCCTGCGCTGCTTCCACGGTTCCTCGCTCCAGTCCGGCGAAGACTTGCGCGTCGAATTGAAATCGCTGCGCCCGCCCGCGCGCGCGGTGGTCGCGGCGCTGCTCCTCATGGGCACGCTGCTCGCCGGGCCGCTCGCCCCCTTGCGCGCCGCCGACCCTCCTCCACCGCGCGTGGAATCGACCGAGTTGAACGGCGCGCTCGACCGCGTGCTCCAGAAGCGCGAATACGCCTGGCGCCTGCCCCGCGGAGCCGAAGCCGCGGCGGACGCGAAGAAAGGATGGTTCACGACGTTCTTCGAAGGCTTGTGGAAGAAGCTCACCAAAACCGTGAAGCAGGTCGTGAAGTGGATCCAGAAAGTCTATGAATGGCTGCGCAAAGCCTTCGATCGCGAGCCGAAGCCGCAGGATTCCAGCGAGCGCGGCAACATCAACTGGTCGTCCACCGCGCGCTGGACGCTGATCGCGTTGCTCGCCGCGCTGCTCATCATCCTCGGGGTCGTGCTTTGGCGCTGGCGCCAGGGCCGCCGCACCGAAGTCGCCGTCGCCCAGCCCGTCGCCGCCGTGCCGGACTTGAATGAGGAAAACGTGACCGCCGATCAACTGCCCGAGGATGGCTGGCTCCAAATGGCGCGGGATCTGATGGAACGTGGCGAACTGCGTCTCGCCCTGCGTGCCTTCTATCTCGCGGGCCTCGCGCATCTCGGTCACCGCGAGTTGATCAATATCGCCCGCCACAAATCGAACCGCGACTACGACCGCGAACTGCGCCGCCGCGTCCGCGGCAATACCGATCTGCTCTCCGCCTTCGATGCCAACCTGCTCACCTTCGAGGCGGCGTGGTACGGGGAGCATGCGGTCACCGTGGACACGCTGGGTGGCTTCTCGCAGAACCTCGAAAGGATTCGCGCATGCTGAGAAAGCCGCTGCTCAGCCTGCTCCTTGCGCTGCTCCTCGGCGGCGGTTTTGCCTCCGGCCTGACCCGGCTTTTCGTGCTTCGCTACGAAATCGGCGACGTCTATCCGCCGTACTCGTCGCTCCGTGCCGACCCGCTCGGCACCAAGGCGATCGCCGAGGCGCTCGACAATCTTCCGGGCGTCGAAGTGCGGCGCAACTTCAAGCCGCTCCCCAAGCTGCGCGCCGGCGGTCCCGTCACCCTCGTCTATACCGGCGTGCCGCATAAGGCCTACTGGACCGAGCAGGAGCTGGCCGCTTTCGAATCGCTGATCGTCACCGGCTCGCGGGCCGTTTTCACGTTCTATCCCTTCGAAGAGAAACCGAACGACAAGGAGGAGGAGCGTTCCGATAAAAAGGAACGCGTGAAGAAGAAGGAAAAGGTCGAGAAGGAGCCGGAGGCCAAAAAGAACCCGGCGAAGGATCAAAAGGACGGCAGGGATTCCAAAGAAAAGGAACTCGATGAGAGCGAGAAATCCCTTATCGATTTTGGCACGGTGGCGAAACGCTGGGGGTTCCAATTCGACTACCTGCCGAAGGAAAAGGAAGCCTATGATCGGCATGCGGCCTTGGTCGAGCCGGGCGGGTTTTTGGAGTCCGACATTTCCTGGCACAGCGCGCTCTATTTCCGCGACCTCAAGCCGCATTGGAAGGTGCTCTACATGTGCGGCACGATGCCGGTGGTCATGGAGCGCAAGTATGGCGACGGCAGCATCGTGCTCGTCGCGGATTCTTTCCTGATCAGCAATGAGGCGCTGCGCCAGGAGCGGCATCCGCGCCTGCTCGCCCGCCTTTTTTCCGGCCCCCCGACGGTCA
>Ga0335397_10005624_pt1 | contig 16365 bp, 8 predicted proteins | sample MAT04_FD_205740 | JGI IMG/M metagenome (GOLD analysis project Ga0335397, IMG submission 205740) | Freshwater microbial communities from Lake Fryxell liftoff mats and glacier meltwater in Antarctica - MAT-04 (spades assembly) (version 2) ... | reverse complement strand
ATGGGGTAGACGAAACAACGACCGAGACCCAGATCACCCGCGATGCCGGCCGCCACGTCGTCGAGAAAGGAAAGGTCGTCGTCAACAACCTCAGCGCGACTCCGAGCGGCCCGACCCCAGGGCGTATCCGGACCATCGTCGCTCAAGCTGGCGATGAACTCCGATGGCAGGCCACTCGCCGGGAACACGGCGAGCCCGTCGTCGACCGGCAACACGATGGCACCCACCATCCCGTAGAGCCCATCGTGGAAGGCCGCGGCGGAACGGCGGAGCACCACGTCGATCTCGGCATCCTCGGCGAGGGCGTCATAGACCGAGCGCCAGCGCAGATCCACCTCGCGAACCGTCGCCACGATGAACGGGGCATCTGGACCTTCGAGCACCACACGGATCGATATCTCCGAATCGAGCCATGCTCCGTCGCCTCGGCGAATGCGCATCGGTGTCTTGGACGGGAGCCGGCCGGACCCAAAGGCCTGACCGACGGAGTTGGCGGCGATGTGTTGGTCGTCGGGATGCAGGAGGTCGAACACGCCTGCGCCTTCGAGCACACCTTGGTCGTAGCCGAACAACTCCTCGAACCGATCGTTCACGAAACGGATCAATCCGTCGGCTCCGGCGATCAACAGGCCGTCGTTGAGGGGGACCACGTCGTACTGCTCCTTCATCACACCGTCCCTCGCTCCTTCGTCGAGCACCCCATATTCAGACATTCGGGAACGACTCTCCTTCGACCCCGCTCATGGTATCGGTCCTCCCCGACGTTGCTGCCCTCCGGCTCAGGAACGACGGTATTCGTTGTCCTGCTTCCTTGGCCGGGCAGGCCGACGGTTGTGCCCCACGATGGCTCAGGTCCGCCGCGGTTTCTCACAACATGATCCAGGAACGGTCAAGGTTTGATCAGCGGACACAGCTGAAACCGGCATGGTTGTCGCCGGCAGTCGTAGACAACGGGGGTTGACGCGGCAGTCGCAAGCGTTGTTCCCAGCGTTGGCGACGCGCATACGGGCGATCAACGCGCAAGGGCCGTCTCGATGAGGCCGGCGTTTCGCGCCTTCCGTCGGCGTGCCGCGACACGAGAGTCCAGTTCCCTTTTCGGTGTCCGCTGCGGACGCCGAACGATGACAGGCGGTTGTCTTTATGCCCACTCTTTCAGATGGCGAGTTTCAGTTGGTGTACACGTTGATGACGGGCGCGCTCGCCGCTCTGGCGGGATCGTTGCTCTACTTTGTGTTGAGTCGTTCGACGATTTCACCGCGGTATCACTCGGCGATGGCGGTCGCGTCGGTCGTGGTCGGAGTCGCCGCGCTGCACTACCAACGGCTGATCAGTGCGTGGACCGATAGCTTCGAGTTTCGTGCCGGGTCGGGAGAATGGGTCGCAACTGGCGTGCCGTTCAGTGGCGGGCTGAGGTACATCGATTGGTTGATCACGGTTCCGTTGCTGCTCGCCCAGTTCGTGCTTGTTCTCCGGCTCGACGAGGTCACGGCGCGAGGTCTCATCCGGCGGCTCGTCGTCGCCGCGTCACTGATGGTCGCGGTCGGCTACCCCGGTGAGGTGTCGACCGTGACCAGTGTGAAGCTGGTGTGCTGGTTCGCCGGCTTCGTTCCCTTCGCGTACATCGCGTACGTGCTGTGGGTCGAGCTCTCTCGTTCGTTGTTCCGGTACTCCGACGTGGTGGCATTGACCATCGGTCGCGCCCGGACCTTGTTGGTGGTCTCGTGGTTCGCCTACCCGATCGCCTACCTCTTTCCCGTGTTCGGGTGGACGTCGGGCACGGCTGAGGTGGCGCGCCAGTCGATCTACAGCGTGGCCGACGTCGTCTCGAAGGTGGGTTTCGGACTGATCGTGTATCGAATCGCCCGGCTCCTCACCGAACAGGAGGCCTCGGGTGCAGATCGCAAATCCGAGGGCCAGGTGGACCTTGCCGACGCCGGCCGTGGCTTCACCCCGGCGGGCATGTGACCCCCGAACCCGCCATTCCCCCGATGGCTGATCTCGTCGGCTCCTCGAATCCTGGGCAGGGCCCCGACTCGAACGAGATGGCGTCGATCACCGCACGGGTGCGGTTGGCGCTCGCCGAAATCGACAGCACCGGCACTGGCGACACCAGCGTCGGCGAGATCGCGGTGGCGTTGCTCGCGGAGATCGACGCCGACCCGGAGGTAGCGGAGAGCCGGCGGCGCGTGTGGGGGAAAGTAGCGATGGCACGGGCCGACCTGAAACGCATCGACGGGATCCGAGTCCCGAACTCGAGCGCCGTACTCGACTCCGTCGCGACTCGGATCATGGAGCTTCACGCGATCACCGTGGACCTCGAGGCGAAGGCGCAACGACGGTTGGCGGCTGCAGGTGCCTACCGGCGATTGGTCGAGGCACGGAGAACGCAACAGACGGTGTTGAACGCCGCCGGGTTCGATACGTTCGAGGCCTTCAACGCGGCATCGGTGGTGGACGCTGTTGCAGACTTGGACGCCGAGCGCGTCCGGGCCCGCCAGACTCTCGTCAATGCGGAGCATGAGTGGGAAGCTCTCGAAGCGCAATCGGCCTCACGATTCCCTGCGGGCGAACGGGGCGACGCGTTACGAGGACGCGGGTACCGATTGCTCGGCGAAGTCGCCGACGACGACACGATGTACCGGCGCTTGGTCGACATCACCCGAACCCACACCCGACGAAGGGCCGCGGAGACCTTGCTCGCCGGCGCCCTCACGGAACTGGGATTCGACATCAATGGTGACCTTCGCGTCATCGCGGCGAGTTGGCTCGCCGCTACCGCCACGGGCCCGCGATCGGTCACCTGACCCCGAGCGTGGCGCCAGCACCAACCGTCCCAATGGTGGGCCGAACCATCTCGACACGCGGAAGAACACCACCAGTGCCAATCCCGCCACGATGACCGCCGACGACGCTACCCGCAGCCCTCCCGAACGTTTCCGAAGCACACACCATCCAGCTGCGGCACCGATCACCACCGAGCTCTCCCGGAGCACGGCATCGCCAGGCTGGTGGCGACAATCGCGTCGCTGTCGCACCACGATTGCGCTGGCTCACGACGGAGGCCATGACCCCCGTGTCGTTCGGGCCCGCAGGAACGACGCGTGCTCGAGGGAACCGTGGCGAGCGCACCCAACGTATGTGGGACGACGGGAACGGTCACTCCCGTTCACCGGGGAGCGGAACCGGATTGGGCGCTCCGGTTTTGTCTGGCTCAATCACCCCATGGAGCCATCTTCGTCCCGGAGCCGAAATCCTCAGACCGCGGCGGCCCTGCTACGCGATGCGGCCACCGCCCTCCAGCCCGGCGTTCTCGTGTCGCTGATTGCGGGTGACGACGGGTGGGACCTCGACTCGACCGCACCACTCCACAGGTCGATCATGGAGCTCCTCCAGCCGCCCGACCCACGAACGCCATGGGGACGAGCGCTCGCCTCGCAACAAGTGGTGCACGACACGATAGGGATCGCTCCGTTCCGATGGTGCACCGCCGTGCCGTTCTCTATGAGCACGCATTCACCGCCGAGCTGCATGCTGATCCTACGGATCGACGTTCCGGATGCGGCGGCCCGTGCGCTGGCCGAGCGGTTGTTGGGCCGGGCGGCACGACGACTTTCCGGCGACCATCCCCGGCGTACCGAGTTCTCGCTCAATTCCACCGGGCCCACTCGATGTAGCTGGTGGGCCGGGACCTCGACGCTCGAACGGGCGCCCGCCCTCCCCGTCCCCGTCTGAGCTTGCCGTGGAGCCGCGGCGACGCGACGAAGGCCACGTCCCTACCGATACCGGCACGGACGTGGCCTCGTCACGACAGCCGACCGTTCAGACCGTGAGGGCCGCAGACGACCGCAGCGTCATGGTCAGGTCAACCGACGAACCGCATGAGGAAGGGAGCTCGCCGGCGACGCCCGTGTGGAGCGAGTAATGCTCGATCTGACCGTCGGGGCCGATCCGGTACGTCTCCTCGACCGTACGCCCACCGGCCGCCGTGCAGTCACCGCCAGCCGGCGCCGATTCGCTCGGTGAGGCCTCGCCGGCCGCCTCCGGGTCGCAGGGCAAGGGGGTCACCACACCGGCGGTGTCCACCGAACCCGACTCACAACGGGGTTCGACCGGCCGCCCCTCGCACGGCGCGGCCGCCGACCCGCTGCTCGATGAACACGGGGGCAGCTCACCGGGGAGGTAGTCACGGGTCGAGCACTCGGTCCGGATCTCGCGAGCTCCGCCGGGCATTTCCGTCAGCCGGCCGGTGCACTCTGCCCGCTGGCCCCCGAGGTCGTCGACGTAGCGCCATCCTTCCGGTGACATGGCGGCAAGCCATTGTTCCGGGGAGTCGGGAAGGGGTGGATCGAACGGGTCGAAGGCGACCGGGAAACACGTGGCAGGGTCACCGGTCATCGATGCACACGTGATGTTGCCCCCGGCATCAAGGAGGAACGTGAGCTCCTCGAGCGAAGGCGTCTGCGAGTCGCTCACGCCATACACCACCTTGGCCGGACTCCCCTGGTGCACACCGGCGGGACGGACGGCGAACGACACTTGCTGCGCCCGGGCTGCGTCGCCCGCACTCAACGTGCGTGGCGTGAGCGGTGTTGCGGGGGCGGCAAGCAGCGAGGCGTCCGGGGTTGTCGATGGGCGCTCCGCGCCGACCGTGACCAGTGCGATGGGAAGGCCCACCGCCACGGCGGCGGCGGCGGCGAGCAAGGCGTACCGCCGGGTTCCGTGGCGGTGCCGGCCGCGCAACGGGACGACCGGCGCTGCCGAGTGGACGGGCTCCGAGCGAGGCGCTGCTTCGCCGACGATCGCGACGGCGTCGCCCGGGAACAGGGTCGTGGGACTGGGGAGGTGAGATGGCATGGCGGGTGCTCCGATCAAGGGGCGGCGGGGGTCGGAAGCAACGTCAGGAGGGCACCCCATGACGTTGGTCGCCAACCGTGATGCCGCCACGTGGTTGAGGTGGGACTCGATCCACGCACCGCCCACGGGATTGGACTGGTCCAAGAGTTGATCGAGTTCCGTGTCGCTCATGAGGGGCTCGGGTTCGTTCACGGGAGGCTCCGTTCGGGGACGGTGAGGGGATCACCCGGTACATGCCACTCGGGTTCGGGACTTGTCAGAATTCGACGAAGTTGTCGGCGAGCGCGACTGAGCCGGAGAGCAAGCGCGTTCTCGGAAACGCCGAGAACGGCCGCGGCGTCGCGTTGCGAGAGGCCGTCCCAGGCAGTGAGGATGATGGCCTCGCGGTCGGTGGAGCCGAGTTGACTCATGGCCCGCGCGACCGTGTCTCGGATCACCACCGTCTCGTCGGGCTCACGGGGAAGCTCAGCCGGGAGGAGGCGACCGCAGCGGTCGACGAGGGCGTCTCGGCGGCGATCCGTTCGGCGTTCGGAGAGCAGGGTGAAATGGGCCGTACGCAGCAACCACGCCAGTTCGAAGCCAGCGGGAATGTCGTCGAGTCGCCGCCAGGCGACGGCGAACACGTCGGCGGCCAGGTCGTCGGCGGAGGATGTGGTCGACGAGCGCCGGCGGCAATACCCGAGCACGGTCGGGAGGTGCTCGCGGTACAGATCGAGGAATCGGCGCTGCCGTTCATCGGTGGTCATCAATGGTCCATGTCCGGCACCGTGGCCTACCTGTCGCGATGGCTTACCCGTAGCGGTTGGCCTGATCTGTCGCGGTTGGCGTTGTTTCTCGGGAGCTCCGTTATCAGTCGCCGGGCGCGACCGTCGCGGGTGGGTTCATCACCGACTCGGCGTAGACCGCGAGCATGTCGATGAGGTGCTCGACGTCCTCGGTGATCTGTTCGGGCACGGTCGACCCGACGTCGATGAGCGTGCTCCGACCGAGTGGTTCGACCGTGAGCTCGATGTACGAGCCCGCGGCGCGAACGGCGACGAACAGCCCCCGCAGTTGCCGCCGATCCAAATGCGGGAACAGCCCGGGGAGCACGGTGTCCAGCAGTCCCCGGGTGGCGGCGATGATCCGATCGTTCTGCCGGCGCGTGTCCGGGTTCGTCGCCAATGCACGGCGCACAGGATCGTTCACCACGAGAAAACGGAACCACCCCCACGCCAGGCTCGACACCGCTCTGCGGATATCGCTCGCACCGACGAACTCCGCCACGAGCTGCTCCTGAAGGGCCGCCACGCGGCGCTCGTGTTCATCGAACAGCGCTTCGAGGATCGCACGTTTGGTGCGAAACCGGGCGTAGATCGTGCTGGGCGACACGTCGGCCGCAATGCAGATGTCGTTGATGCTGATCTGGGAGAAGGGACGATTCTCGAGCAGCGTTCGCGTGGAGTCGAGCACCCGCTCCACGGAACGCCGGGATCGCTCCTGGCGAGGAGCGGACAGCCCTCGCGCCGGCGAGTCGCGAAGCCCAGATTCGTCGGAAGGCCCCGTCACGATGCTGGCCGCCGACCGCCGCCAACCCGCAAACCGGCAGCCAGAGGATGGGCGGCCAAGGGATCGGCCGCGAGGGCCGCCACGGGCTCAACCGAAGTGGTAGATGAACGACACGCCCCAAGCCTTGGATCCGTTGATCGGGTCCCCCATGTAGTTCTGTTGGCCGGTGGGGCCGCAGAACTGTGAGTTGTCGGGCAGGTTGAAGCACAGCGCGTGCGCGGGCGTTGGCGACGCCACGGACAACGCCGTGAACGCGACCGACACCAGCCCAAGCAACGTGGCGGAACGAATCCGCCGCGAAGGCGAGGCCGGTCGGTGGAGTGGCAGTCGGGGCATGACACAAGCATCGTCACGACAACGGGAGCGAGCAATCCGACCGGCCCCGTCGACTCGTTGAACGGTCCGCAGGGCGCCGCCCGAGTCATGCCGAAACGCCCGGGAGCTCAACCACTCGTGACAACTCGCAGGTTGGCCACGATTTCCTGTGGCAGGGTGCCGATCTGCACCGTCGTCAGCAGCTGGTCGCCTACGACGGCAAGGTACTGCGCGATCCCCGCGGTGGCTCCTGAAGTTGATCGCACCTCGTAGACCGGGGTGTCACCGAACGAGAGGGCCGTGGTCACCGGGCCCCCGCCACCCTCGCGACTGTTGGCCTCGACGTCGGCCACGACCTTCGCAAGGGATCGTCCATCGGATGGGAGAATCATCACGGCGAACACCGTGCCATCCGGCCCAAGGCCGACCCACTGCGGTCGGGGCAATCCCGACAGGTCGATGTTGAACGGAAGGTCGCCGAGGTCGAGCAGGAGGAGCTCCCCGGCGGTCTCGAGTGCAGTCACGGCAGAGGTCTGTCCGTTCGCTCGAGCCTGCTCCACGAATGCCCGGAACCCCTTTTGGTCGGTTGGTGCCTCACGCCAGCCGTCGATGAAGGGGAACGTGAGGAACGTTTGCCCATCGGACCCCACCGGTATCCGCACGAATCGTCCGCCCGGAGCGAGGTCCTGAGGGATCGGAGCGACGTCGCGAATCTCCATCGACGAAAGCACCCCTCCCGTGCCGGCACCGATGGCGACCACCTGCACCAAGATTGGGCCCACAAGCGCAATGGCGATCGTGGAGGGTGTTCCGTCGGGACTTTGCCGCTCGGCCCGGGCGCCCGCAAGGCTCCCGATCGCCACGTCGACCTTGGAGAACGTCAGCCCGTCGGAGTTCGAAGCCAGCGCGCCTATCACCTCATCGAGCTCGATCCCACCGACCACGACAGCGTTTACCAGGAGATAGCCCCGGCCATTCGGCTCCACGGACACGGCGACCGGCGCCAACGTTGCCGCCGATCCGCCTGCTGCATCGGGTCCCCCGGGCAACGTGGTGGCGGGAGGAGCAGTGGTAGGGACAATCGACCCGGCAGGAGCAGATCCGGTGGGATCCGAACCAGACTCGTTGGGGTTGCGCAACGGGCCGGACGCCAACTGATCGAGCAGGCCGAGGAGGCCCGGGTCTGCGGTGCGCCGCATCTCGGCCACGGCATTCGCGAACTCCGCCGGGACGACGGGTAGGTCGAGCCACGAGGCTCCGGGCGTATAGACGAGCGTGGTGGCGAAGGTCGGCGCCAGGGTGACGGTTCGGGCACTGGCTTCGGGGACGGCCGGAACCTCGTCGAATCGTGTGGTCGCGGCGAGGTCGGTGGGGGCGGCACCCGTGCTCGTGAGCAGGACCACGTTGGATCCGACCACGGCAACCAAGTGCTCGACAACCACTTCGGCCCCTTCGGCGGACCCGTTGGGTACCTGCGCGAGGCGAACCCCGGGGCGGGATCCCACGATCGTGAGTTGATCAGCCGTCAGCCGCCCGGTCGCGCTGAGGTCGTCGACCACTCTGCTCCGGACATCGAGAAGAGATGATCCTCGGCTCGGCACGGTTGTCAGGAGCACGTACCCCTCACCAGCCGGACCCACAACAAGCATTCGCACCTCTTGGGCCGAACGCTGCTGTGCACCGCCGACAGCAACCGTGGCCACCGCGGGGAAGAGCCCCGGGGCAAGCCGTTGTGCCACGTCTGCCGCGACGCCACGACCGTCAGCTCGCAATTCGGACAGCTTCGCATCGAAGCTTGACTTGTCGACCGGAAACGAGACCCAGGTTTCCGGGAGCGAGAGGGCCACGCGTCCAGCCCCGCCGGCATCGCGGAGTCCTGCGGACCGTTCGGCACGGGGAACCGGTGCGCCCGTGGTGGAAGGTGATGGCACCGTGACGGTGGCCGACTGCTCGACCACAGGCTGGTTCACGAGCACCACGACCGCAGCAAGGACTGCGACCACCACGAGGATGGCCGCCCCAGCCTGCCATCGGGGCCGCGTGCGAAGGTTTTCGCTCATGTGCCCGCGACGCTAGCGAAATGCCGGCATCGGCGTGAGCCGCATGGTGAGAGGAACTACAGAGGAGCCTTCGACGATCAACTCGTCACCGTCCTGCGGAGCATCGGCCATCACGAGATCGAGCTGCTCGCACAACCTCGCAAGCTCCTCGGCCATCAGCGTGACCGTGCGTGGTTCTCGGTTTCGCCCAAAGCCTTTCGTGCCCGGGGTGGCTGTTGAACGGCTGTTCGTATCCATCAGCCACCGCCGCCCGAGTAGTAGTAGACGAACGTACCGACGTTGACCGGGACTCCGGTCACGTTCACGTCAAAGTTCCCGTCGGGGGTCGTGTCGGGATCGTTGAGCCAGCTGTACGGGCACGGGTTTTGACCGGCACGGCTGCACTGATCGGCCAGGCTCAGCTTCACGGTGTAGGCCCCGGCGGGAACGTTCACAAAGGTGAACGTGCATGTCGACTGGCTGAAGGTCCCTGTGGCAACGAGCGTGGCGCCGTTGTAGAGCCGGTAGCCCATCCAGTTGTTGGCGGGGACACATCCGGAACCGTTGTAGTCCACGTTGCCGGTGAGGGTGGCGGTGCCGGTGGCCGGAGGTCCGATCAGGAACGGTCCGACCGCCTTCGCCACGTTCGCTTCGGGAGCCACAATCGTGCGGGCGTCGAGTACCCCGTCCGGATCGGCATACACCGGGTGCCCGTTCACGAGCACTCGCAGCTCGTAGCCCTGAGGAACCACGTTGTTGAAGTTGTATGTGCAATCGGCCCCGAGGCCCGTTACCGCAGCAACGGAGGCGCCGACCCGGAGTTCCACGCGCATCCCCGTGGCGCACGTGTCCCCCACGCCGAGGCTCTTGCTCCCCTCGTCGAGGTACACGACGCCGGTCACGCTGCCGTTGCCGGCCTGGAGCCAGAAGCTCCCAACCGAAGTGATGCCGGCCTCGACCACCGTGATGACGGTCTGGCCATCGAGCACGCTGTCGGGATCCTGAAGGACCACAGCGCCGTTGCGAACCAGCTTCACGGTGTAGGTGCCGGCAGGAACCCGGGTGAACTTGTAGGTGCAGTACTCCGACGGCGAGGGACTGCTGATGAGTGCGCTGGCCACCACGGCGGTCTCGACCAACAACTGGACCTCCATGCCCGTCGGGCAGGCACCGCTGCTCAGCCGTACCGGGCCGCTGACCTGGGCTGTGCCGCCGAGTTGCGAGGCGTCCCGCACCAGGAACGTCCCGACAGCGATGTTGGCGCCGGCGACCGTGACCGGAGCCACCTTGTTGGCCACGGCGTCGGGATCGACCACCGCAACCACCTGCAACAGATCACCAGCGACCCGGACCTCGTACGAACCGGGGGCCACGTTGGCGAACGACCATCCTCCCGCGCTGCCTGAGGTGGAGATGACGGTGGTCCCGGTGGCGGTATCGATGAGCTCTACGGAGCCGACGTATCCGGCATCGCCGGCCGTGACCGTACCGCTGCGGTCGGTGTCCTCTCGCAGCGTGCCCGTAAGCGTCGCTCCGGTTGCACAGATCGGGTTCTTGGTGCCGGCGACGCACGCCGCCGGGCCTGACAGGGCGTAGCTACCGGCGGGCACCGAGTAGTCGTTGGTGCAGCCGCTCTCTCCCTCGCAGAAGTCCGGGAGGGCGGCGGACACCTTCCCCGTGGAAACACAAGCCTGCGTGGTGCAACCCGGAACTACGGAGTAGGCCCAGTTGGCGTTCGGCAGGAGCACCCGGGTCTCGTAGGAGCCAGGGACGAGGTCGGGGAAGATGAACCGGCCGTCAGCGCCCGTCGAGCTCGTGGCTACCACCATCTGGGAACTGTTGAGCAGTTCCACGGCCACGCCGGCCATGGCGTAGTCAGTGCCGTTGATCAGACCGTTGTGGTCCACGTCGGCGTACACGCCGCCCTCGACCGCAACCATCTTCCTGTCGGCCAACCCGAAGACCGTCCCGTAGGCGCCGGTCGTCGAACCCACGAAGAACACGTGCGGGCTGTTGTTGGTGGTCACCTGGTGGTGAAGACCGGGCACAACGGTGAGCCGGTAGTTGAAACCAACGGGAACGTCCGGGATGCTGTACTGACCGGCCGTGCCCGACGAGCCCGTGGCGAACTGGTAGTCGAAGGTGCCGTCGTTGTTCGTGTCGATCCAGAGCCGCACCGTGCGGTTCATCAGATACTCGCCGGCCGCCGGCTCGTGCACCCCGTTCTTGTTCTTGTCGTAGAACACCTTCCCGATCACCGCGGCCCTCGGGGGCCGCAATCCGAAGTCGGGCGTGTCGGAAGTGGACCCGGCCGACACGGTCACGGGGGCGAGGTCGTTGTTGGTGGACACGGTCCAGTTGATCGGCTGAATCACGTCGACCTGATAGGACCCGCCGAGCACTGCCGGGAAGGCGTACTGCCCGGACGTGTTCGTGGACTGGTTGGCGACGGCGTACCAGCCGCCCGATCCGTTGCTCCGTCGGAGCACCAAGCCGATATTGCTGAGGAAGTAGTCGTACGGGTCCTTCACTCCGTTGCCGTTCAGGTCGGCGAACACCGTGCCGGACACCGTGGTCGGAGCCGAGATGCCGAACGTGTAGGCGAAGAACCCACCCGGCGAGGCGAAGCCGGGGGCGATCCCGTTGGCGGGCACACCGTCGGGGTCGAAGATGTTGACCCAGCCGGCAGGGGTGAGGATCCGGATGGAGTACGTGCCCGGCGCAGAGGTGGCGATCGTGACTGAACCATCGGCGCCGGTGACGCCGGTGCCAGCGATGACTTCAGTGTTCCCGTGGGTCCAGCAGACGCCACTCTCCCACCAGTGATTGCTCTGACTCGAGCAGGCGCTTTGGGGGATCCCCGTGGGAATAACACCGTAGGTAGAGGTCACGAGTTGGACGGCGACCCCGATCACGCCGATCCCGCCTTCCACGACGTTCACCACGAGCGACGCCGGGCCGGCAGGCGGACTCCAGTTGATCGTGCAGGAGAGCGGCGGGGTTGAGCCGGAAGACGCCGTCGATGGGCTGTCCACCTCCCAACCGCCGATGTAGGGGTTCTTCCATTTGCTGCCGCAGGTGGCCCAAGCGCCGGTGGCGCTGTTCCATACGACGACGCCGTCCTTGAAGCCGTTGTCGGGGTTGCCGCCCCAGCTGTGACCGAAGCACCAAAGAAGGCAGACTTGCCAGTACATCCGGGCGTCGTACAGGGCGATGCCGGGGCCCGACCAGGCGCTGTTGATCGCCCCGAGGTTGCTGGTGAAGGTGAAGGTACCGACCGCATCCGCGTTGCCGATGTCGAACAATCCCCAGAAGACGCGGAGCTCGGCCTTTCCGGTGGCATAGCCAGTTCCGTAGAAGTCTCCGTCGGTCAGATCCACATAGCCGGAGGCCGACACGGTCAGCTTCAGGTCGACGCCACCGGTCAGGAAGAGTGCTCCGGCGATCGGCGCCACGGCCCAACCGGCCCACGCGGGCAGGAAGATGATCGCCGCCGCCGCCGCGGCGATGCCGGCGGCAACCCCGTAAACACCAGCCTCGAAAGTGAGCGATCCACTGAAGCTCAGCACGTCCTGGTCAACGGAGATGGTTACCCTTCCGGCGAGCCCGGCGTAGATGCCGATGGTGTCGGCCATGACCATGAACCAGACGGTCCCGTCGAGGTGCAGCCCCGACGCACTGTCCCACGACGCCGTGAGGGAGTTCAGCCCGGCACCGACGTGTGAGTGCACGATGATCAGATTCGCATCGATGTAGATGCCGGCGTTGGCCAGGGCGATGGAGAACACGCCCGTCGCGTGGTTGTAGGAGAGCACCGGCGCTCCGACCCGAAGGACAGCCTTCAGGATCAAAAGGTTCAGGCCCAGATCGATCACCGAGTTGAGGAAGGTGACCGTGGTGACCGTCAACTGTCCGCTGGCGTTGAAGCCAACGGTGATCGAGAGGTTGGCATTCACAAACGTGAACGGCAGCGAGAACTGGCCCAGCGTGAACACGGTCATGAGCGAGATGTTGCCGGTGCCCGTGAGCCCGGAGGTGGTGTTCCCCGTGAGCGAGAACGTAAGCGTGGCGGACAGGTTGCCCTGGGCGATGTTGGCGGTACCCGTGAAGGTGGTGAACCGGATGCCGTTCGCCGGAGTGGTGTCGCCGACAATCGTGAGCGTCCCGGTCAAGCTCAGCAGCGATGCCGTACCCGACGAGACCGACACTGAGATCGAGAAGAACCAGTCACCACCGGAAGCAAAAGCGGTGCCTATGAACGCACCCATGGCAAAGCCGCCACCGATGTTCAGGGAACCAGAGATCGCAGCCGTCCAGCTTCCCCCGAACGGCTTGGTTGCGACCAACCGCATCCCGGTGTCGATGACCAGTTGCCCGAAGACGAGCGGTTGGGTGAGCGTGATGTCCACAACGGTGGGGCTCGGGGCCCCGAAGGTCACGAACCCGGTCACCGCAACGGTGGTGGTCATCCCCGGGTTCTGCGCCCCGATGCCGGTCGTGAGGGTCCCGAGACCGGTGAAGTCGATCCGGCCGGTGGTGAAGTCGAGGTTCACCGTCGCCGCGAGGCTCATCCCCGAGAACACGATGACCACATTCCCGGTGAACGTGAGGTCTACCACCGGCGGCAGGCCGTCCCCTTGACAGAGCGAGGTGCCGGAGATTGCGAGACCCGTCAGGGCGATCGAGTTGTTGCTCCCGAGGTAGACGATGCCCGTCACGCCTATGCCCACCGTGAGGATCTTGGTCGAGCGGTCGAACGTGACGCCGACCAGGCCCGGCAGCGTCCCGCCCACCTGGTAGGTCCCCGACAACAGGGTGGTCCCGTCCGACTTGTACACGTTCAACGTGGCGCTTGTAGACGAACCGAGACCGATCGACAGGAGGTCGCCACCGTCGATGGTGATCGCCGCCGAAGTGTTGACCGTCATGAAGGTGTAGAGCGATCCGCCGGCGGAGAGCTTTTGGATCGAGACGGTGACCGAGCCGGTGAGAACCAGTGCCATGACCGTGTCACCTGTCGGGGTGGACGGGAACGTGACGGTGCCGGAAATAGTGACACCGGAGATGTCGATCAGTATGTGGGCGGGACCGCAGGCGCACAGGGCCAACGAACCCGAGATAGTGAAGTTCAGCGCCAGCACACGGGTGGAGCGGGTGTACGTCGCCGAACCGGACAACGTCACTATGGTCGACGGTAAAGCAATCCCGTTCTTGTCGAAGAACGTGATCGTGGCCGAGGTGGAGCTCAGGTTGAGCGTGAACACGTCGCTGCCATCGATGGTGATAGACACCGAAGGGATCTCGATCTTCAAGCGGTCGGTGAGCACGCCGGCGTTGAGCTTGCGGATCAGGATCGTCACGCCGGTGGCGGCGAGCGTCAGGTTCACTGCCGTGTCGCCGGTCGGGGTGGCCGGGAAGGTAATCGTGCCCGACAGCGTGAATGCCGTGATCGTGATGGTGGTGTTGCCACTGGTCCCGGCAAGCACCAGTGATCCGCTGGCCGTGATGTTCAGGCTGAGGACCCGGGTGGACCGGGTGTAGGTGGCCGCACCGGAGAAGGTCACCATGGTGGACGGGGCCGCCACACCGTTCTTGTCGTAGAAGGTGATCGTCGCGGTGGGGTCGGAGTCGAAGGCGAAGGTCAGCACGTCGCCGCCATCGATGTTGATCGACAGAGATGTCAGCACGATCTTCAGGCGGTCGGTGAGCACGCCGGCGTTGAGCTTGCGGATCAGGATCGTCACGCCCGTGGCGTTCATGGTCAGGTTCACTGCCGTGTCGCCGGTCGGGGTGGCCGGGAAGGTAATCGTGCCCGACAGCGTGAACGCCGTGACCGTGATCGTCGTGTTCCCACTGGTCCCGGCAAGCACCAGTGATCCGCTGGCCGTGATGTTCAGGCTGAGGACCCGAGTGGACCGGGTGTAGGTGGCCGCACCGGACAACGTCACCATGGTGGACGGGGCCGCCACACCGTTCTTGTCGTAGAACGTGATCGTCGCCGTCGTCGACGGGATGGTGATCGAGATGACGTCCGAGCCGTCGATCGTGAGGGAAATCGAGGGGAGCACGATCCTCAGGCGGTCAGTGAGCAAACCGGCGTTGAGCTTGCGGATCAGGATCGTGACGCCAGTAGCGGCGAGCGTGAGGTTCACCGCCGTGTCACCGGTCGGCGTGGCCGGGAACGTCACCGTGCCGGTGATGGAGAAGTTCGACACGGTGATCGTGGTGTTGCCACTGGATCCGGCCAAGATGAGCGAGCCGCTGGCCGCGACATCGAGCGCCAGCACCCGAGTGGACCGGGTGTAGGAGGCCGAACCGGAGAAGGTCACCATCGTCGACGGGGCCGCCACACCGTTCTTGTCGTAGAAGGTGATCGTCGCGGTGGGGTCGGAGTCGAAGGGGAAGGTCAGCACGTCGCCGCCATCGATGTTGATCGACAGAGATGTCAGCACGATCTTCAGGCGGTCGGTGAGCACACTGGCGTTGAGCTTGCGGATCAGGATCGTCACGCCCGTGGCGTTCATGGTCAGGTTCACTGCCGTGTCGCCGGTCGGGGTGGCCGGGAAGGTGATCGTGCCCGACAGGGTGAACGCCGTGACCGTGATCGTCGTGTTCCCACTGGTGCCGGCAAGCACCAGTGATCCGCTGGCCGTGATGTTCAGGCTGAGGACCCGGGTGGACCGGGTGTAGGTGGCCGAACCGGACAACGTCACCATGGTGGACGGGGCGGCCACACCGTTCTTGTCGTAGAAGGTGATCGTCGCGGTGGGGTCGGAGTCGAAGGCGAAGGTCAGCACGTCGCCGTCATTGATATTGATCGACACGGATGTCAGCACGATCTTCAGGCGGTCGGTGAGCACGCCGGCGTTGAGCTTGCGGATCAGGATCGTCACGCCCGTGGCGTTCATGTCCAGGTTCACTGCCGTTTCGCCGGTCGGGGTGGCCGGGAACGTGATCGTGCCCGACAGGGTGAACGCCGTGACCGTGATCGTCGTGTTCCCACTGGTGCCGGCAAGCACCAGTGATCCGCTGGCCGCGATGTTCAGGCTGAGGACCCGGGTGGACCGGGTGTAGGTGGCCGAACCGGACAACGTCACCATGGTGGACGGGGCGGCCACACCGTTCTTGTCGTAGAAGGTGATCGTCGCCGTCGTCGACGGGATGGTGATCGAGATGACGTCCGAGCCGTCGATCGTGATGGTGGCACTGGTGAGCACGATCTTGAGGCGGTCGGTGAGCACACTGGCGTTGAGCTTGCGGATCATGATCGTTACGCCGGTAGCGGTCAGCGTGAGGTTCACTGCCGTGTCATCGGTCGGGGTGGCCGGGAACGTCACCGTGCCGGTGATGGAGAAGAAGCCGACATCGATGCGGGTGGTCCCGTTCGAACCGGCCAACAGCAAGGTGCCCGACGCCGTGATGTTGAGCGCCAGCACTCGGGTGGACCGGGTGTAGGTGGCCGAACCGGACAACGTCACCATGGTGGACGGGGCGGCCACACCGTTCTTGTCGTAGAAGGTGATCGTCGCGGTGGGGTCGGAGTCGAAGGCGAAGGTCAGCACGTCGCCGTCATTGATATTGATCGACACGGATGTCAGCACGATCTTCA
>Ga0335397_10005621_pt1 | contig 16373 bp, 14 predicted proteins | sample MAT04_FD_205740 | JGI IMG/M metagenome (GOLD analysis project Ga0335397, IMG submission 205740) | Freshwater microbial communities from Lake Fryxell liftoff mats and glacier meltwater in Antarctica - MAT-04 (spades assembly) (version 2) ... | reverse complement strand
GCGTACGAACCCGAAGACCAGGGGGTCGCCGAGACGCTCTTCTCTGTCGGCAACGGATTCCTCGGCATGCGCGGGAACAACGCCAAGGGCCGCAGTGCACACGAGCACGGCACCTTCGTGAACGGACTGCACGAGACCTTTAAGATTCGTCACGCCGAGCAGGCGTACGGCTTCGCCGAGGTCGGCCAGACGATCGTCAACGCGCCCGACAGCAAGGTGATGCGTATTTACGTCGACGACGAGCCGCTCGCGCTCGACGAGGCCGACCTGCTCGACTACAAGCGCACCCTCGACTTCAAGGACGGCGTGCTGCGTCGCAGCGTGCTCTGGCTGACCCCCGCGGGCAAGCGCGTGCAGGTGACGTCGAGCCGCATGGTGTCGTTCCCCGAGCGGCATCTCGCCGTCATGAGCATGGAGGTCACCATGCTCGACGCGGATGCCCCGCTCACGATCTCGTGCCAGATGCTCAACCGGCAGGACGGCGATAACGAATACGCCGGCCGCGGGGGGCCTCACAGCAATGACCCGCGCAAGGCCGAGCGCATCGCCGATCGTGTGTTCGTTCCCGGAGAGCACTGGCAGCAGGGCGAGCGCAGCGTGCTCAGCTACCGCGTCGCGAACTCGGGAATGCGGGTCGCGGTCGTCGCCGACCACTCGATCGAGACCTCGAACGAGTGGAGCGAGCAGAAGTACATCGATCCCGACATCGCGAAGAACGTCTACTCGGTGATGGCCCGCCAGGGCGTTCCCGTGCAGGTCACCAAGGTCGTCAGCTACCACAGCTCGCGCAGCACCCCCACGCGCGAGCTCATCGACCGCTGCCGCCGCACCCTCGACCGCATCGCCGTCGAGGGCATCCCGCTGCAGTATGTGAAGCAGCGCGAGTGGCTCGATGCCTACTGGCACCGCTCCGACATCGAGATCCCCGGCCGCGACGACCTGCAGCAGGCGATTCGCTGGAACCTGTTCCAGCTGGCCCAGGCGACCGCGCGGGCCGACGGCCTCGGAATCGCCGCGAAGGGCGTGACCGGCAGCGGCTACGGCGGGCACTACTTCTGGGACACCGAGATCTACATGGTGCCCTTCCTCGCCTACACCTCTCCGCTCTGGGCGCGCAACGCGCTGCGGATGCGGCAGGAAATGCTGCCGTCGGCCCGCCGCCGCGCCCGCATGCTGAACGAGGCGGGCGCCCTGTTCCCGTGGCGCACGATCAACGGCGAGGAGGCATCCGCCTACTATGCGGCCGGAACCGCGCAGTACCATATCAATGCCGACGTCACCTATGCCCTCTCGAAGTTCATCCACGCGACCGGCGACGTCGACTTTCTCGCCAACGGCGCGATCGACATCGCCGTCGAGACGGCCCGTCTGTGGATCTCGCTCGGCTTCTGGCGCAGCAACGGCACCGACTCGTTCGAGATCCACGGCGTCACCGGGCCCGACGAGTACACGACGGTCGTCAACAACAACCTGTTCACGAACGTCATGGCGCGCTTCAACCTCAGCTACGCCGCGAGCAGCGTGCGCGATCTCGCGATCACCCGCCCGGATGCCTACGAGCGCATGATCACGCGCCTCGGCCTGCGCGACGAGGAGCTCGAGGAGTGGGACCGCGCGGCAGCCGCGATGGTCATCCCCTTCTCGGATGCCCTGCAGATCCACCCGCAGGACTCGCACTTCCTCGACCGCGAGGTGTGGGACCTCGAGAACACGCCGCCCGAGCAGAAGCCGCTCATGCTGCATTTCCACCCGCTGGTGATCTACCGCTTCCAGGTGCTCAAGCAGGCGGATGTCGTTCTCGCGCTCTTCCTGCACGGCAACCAGTTCACCCTCGAGGAGAAGCTTGCCGACTTCAAGTACTACGACCCGCTGACGACGAGCGACTCGACCCTGTCGAACGTCGTGCAGTCCATTATCGCGACCGAGATCGGCTACCAGGACCTCGGCCTCAAGTACTTCGTGCACTCCCTCTTCGTCGACCTCGCGAACCTGCATAAGAACACCCCCGACGGCGTTCACGTGGCCTCCGCCGGCGGCGTCTGGAGCGCGCTCGTCTCCGGTTTCGGCGGCATGCGCGACCACGACGGCGTGCTGACCTTCGACCCGCGGCTGCCGGCGAGCTGGCCGCAGCTGAAGTACCGCATGATCTGGCACGGCACCCGCATTCTGGTGACGCTGACCCGCGAGGCGATGCGCGTGAGCGTGATCGAGGGGGAGAATCCGGTGGAGTTCCTTGTGCGCGGCCACACGTATGAGGTGGCATCCGGCGCCGACGTCGAGATCCCGCTCGACGGGCAGGGACCGCTGATTCCCGGCGCACCGCGCCAGGGACAGGGCACCGACGTGCGTCGCGACGACGGCACCCTGATGATGCCGTCGGTGCCGACCGTGACCGACACGATCGCCACCATTTCGGCCGACGACGCGCGGGAGGCCGCAAACGCCCACCGGTAGCCGCCGGCGTGCCGGCGAACGCTGACGCTGACGTGCCCGCGGGCGCGGACGTGCCCGCTCACGCGGACGCGCGGGGCGGATTCGCTGGCGCTGGCGCGCGCGGCGGACTCGCTGGCGCGCGCGGCGGATTCGCTGGCGCGCGCGGCGGATTCGCTGGCGCTGGCGCGCGGGGCGGACTCGATGGCGCGCGCGGCGGACTATCGCGCCGCGGTCGCGCGAGCGGGGCCCGCTATAGCTCCGGCAGCAGGATGACGGCGACCACGCAGCATCCGCCGATCACGATCGCGAACAGGGCCAGCCACACCGGCGACGGCACCCCCGTGCTCCGGTAGAGCAGGTAGGCATCCGAGGTCGCGAGGCTGCCGCGGCGCCGCACGTGCACGCCGACCACGGTCGCAAGGCCCCGCACCGAGCCGACGAGCAGTGCCGTGCCGAGCACGAGCAGCGCGTAGCCCTGCAGTTGCGGGGAGGCGAGAAACCACAGCGCGGCGCTCGCCGCGACCGACGCGACGACCACGAGCACGCCGAACAGGTTGCGGATGACGATGAGGGTGAGCATCAGCACAACGCCCCCCGCAAACAGCGCGACCGCGGAGTAGCCGCTCGCCACGCTCCAGAGCTGCGCGGCGCCGACGATCGCCGGGGCCGGGTACCCGAACACTCCGCTGACCACGGAGGAGAGCGTGCCGCGCCCGCTGCTCAGCGCCTCGCCCGAATGATTGCGGCGGATTCGGATGCCGTGCACCGTGCGCCCGGTCAGCAGCCCGGCCACCGCGTGGCCGAGCTCGTGCACGAGCGTCGTGAACAGGCCGAAGTACCGCCAGGTCACGCGCGGGATGCTGAGCGCGCCCGCGGCCGCGAGGATCGCGACGAGCACCGTGGTCGGCACGTCGATCGGGTCGGCGCGGGCGAACAGCGCCGACCAGTCGGCGGGGAGGGTCAGAAGGTCGATGGGTCCAGTCTCGCAGCACTGCGCGGGTGACGCGCTCCGGCGATCGCGGCTCCCAAGAACTCCAGCGCATCCTTCGTGGCCCGCGATCCGAACGCGTCGCCGTGGCCCTTTTCCTTGTAGAGCAGGAGCCGCCCGTTGGCGATTCGCTCGGCGGTCTCCGCGAACATCCCGGGGCCGTAGCAGAGATCCTTGTCCCCGCCGATTACGAGTGCCGGGGCGGTGATCTCATTCAGCCTGTCGCGCACGTCGAAGTGGTCCTCCGCCTCGATCACCGCGAGCATGTCCTCGTTCGCCTGGCCGAGGATCGCGTTGCCGAACAGCCAGCCGATGCCGGAGAGCGCCTGCTCTCCCTGCGCATCGGTGGAGAGCAGCTTCATCATCTCGCCCGACGCCCGGCGCGGATTGCGCTCGAGCACGAACTGTCCGACGCGGCGCTTTATCGCGGCGGCACGCGCGCCGAGCCGGTAGGCGGCCGCGACGACCACGAGGCGCCGCACGAGCTCCGGGTGGTCGATCGCGAGCTGCAGGGCGACGCTGCCGCCGGTGGAGATCCCCAGCACGTCGACCGGGCCGTCGAATTTCGCGCGCATCCCCGCGGCATAGTCGTCGGCGATCTGCTCCATCGTCACGTGCGGATCGAGGCCGGGCCGCCGGTTGACCCACCAGACCTGGCGATGCTGGGCGAACGGCAGGATCGTCTGGGCCTGGAGCCTCCGGTCGAGGCCCTCCGGGGGATTGTGGTTCGGCGAGATCCCGGGCAGGTACAGCAGCGGTTCACCCGATCCGGTGCGGATATAGGGCATGCGCCCGGGCCAGAAGCCCTGGTGGCGGAGCTTCTCGGGCGGGACGGTCCTGGCGCGGGACATCGGGTGGTCCTTCCGGTTCTCGTCGGGCGGCGTCCCCCGCTTGAGGCTAGTCAGCGCGGGCCATTCGGGGGAGGCGTTGACGCGACTCTGGCGGGCGCTGACAGAAAGATGGGAACAACTCGCGGCGACCGGGTGACCGTCCCCGTGCTGCCCGGCTCGCTCCGCTGGGCGCTGCCGGTCGACGGGTCCACCGACGAAGCGCGGATGCCGCTCGACGGGTTCACCGCCGAAGCGCGACCGCCGCCCGGCGTGACTGCCGCCCGGGGTGACTGCCGCCCGGGGTGACTGCCGCCCGGGGTGACCGCCGCCGGCGTGACCGCGAGCGCCAGCCCTAGCCCTCCGGAAGCCGCATGATGCTGAACGCGGCGCCGGTCGAATCGACGGCATGAAACATGCGGCCGTACGGGGTGTCGTCGGGTTCGGTGGTGAGCGTGCCGCCGGATTCGACCACCGCCGTCGCCGCCGCATCCGCATCGCCGACGGCGAAGTACACCCTCCACGCCGAGGGGGTGCCCTCGGCCTCGGTCGACGCGTCGTAGATGCCGGCGAGCGAATCGTCCCCCTCGCCGAAGGTGACCATGCGGAACTCGTCGCTGTCGCCGAGCACGCTCGTGGACCATCCGAAGACCCGCTCGTAGAACGCGATCGTCTCGTCGTACGCGGTCGTGGTGTGCAGCTCGTACCAGCACGGCGCGCCCGCCTCGTCTTCGATCGCGGTGCCTGCCATGGTGCCCGGCTGCCAAAGGCCGACCGTGGCACCGCTCGGATCGCGCACGAAGCCCATGCGGCCCATTTCCATGACGTCCATCGCCGGGGAGACGATCGTGCCGCCGTTCGACTCGGCGAGCGCGAGCGCCGCGTCGACGTCGCTGGTCGACAGGTACACCGTCCACTGGCTCGGGGCACCGCCCTGCGCCGCCATGATCCCCGCGACCATCTCGCCGTCGTGCAGCACGTTGCGGTAGCCGCCGTACTCGGGGTTCGGGTCGGTGGTGGCGGTGCCGAGCAGGGTGTCGTAGAACCGGGCGGATGCGTCGGCATCGGTGCTCGAAAGCTCGATCCAGATCGGCGAACCGGACGGCTTGTCGGTGACGCGGGGCATGGCGACTCCTTTTCGTTGTCTCTCGTTTACTCGGGTTTTCGAGAAGTCTCGCCGCTTCGCCCGGCCGTGTCGAGGCCCTTGCCTGGCGGGGTCGGCGGCGTCGGCGGGCTGCTTGGACCGAACTCGAGCTCGCGCTCGAACTCGAGCTCTGGCTCTGGCTCTGGCTCTCGCGAATGCTCGAGTTGGGTGGCCTGAACTCACGTCTGGGTCGCGTGGTTCACCGTGACGTTGCGGCCAGCAGCATCCAGATGCCGCAGGTAAAAGAAGAGAGGGACCGCGCCCACCACCGCGAGTAGAAGGAACACGGGAATGGCCGCCATCGACGCGAAGGGCGTGCCCGGATCCGCGCTCGCGCCGAACCACTGGTCGGTGGCCACACCGATGGCCTCGAGCACCAGAAGGACGAGCATCGCTCCGACGATCAGCTCGCCGAGCGGCCGGCGATTCCAGAGCGACCATGCACCGCCAACGAGCAACGGGAGCCAGATGGCGAGATCCTGCACGAACACCGGGTTGGTAATCCCGCCGGAGCCTTCGAGGAACGCGGCTGGCTGGTCGCTGAGCGTAGCCGGAACGATGGTGCGCAACCAGACCACCGCATTGAGAACGGCAAGAACGGCGGCATAGATCGCGATGGCTCGGGCCGGGAGCCCGTCGTCGAATCGGCCGCGGAATGCGGGAAGATCCGTGTTCCGAATCAGCACCACGAGGGACCAGAATGCGAGCGACAGCATGGCGACATAGATGAGGAACAGGCTGTTGAACGGCGTGGCGAAGAGGAACAGCACGCCCTGATAGCTGATGTACCCGAGTGCCCCGAGCCAGACAACCAGCGCCCGTGCCGAGTCGCGCCGCGTGAAAAACATCGCGGCGACGAGGGCCGGAATAGCCAGAACCATGATCACCAGCGCAGTGCCGCGGAGGTTGCCCTGCGCGACGGGCGGACCCCCGAGAACATCGGGGATGAAGAACGAGGTCGAGGCGGCCGCGAGTGCCACGACGGCCAGCGCACCGGAAAATCTGTAGGTACTGACAGGCAGGTCCATCATGCTCTCCATGCTCGCCGCGAGTCGCGCTCCCGTCGAGGGCCGGAAGTCACGCTCCGCTTACGGCGACTCCGACGAGGTGCGTCGGTCAGGGCGCCTCTTCCCGGCCATTGCCGGCTCGTGGAATCATGATCTGATGACCTACCTCGCCACTGAGACCCGTTACGACTCGATGCCCTACCGCCGCACGGGAAAGAGCGGACTGCTGCTGCCGGCCGTCTCGCTCGGCCTGTGGCAGAACTTCGGACACGACGTGCCCATGGAGCGCCAGCGCGACATCCTGCGCCGCGCGTTCGACCTCGGCGTCACGCACTTCGACCTCGCCAACAACTACGGTCCGCCCGCCGGAAGTGCCGAGGAGAACTTCGGTGAGCACCTGCGCCGCGACTTCGCCCCGTACCGCGACGAGCTCGTCATCTCGAGCAAGGCCGGCTACGGCATGTGGCAGGGCCCTTACGGCGACAACGGATCCCGCAAGTACCTGCTCGCGAGCCTCGACCAGTCGCTCCAGCGGATGGGAGTCGACTACGTCGACATCTTCTACTCGCATCGCGCCGACCCCGACACCCCGCTCGAGGAGACGATGGGCGCACTGCACACCGCCGTGACCTCGGGCAAGGCGCTGTATGCCGGAATCTCGTCGTACTCGCCGACGCGCACCAAGGACGCCGCGCGGATCCTCGCCGACCTCGGAACCCCGCTGCTCATCCACCAGCCCTCGTACTCGATGTTCAACCGGTGGGTCGAGGACGACCTGCTCGACACCCTCGACGACCTCGGCGTCGGATGCATCGCCTTCTCACCGCTCGCGCAGGGTCTGCTCACCGACCGCTACGTCGGCGGCATCCCTGAGGGCGCGCGGGCGTCGCGCGAGGGATCGATGCAGAAGAGCATGGTCAGCAACGAGGCGCTCGCCGCCATCACCGAGCTCACCGAGATCGCCGAGAGTCGCTGGCAGACCCTCGCCCAGCTCGCCATCTCGTGGACGCTGCGCAACCGGGGCGTCACCTCGGCGCTCATCGGCGCATCCTCGGTGCAGCAGCTCGAGGCGAACCTCGCCGCCGTCGACCGGCTCGAGTTCACGCCGGAAGAGCTGTCGGCGATCGACGCGCACGCCGTCGACCGCGACATCAACCTGTGGGCGGAGTCCAGCGCGGTGCACTGAGAGGGGTGCCGGTGTCGTGATGCCACGCCGACAGGGGCGGCGGGAAAGCTCGCCACGTGGCGCGGATCGTCGCGGCGTTCTCGATAGTGTTTGCCCCCTCCGGCGTGATTCAGGTACAAAGGGAACATGAAAGCACTCACCTGGCAGGGCACAAAAAAGGTCGAAATCACCGAAGTTCCCGACCCCATCATCGAAAAATCAACGGATGCCGTCATCCGCGTCACGTCCGCGGCGATCTGCGGATCGGACCTGCACCTCTTCAACATCATGGGGCCGTTCCTCGACAAGGGCGACGTGCTCGGGCACGAAACGATGGGCGTCGTCGAGCAGGTCGGCAGCGAGATCACCACCCTCTCGGTCGGCGACCGAGTGGTCATCCCGTTCGTCATCGCCTGCGGCGACTGCTTCATGTGCGACCAGGGTCTGACGTCACAGTGCGAGACCACGCAGAACCGCGCGTCGGGCACGGGAGCCAGCCTCTACGGCTTCAGTGAACTCTACGGCTCCGTGCCCGGCGGTCAGGCGGAACGGCTGAGGGTGCCGCTGGCCGACTTCAACGCCGTGAAGGTCGGGAAGGACCTCCCGGACGACCGCTACCTGTTCCTCAGCGACATCCTGCCCACCGCCTGGCAGGGCGTGCAGTACGCCGCGGTGCCCGACGGCGGAACCCTCGCCGTGATCGGGCTGGGCCCGGTCGGCCAGTTCGCCAGCCGTATCGGTCGACACCTCGGTTATCGCGTGCTCGGCGTGGATCCCGTGCCGGAGCGCCGGGAGATGGCCGCCCGTCATGGCGTCGAGGTCTTCGACATCGCCGACGACATCGTTGAAACTCTGAGGGCCGCCACCGATGGGCGTGGACCGGATTCGGTCGTCGACGCCGTCGGGATGGAGGCGCACGGCAACCCGGTCGCTGCCTTCACCCAGTACGCCGCGGGACTGCTCCCGGATGCGCTCGCCAAGAAGGCCTTCACGACGGTGGGCGTCGACCGCCTAGCCGCGCTGCACATGGCGCTGGACCTGGTTCGCCGGGGTGGCACGGTGTCGCTCAGCGGCGTGTACGCGGGGGTAGCCGACCCGATGCCGCTCATGAACATGTTCGACAAGCAGATCCAGCTGCGCATGGGCCAGTGCAACGTGCAGCACTGGATCGACGAACTGCTGCCCCTTGTGGAGGACCCGTCCGATCCGCTCGGCGTCGAGGACCTGGTCACCCACCGCGTGCCGCTCGATCGGGCACCGGAAATGTATGAGACCTTCAGTGCCAAGAAGGATGGCTGCATCAAGGTCGTGCTGACGCCGTAGGTGCGGAGAGCGGGTGGATGCGCGGGGCAGTTCCCTGAGGAGGACTCGCCCCGCATCCACCCCGTTGTTTGTCGCTGCCCGCGGTCGCGACTCGCCCCGACCACCGCGGGCCCGTGGCAGTTAGACCGGGTGCCGGCTCAGCTATTCCGGGTCCCGGTGCAGTTAGAGGGCGCGCGCCGTCCCGTTGCCGGCGGGTGCCTTGACATCGCGGGCGGGTGGGCGCACCATGGGCGCGGAACTACCGGAGCACAGCACCCTAACAATGGCCTGACCCGTGCCAGCTCGGTTCGCGACGGCCACGCCGATCGCGGCGGCGTGCGTCCGTCGCACGAACTGTCAACGGGAGGACATCCCATGGGTACCAAACGGAAGCTGTTTCTTGCCACGATGCTGACGGCACTGATTGTGCCGTCGCTCGCCATGTCATCGATCGCGAGCGCGTCGCCGCCTCGTGGTATACCGGCGCCCCAGGTGCTCGCCTCGGGTCTCGAGGGCGCGAGCGGCGCCACCATCGGCCCCGACGGCGCGCTTTACGTCGCCGAGGGCAAGGTCGGCAAGATCACCCGGATCGACACGCGAACGGGGGAGACCTCGACGTTCGCCAGCGGCCTCCCGAAGGCGGTGTTCCCGCTCGGCGGGGCGATCGATGTTGAGTTCGTCGGCCATACGGCGTACGTGCTCGTGACGCTCGTCGGCGAGGATGTCGGCGGCACGGCCGTCGACGGCATCTACCGGGTCGACGACGCCGACAGCTTCACCGTCGTCGCTGACCTCGGCGAGTTCTCCCGCGACATGCCGCCGAAGACCCAGTTCGACCTGCCGAGCGGGGTGCAATTCTCCCTCGAGCCGATTCGGGGAGGATTCCTCGTTTCCGACGGGCACCACAACCGGGTGCTCAAGGTGACGAGGTCCGGCGAGGTCAGTGAGCTGATCGCGTTCGGGAACACCGTGCCGACCGGGCTGGCCGCGACCGACGGCACCGTCTACCTGGCCGAGGCGGGACCGATTCCACACGCCCCCGCCGACGGAAAGATCGTCAAGTTCGGCATCCGGCATCCGGTCGTGAAGAACGTGGCCGCGGGCTTCAGCCTGCTCGTCGACGTCGAGTTCGGCAAGCACGGCGCGCTCTATGCGCTGTCGCAGGGTGACTCGCCCGGCATTGTGCCGGCCGGATCTCCCTCGCTGCCCGACAGCGGAGAGCTGCTGCGGGTCAAGAAGGATGGCACCTTTGCGGTGGTCGTCGAGGACCTCGACCTGCCGACCTCGGTCGACATCTGGAAGGACACCGCCTACGTCGTCACCCTCGGCGGCGACGTGCTGAAGATCCGCGGCCTGTCGAGGCGCTGATCGAGGGACGCGGGCGGCCGCGCGCGGAGGTGCGCGGCCGGCCGCTCCGAAGGACGCGGGCGGGTGGGCGCGCAGGATCCGGCTAACAGGAGGGACGCTTGCGCGGGTGCGCGGAGGTGAGCGGTCGGCCGCCTCGGAGGGACGCCGGCGGGTGCGTACGCGGGATTCGACTTCTAGGATTGCCGCGTGCGCATCCGTCAGTATCTGCCCGAGGACGGCTCCGCGACGCTCGAAGTGTTTCTGCGGGCGGTTCGGGAGACGGCGAGCAGCGACTATTCCGAGCGCGAGATCGCGGCGTGGGCGCCGGAGGACATCGATCTTGCGGCATGGTCGCGCACGCGGGCGGCGGCCGATACCCGGGTCGCGCTGATCGGCGACGAGGTCGTGGGATTCATCGACCTCATGGTGAGTGTCGCCGACATCGACGGTCTCACCGCCGCCGCCGAGTCCGGGCACATCGACATGCTGTTCGTGGATCCGTCGTTCGGGCGACGCGGGATCGCGAGCGCGCTGTTCGACTCGGTGCTCGCGAATGCGCGATCCCTCGGCATGCGCGCCCTCACCGTGGAGGCGAGCCGGACCGCCCGGCCGTTCTTCGCGCGCAACGGCTTCGAGCTCGTCGAGGCCCAGCGGGTGGAGCGGGACGGCGTGTTCCTGACGAGATTCCGGATGCGGCGGGCGGCCGGGTAGGCGGCATCCGGTTCTCGTGTGCCGGACTGTCTGGACAGGGACCGCACGATCGGCCGCCACCCGGCCTCTGCCGCCTGCCCAGCGGCTGCCCACGTTGCCGCGATAGCCTTACTACAGGCCGCCCATCGTGGCCCCGGACGACGGATCAGTACCCGGTACGCGACAAGACTGGCCAGAGGAAACGTTGTGGCGTGGGTAATTCTTGTGGTGTCCGGTGTGCTCGAGGCCGTCTGGGCGACCGCCCTCGGCAGGTCTGATGGCCTGACCAAGCTGTGGCCGTCGGTGGTGTTCGTCGGCGGGCTCGCGCTGAGCATGGCCGGTCTGGCCTTTGCGATGCGGGAGATCCCGGTCGGCACGGCCTACGCGGTCTGGGTCGGCATCGGCGCGGCACTCACCGTGATCTACGCGATGGTCTTCGGCGGTGAGCCGGCGTCGCTCGTCAAGGTGCTGCTGATCCTCGGGCTCGTCGGATGCGTGATCGGCCTGAAGGTCGTCGACGGCAGTCACTGAGGTGCGTCCTCTCCTCCACAGGGCGACGCCAGACTGACTTCTCCACTAATAAAATCCCAGATCAGCTGGTGGTTAGCAATGTCTGTGGTTGGTCGTTTCCTTGAACCATGAAGCAGCCGACCGAACATCTGGCGCTGGCAACGCGCGCCCTCGGCCGTGCGGTGCCCGGCGATGCCGCCGTCGAGACGATGACCGATGCCGAGCTGCTCGCGGCCGTGCCCGCGGCCGAACAGCTCGTGCGCCACGCGCAGCTCGCGGTCGCGCGGCTGGCGGGGGAGGTGGCGCGCCGCTCCCGTCGTGAGCTCGGACACTCGGGTCTCGCGTCGCGACAGGGCCACGTGAATCCGGAGTCGCTCGTACGCTCCCTGACCCGATCCGGCCTGAGGGAGGCGAGCCGCAGCATCCGGGTCGGAACAATGCTCGGCGAATCCGCCGCGGGCGAGGAGGCCGGCACGCCGTTCGACGAGATCGCTGCCGCAGTGCGCGGCGGGCGAATCGGGGTCGAGGCCGCCGACGGGGTGATTCGCGCGCTGGCCCCCATCGTCGACGGGGTCGAGCCCGAGCTGCTGCGCGCCGCCACCGCGACCCTTGCAAGCGAGGGGGCGACCGCGAACGCCGACGATCTCGCCTGGATGGCGCGGGAACTGCGCGACACCCTCGACCGGGTCGGGGTGAGGGATCGCGCAATGCTGCTGCGTGGCAAGCGTTCACTGCGTCGCGGGCGCGTGGTCGACGGACTGCGCAGGGTGAGTCTCGTGCTCGATCCGGAGTCCGACGCGATCATCATGGGGGCGATCGATGCGGCGATGAGTCCGCGGCTGGGCGGACCGCGATTCACCGACGATGCCGATCGGGACCGCGTCGGCAGAGTAGTCGACGACGACCGCACGAATGAGCAGATGGCCCTCGACGTGCTCACCGACCTCGTGCGCCTCGGCGTCGACGTCGACGACGGCGCGATCTGCGGATCGGTGAAGCCCGCGCTGCGCGTCACGATCTCACTCAGCGACCTGAGACTCGGACTCGACGAGCTCGGCCGTGAGAACCCCGACACCGACACGGGTCTCGCCTGGCTCGAGGGCTGTTCAGAGCCGATACCCACCTCGACGGCGCGGCGCATCCTGTGCGACCGGGGTGCCCTCCCGCTCGTGCTGGGCGGCGACAGCCAGCCCCTCGACTGCGGGCGCGCGCGTCGGCTGTTCTCTCCTACCCAGCGCGTCGCCCTCGCGAACCGGGACGGCGGCTGCCGGTTCGACGGATGCGACCGCCCGGCATCGTGGTGCGAGGCCCATCACATCGATCCGTTCGGCAAGGGAGGGCGCACCGATTTCGACAACGGGATACTCCTGTGCCGTCGGCACCACCTGCTGCTGCACGACCACGGTTGGCGCATCGAGCACGTGCCCGGCGGCTTCGTGCTGATCCCGCCCGTCTCCCTCGACGCGGCGCAGACTCCGCGGGCGATGCCGTCACGGAGTCCGCGGTGGAGATCCGGATGACGTGCGCGGGGGAGAGCTCTGTCGCTCGCGGGTCTTGCGCCGGCGCGGCGTGGGCGGGGCGGTCGGCTCGCGGGTCCGGTGGCGGCGCGGGTGGGGCGGGGCGGTCGGCTCGCGGGTCCGGTGGCGGCGCGCCGGTTAGGTACGTGGCTCCGCACCGGCCGCGAGGGGGAAGACTATGCGGGTCTGCCACCTCGTTGGATCATCCTCCAACTCCGGGCCGACCAAATACTCCTCCCACATGTCGTCGGAGGTCTTCAAGTCCTGCTCCTCCAACCACTTCATCAGCTCGGCGTACGTCTCGGTCATGGTGTCGTAGGTTCCCGTGTGGACGGTGGTGATGGCCGGCCCGCCCGGCAGGGTCGTCACGACGGATCCGTTGGTCGTCGTGATCGGTTCGGCGACTGAAAAACCCGCGATGATGTCGATCGTTTCGGTGCGCATGCCGTGGTAAAGCGCGAGGGGCGGGCCCGTGGGCGCGACACCGTGCTGCGCCAGCTCCTCGCCGACCATCGTGCACGCCCTGCCGAAGAAGTCCGCCAGGGCCGTCATTGCCACCGTATCGTGCAGGCCGATGACGGTGCGGGGTTCGAGTTCGACTCGTTCAGCAATCATGGCTCACTCCGTGATGTCGCTTCGTGCGCTCGGGCCCGACGCCGGCGGGCAGCGGACGGCATCCACGCTAGGTCGGTCCGGATGATCCGCGTAGGGCACTCAGGCCCGGGCGGCGCGCCCGGGTCGCGATCCCGTGCAGCCGGCCGGCGAGCCTGGTGCCGGTCTGCTGGAAAGGGGTGGGTCAACCGTTTCCGCGCTCGTCGGGCGACGTGATGCGGGCCGGGCGGTCGGTGCGGTGTGGACCGGGCGGTCGGTGTGGGCCGGGCGGTGTGGATCGGGCGGTCGGTGCGGTGTGGATCGGACGGTCGTTCTGGGCCGGGCGGTGTGGATCGGGCGGTCGGTGTGGGCCGGGCGGTGTGGTGCGGATCTACCCGTCGGCGTGGTGTGGGCCGGGCGGTCCGTGTGGTGCGGACCGGCCAGTCGACGTGGTGTGGACCGGCCAGCTCGGCCGAGTGTTCTCCAGAGTCAGCGGTGCGCGTGCGCGAGATGCGCCCCGAACCAGTCGATTGCGAGCCGGGTGACCTCCCCGAGGGCGCCGTGCTCCTCGAACAGGTGGGTGGCGCCCGGAACGATCATCAGGGCTTTCTCGCCGCGCAACTGCGCCAGTGCCTGCTGGTTGAGCTCGATGACGACGGTGTCGTGCCCGCCGACGATGAGCAGCGTCGGGTTCGTGACGTGGTCCAGCGCTTCTCCGGCGAGGTCGGCCCGGCCGCCGCGCGAGACGACCGCCCGCACCCGGGAACCGAGCTCGGCGGCCGCGACGAGCGCCGCGCCCGCGCCCGTGCTCGCGCCGAACAAGCCGAGGGGAAGCCCGGTCGTGTCCGGGTCCGCGTCGAGGAAGCGCACCGCGAGCAGCAGACGATCAGCAAGGAGGCGGATGTCGAACACGTTGCGCTGATCGCCGGCCTCCGCGTCGGTGAGTAGGTCGAGCAGCAGGGTCGCGTATCCGCTGTCGTTGAGTCGGCTGGCGACGGCGACGTTGCGCGGGCTGAATCGGCCCGAGCCGCTTCCATGCGCGAAGAGCACGACTCCGAGGGCGGACTCGGGCACGCGCAGCGAGCCGCCGAGCCCGAGCGGAGGCACCTCGATCTCGCGTTCGCGGATGCCGTGCGAATCGGTGGGCGCGCTCATGAGGGCGAAGCTACGCGCGGCGCAGGACCCTCGCAACGGGTTGCGTGACCGCTGTCCCTGTCGGTGAGCAGTTGCTCCGGACTGGCGAACCAGGCGTTCGGCCGATTCGGGAATTCCCGCCTTCGGCGGGCCGGCCGGCTGCCGTGAGCGGTGAAGCCTGATGCCGCGTGCCCCGGTGGTGTCGTGTCGGCTACTGCTCCTGGCGGGCGCGGCGCTCCGCGTCGCGGGCGGCGACGCGTTCCTTCTCGGCGCGCACCTCGAACTGGGTTGCTCGCTCCTGCACGAGCCACGCCGGCGGCGCCTGCAGCAGCGCGAGGATCTCGGCCGACGTGAGCGGCTCGGTGACCTCGCCGCGCGCGAGCCCGCTGATCGAGACGCCGAGCTTGCCGGCGACGACGGGACGAGGATGCGGCCCCGTGGCGCGCAGCTCGGTGAGCCAGGCCGGCGGGTTGGCGAGCATCTCGTTGAACTCGTCGCGGCTGATCGGGTTCTCGCGGAACTCGCCGGGCGCCGCCTCGAGCAGAATGCCGAGCTTCTTCGCAGCGGTCTCGGGCTTCATGGTCTGCGGGGTCTTGGGCGAAGTCATCCGACAACAGTACTCCGCACCCGGCCCCGCCCGCGGCGGCGTGGGCGGGGCGGTCGGGGCCGCGTAGCCGAGCCGCGTCCCCGTCTCGGGGGTCACGCATGCGTTCTGCGGGTTGCCCGATTGCGTCATCGGGCGGCGTACGCATTTTGTAAGGTCGCGCGTTCGCGTTGCTGAGGGGCGTATGCGTTCTGTGGGGTCCCGCATCCGCGGCACTGGGGGGCGTGCCTGCCCGGCGTTGCGCCGTCGCGGCACTGGGGGGCGTGCCTGCCTGGCGTTGCGCATCCGCGTCGCCGTCCCGCGCCTGTAATACCCTGAGACCTGGCGCGAACGAGTCGCGGCCCGCTGGGAGGCATCGCGTGGAGATTGACCAGGCACCCTTCCGGATCGCCGCTGTTCCAGGCGTGACGCTCACCAAGTGGACCCGCGCGTGGCAGGAACGCCGCCACGACGCCCCCCTCGAGGTGCTGCGCAGCACCGCCGAGCAGCAAATCGGCGTGCTGCACGCGGGCGCGGCCGATGTGAGCTTCGTGCGGATCGCGGGCGGCGACGACGCCGGAAACGCCCTTGATGCCCTCGGCGACAACGACCTCAGCGCGATCACGCTTTACGTGGAGACGCCCGTCGTGGTCGTGCCGAAGGATCATCCGCTCGCCGAACTCGAGTCCGTGACACTGGCAGAGCTCGACGGCGAGAACCAGCTCGACGGCTCCTGGGAGGAGGCGATCGAACTCGCCGCCGCGAACGTCGGCGTGGTGGTCGTGCCGCAGTCGATCGCGCGCTTGCATTCCCGCAAGGATGTCGTGGCGCGTCCGGTGTCGGATGCCGCGGAGACCCGCATCGCGCTCGCCTGGCTGACCGCTGCGACGACCGAGCGTGTCGAGGAGTTCATCGGGATCGTGCGCGGGCGCACGGCGCAAAGCTCGCGCAGCACGCCGACGCCGCCGACCGCGAAGGTCGCGCCGCCGAAGAAGGTCATGCAGCCGCGCAAGAAGGAGCAGTCGGCCGGGCGCACGCGTCCGACGGCGAACCGGCGGTCCAAGCGCCGCTAGACCGAGCAGCGACGTCGCGCGCGCTGGCCGAGCGGGCCCGCTCTCCGCGGCCGGCCGGCCGG
>Ga0335397_10005619_pt1 | contig 16375 bp, 10 predicted proteins | sample MAT04_FD_205740 | JGI IMG/M metagenome (GOLD analysis project Ga0335397, IMG submission 205740) | Freshwater microbial communities from Lake Fryxell liftoff mats and glacier meltwater in Antarctica - MAT-04 (spades assembly) (version 2) ... | reverse complement strand
GATCTTTGTGTTTCCTGACAGTGAGACCTGTCCATTCCTGGTGAATAATATTTGTTAGCAAAGCAAACTCGTCCGGTTTCTCCACTCCGCTTTCTTTCCAGTAATCTGTTAGTTTATTCCGGGTTTCTTGACCGGTCATGCGCTGTTGAATCCACTTTTCGCTGCGGCCGAGTTTTTGCCAGTTTTCTCTTGCTCTGTCAATACTTTGAGAGGGATCGGAAATTTCCTGCATACGTTCGTAACCAACTTTAGCTAACCATTGTTTAAAAGGTTCGGCTTTGGGTGAAGGAATAGATTGAATGATACGAAGTAAGTTCTGAGTATTTGCGCAATCTGTTTCCCGAAGTTTGCCATCTGTTGCAGGTAATTTGAACTGTCGACAGATTGTCGACAGTTCAATTCCGTCTTCCAGTTTAACCCTGAGTTTCATCTTAAACCAATAATCACGGGAATTGGTTGTATCGGTCAGAATACCAACCACATCAATAACGGAAAAATACCATTGTTCTTCCTCTATTTCCCAATGAGTACGGACCTTCTTCTGTTCAAATAATTTTATAGGAACCATATCTGATATTTTTAGCCTGATTATTGCTTTTAAGTACAAATGTCGATAAATAATTTACGATTTGCGAGGTACGATTGGGTAAAGATTTAAATGTTCCAGGAATTAGATTCAATTTAGACAATTCGAAAATCAACATTCGGTAAGGGAATCGTACCTCGTAAATCGTCATTCGTAAATCATTTTAGTGGCAAATTATATCTGCGTTTTCCGTCAAAATCACAGAACGCATTTGCAACCGCAGCCGCTGTAGGCACCAGCCCGATTTCGCCTAAGCCTTTAGCACCATAAGGTCCAACAGGATCTTTTACTTCAACGCCCAAAACTACTACTTCCGGCATATCTTTGGCTCTGAGAATTTTCAGATCACGCATTTTAGTGGAAACTAGTTGTCCGTCAATCATAGGCAAATCTTCGGAAAGAGCATAGCCCAGTCCCATATGTACGGCTCCTTCCACCTGGCCTTCGAACATAACCGGGTTCATAATTTTACCGGCATCGTGGGCGGCATATACTGTTTTAATTTTGCCTTTTTCATCCAGTACAACCAGTTGCGTGGCATAACCATATGCAAAATGCGTAATGATCTCTTTAACATCAGCACCAGGTTTTGTAGTCCAGTCGCAGGTATAATTGCCTTTATATGTTTTACCGGCCAAATCCTGCAAACTGTGATTTTTCAAATCCGCCATGATTTGTTTGGATACATCCAAAATAGCATTTCCCAACAAGGCCGTCGCGCGCGACGAAGTTGTCATCCCGGTTGGAATACCAGTGCTCGTGTCAGCAATTACTTCTACGATTCCAGGCTGAATTCCGGTTTCCTCACACAAAACCTGGGTGGCGATGGTATGCACACCCTGGCCCATTTCGGTCCAGCCGTGATGCAATTCAATTTTATTTTCGGAAACGATCTTAATAATCACATCGCTAAAATCAGCCATGCCATTTCCGACACCGCTGTTTTTAATGCCGCAGGCCAGGCCTTTGAAGCGGGCTTTATCATAATAAGGTTTCACTGCCAGTAAAGTTTCCCTCACTCCAACTCCTTTATGTAGCACCTGCCCTGTTGCCGTCATTTTCCCTTCGCAAAGTGCATTGTCGTAGCGAAACTGCCAGCGGTCGAAATCGCCTTGTTTGCATAAATCGTCTATACAACCTTCCAGTGCAAGAGCAATCTGGTTGGCGCCAAAACCGCGCATAGCGCCACAAGGAATATTATTTGTATAAACGGTTAACGCTTCGATGTTCACGCATGGAACGTGGTAGGCTCCGCTGGCATGACCGGCCACGCGTTCCATTACTTTGGCGCCAACAGAAGCATAAGCACCTGAATCGCCGACAGCATAAAGTTTCAGCCCGGTGAGTTTTCCATCCTTATCGCACCCAATTTCAATATCCATATAAACCGGGTGTCGTTTCGGATGCATTCGGATGGATTCATCGCGCGAAAGCACAACTTTAACGGGGTTTTTCAAAAGGAAAGCAAACAGCGACGCATGACCCTGAACAGTCATATCCTCTTTCCCTCCAAATCCGCCTCCGCTCGAAACCAGTGTTACCCTTACCTTATCTTCCGGCAAATTCAGCAAGGCAGCAACCTGTGTGCGGTCAACGTAAATGCCCTGTCCGTTGGAATATAGGTGAACGCCATCTTCAAGCGGCATGGCCACGGCTCCTTCGGTTTCGAGAAATGCATGTTCAATGCGCTGTGTCTGGTATGTGCCTTTAGCTTTGAAATCGGAACTGGCAATTATATCGTCCGCATTTCCTCCGCGGTAAACCCTGCATGTTTCCAATAGGTTTTCACGATCCGGATGCACCTGCAAAGCCCGTGGCTTAATGGCTTCGTGCGGATCGGTTACCGGTTTTAAAACTTCATAATTTATCCTGATCAGTTTTACAGCTTCACGGGCGATATCTTCGGTTTCAGCAACTACTCCTGCGAGCACATCACCAATATACCGGGTTATTTCGCCGGTTTTTATCATCAGCGGCCAGTCCTTTAAGATCAGACCCACGAACCGGTTACCGGGAACATCTTCAGCAGTAAAAATCCTGATAACGCCCTTTATTTTCAATGCTTCTGAAATGTCTATTTCAAGAATCTTTGCTTTTGGATGATCGGAAAAGCAAAGTGCGCCATGCAACATTCCGTCAAATTTCAGGTCATTAACAAAAAGCCGTTTACCCACAGCCATTTCATAAGCTTCATATTTTGGATAAGAAGTACCGACTTTTCCCGAAAGGCTAGTAGCCGTTGAAGATGACTCCAGTTCTAGCCTTTGAGCTGCTTCGTGTATAGCGTCAATAATTTTAACATAACCGGTACAGCGGCATAAATTTAAAGTTAGCGCTTGTTTGATTTCATCTCTGGAAGGTGAAGGATTTTTCTGAAGCAACACATTTGTACGAGCCAGAAATCCGGGAGTGCAAAAACCGCATTGAACGGCACCTTTTTCGACAAATGATTTTGCAAGTATATCCCTGACATTTTCGGGTAAGCCTTCCAGTGTATTGACTTTGGTGTTTTCGAGTTTTTTGAGCGGAGTTAGGCAGGATAATTTTGCCTCGCCGTTTATCTCAACCATACATGCACCGCAGGCACCCTGACAGGAACAGCCGTCTTTTACAGAAGTAATATTTTTAGTGTTTCGAAGGAATTTCAGCAAAGTTAAATCAGGGTCTCCCTTGAAAACTTCTACCGTCCCGTTCAATTCAAATTGTATCATAAGATACTCAGATTTTATTTTTTAGAAAACTTTCAACCGCCTGCATTTCCGGCTGAACCGGCAATGGAATCTCGAAAAGCGTTTGCACGGCATTCAGATCTTTCAGACCGCTTCCGGTTAAGAGTACCACATTGGTTGATGCTTTTGGAATCAGGTACTTGTTTTTATAATCAAGAAATCCGGCAAAAGCAGCCGCCGCTGCTGGCTCAGTGAAAATTCCGGTGTTTTTTGCCAGCATGGATGAAGCTCGCAATATGGCATCATCACTTACAGTTAAAGTTTGACCATGATATTTTGTGATGAAGCCGGCTGCCATATAGAAATTCCTGGGAATATCAACAGAAATGCTGTCGGCGATGGTATCGGATGGAGTAATCAAGAATTCATCCTTGCCCATATTGTCGACCAGGTTGCTGCTACCCGCTGCCTGAACGGCAACTATGACTGGCATTTTTTCGATTATTCCCAGCTCAAGTAAATCTTCAAATCCTTTATAGACGCCTGAAATAATTACCCCATCGCCAACCGGGACAAAAATAAAATCGGGAACTTGTTCTTTCAACTGGCTGAAAAGCTCAAAAGAAACAGTTTTTTTTCCTTCAATAGTAAGCGGGTTGAAAGCGGTGTTGCGGTTGTACCAGCCGAAACGTTTGGTCGCTGCAATGCTCAGGTCGAAGGCTTTATCGTAATTTCCTGCAACAGGTATCAGAGTGGCTCCATACATCATGATCTGAGTCAGTTTAGCTTTGGGAGCAGTTGCAGGTACAAAAATTACTGCTTTCTGCCCCTGAGCGGCACAGATTCCAGCCAGGGAAGAACCGGCATTCCCGGTGGAAGCAGCCACAATGGTATCAATTCCGTTTTCTTTCGCGAAAGCGGAAACAAGTGCTGAAGCCCGGTCTTTAAAGGAAAAGGTAGGATTCTGGGAGTCATCTTTAAGGTAAAGTTCAAAATCATTTACCTGGTCATCCAGTGAATCAATTTCATAAAGAGGAGTATGCCCGACACGCAGGTTTGGAAAGCTTTTCAGTTCGTTGATTGGCAATAATTGCAGAAAACTGTTCTCTTCCAACTCACTAAATGACATTTCGCTCAATGCTTTATAATCGTAAATAACTTTCAGCACACCAAGTGGAGGTTGGCCCGACTGCTGTTTTGCGTTGCAATCAGGACAGAGGTAAATTATTTCACTTGCGGGAATTTGTTTGCCGCAATCGGAGCATTCGTAAGTGAATTTTGAAGTCATAGGAAGGAATTTGCGTTAGCAGGGAAAGTGTCTGCACAGCTATTTCGCTGTCTGACACTTTTTCAATTGGTAGGTTGGTAGAAAGTTCATGGCGTCAGACACTTGAAAGAGGTGTACAGACACCATGAACTTTGCAGACACTTTACAGGTTTTTCAGCACCCCGGTTTCCTCATTAAATTCGTTTATCATTTCATCCCAGCGTTCGGCCTGTTGAAATTGCTGAGCCCATACATCACGGTCGTTCCAGAGCTGGTTGAGGTCTTCGAGGTCCTTTTCCTGCTGCTCTATCCAGGTAAAATATTTTAAGTTATGAATGGCTTTGCGATCGTAATAACTTAATTCTTTCAGGTGATCAACAGTCTGACCGAAAAGGCATTTTTCCATATCCTTTGCTGCCTGCAATTGAGAATAAGCACCTTTTTCAGCATTTAATTCTTCAAGCCGTGAGCCATACATTTCAGCCGAATCGGTTGCCAGACTGAAAATTACATCGTCGCCTGTCATTTCATAGTATTTCGCGGTTTTAATTGCTGATAGTATGTTCGCAACGCCCGATATGCCTAACAATTCGAGTTTGCACAACATGTCTCCGTCTATACCGCAGGATTTCAGGTAGGCTTTCCCTTCGGGTTCGTTGAAAAGCCTGAAAATCCGCATGCAATCCTCATCATCGATGGCCGTAACCACATCTGTATTTTTAGCATTATGAACCCACGGCACATGCTTGTCGCCAATTCCTTCGATGCGGTGTCCGCCGAAGCCGTTGTTGAGCAATGTCGGACATTGCAGGGCTTCGGAAGCAACAATTTTCATAAGAGGAAATTGCTTTTTCAGGTAATCGCCGGCACCAATGGTGCCGGCCGAACCGGTTGCCGAAACATAAGCAGCTAATTGACTTTTGGGCGATTTTAACGAATTAAAAACTTCTTCGATTGCTGGAGCCGTAACATTGTAATGCCAGCAAGGATTCCCGAATTCGTCGAACTGGTTGAAAATAACGCAGTCCTTACGGTTGCGGCGTATATCCCAGCATTTGTCGTATATTTCTTTCACATTCGATTCGCAGCCAGGCGTTGCAATTACCTCAGCCCCGATTTCCTTAAGCCAGGTGAAACGTTCCTTGCTCATTTCTTCCGGCAGGATGGCAACGGCTGTAACACCCATCAGGTGGGAATCGAAAGCGCCTCCCCGGCAATAGTTACCAGTGGAAGGCCACACGGCTTTATGGTAGGTAGGATCAAATTCGCCGGTAAGGATACGTGGAGCCAGGCAACCGTATGCAGCACCTACTTTATGCGCCCCGGTCGGGAAATATTTGCCGATTAAAAGGATTATCCTGGTTTTTACGCCTGTTATTTCCGAAGGAATTTCAATATAATTTACACCACCATAGAGGCCGCCTTTGGCAACCGGCTGGTTTTTCCAGGTAATCCTGAAAAGGTTTGCTGGGTGAAGATCCCATAATCCGATATTTTTTAACTGGTCTTTAATTTTATCCGGCACCAGTTCCGGGTTACGCATTTGTGCAAATGTTGGCAGTACAATGCCTTTTTCGCGGAAACGCTCAATGGCTTTCTGCCTTGCGGCGGGGTTTACGATTTTATCAGTGATTTTTATCATTTTTGATGCGTTTATGGTGCAAAGTTAGGGATGTAAATATTGATTCCGTTTTATTGAATCACATTTCTATTGTGATCTGATGTGCCTGTTGTTTTGAAAATTCAAACGTGATAAATCATAAAATAACCTGTGTAACTGAATCAATCAACACTTTCATTTCTGCAACTTTTTTCAGGATCATTCCCGTGTTGAATTCTTTTAGCTTTTTAGCATTAATGATATGAAAATCAATCAAATCAAATTTTATATTTATTTCTTCATCAGAGAATCTATAGAAATCCGGCTCTTTGGAAAGCCGCATTATTTTGTCACCATTCCGATGAAGTATTATTGTTGCTGCTCCATCCTTCTTCATAAAAAATCCATTATCAGTCTGGTTGAAACTTTTCTCTGTCAGACAAAAACGCGGCTTATCGCTGAACGGCGAGCCTTGGGTCGGACAGAAAGTAGTACAGTTTCCACATTCGTTACAAAAATCGGCGATATTCAGTACCTGATATTTTTGCTGGATTTTTAAATAACTTTCTATTTCAAATGAAGCATCTTCGCCATTAAAATCAACTTTCCAAACCGGAACATCAGCTTCCTGTGTGAGGTAATAATTGTTGGCGCGATTGGGGCAAACGCTTACGCAAACGCTGCAAACATCGCCGCATAATAGGCAGCGGGAAGCTTCGCGGATGGCCGATTCAGCAGTGAATTGAGGATGATCGCCAGCGATGGATGAATCAATTTTCACCCGTTTCGACTTACGGACCATAAAATCGCTGTACAACATTTTTTTATCCGAAGATAATTTCTCGGATGGAAGAACGATTCCGGCTTTAGCAGCAATTTGGATGGCTGCTTTGCGCCCGTCGCCAACGGCTTTTACAATGGTTGCTGCGCCCCGCATGGCATCGCCGCCAACAAAAACACCGGGAATCGAAGTTTCATAAGAGCCTTTCTCAGATCTGAGTTCAGCCGGAGAAATAAAGTCGATATCAATTTCCTGACCTAGTGCCGGAATCAACGTATCAACGGGGAATTCATCAAATTCACCTTCGATTTTTACTGGAGAAAGACGGGAATCATTTTCAGACTTTACCAATTGCATTTTAGCGCAAACAACAGAAGAAATAGAGTTTCCGGTCATTACCAGTTTTTCCGGGGCCAGCAATTCGTACAGTTCAATTCCTTCGGTTAACAAAGCTTTAATTTCATCTACATCGGCTGGCATTTCGGCACGGGTGCGGCGATAAAGCACTTTTACCGTGCTGCCTGGCTTTGCAATACGTTTTGCTGTTCGGGCAACATCCATAGCAGTGTTTCCGCCACCGATAATAATTATATTTTTACCTAAATCCGCATGTATTCCTTGTATAGTGTTTTTCAGAAACTCAAAAGCATTCAATACTCCGGTTGCATTTTCGCCTTCCATTTGGAAAGTTTTAAAGCGCTGAGCGCCGGCAGCAATGTACACAGAATCATATTCATTAAGCAAACGGTTAAAGAGTTCAGAGTCAACTTTCGAATTATAGGAAATTTTAACGCCGAGGTTTTCAATCCGCTGAATATCTTTCTGCAGTGATTCCATTTTTAGCCGGAATTCAGGAATAGCCTCAGATACCATGCCACCCGGAATGGATTTCGTTTCAAAAATTCCAACTTCAAAACCACCCATTCTTAGGAAATAGGCGCAACTCAACCCCGAAGGACCGGCTCCGATAATAGCAACTTTTTTGCCGTTTGATGCGGCTATGCTTATATCAGCTTCAAAACCTTTTTCAGCGACAAACCTTTTAACTTCTTTAATCTTTATAGCTTGTTCGTAATTGATCCGGGTGCATTTGGTCTGGCATAAATGGTCACAGGCCACACCCAAAACATTCGGGAATGGATTTTTGACCATAATCACATCAAAGGCTTTCTGAAAATCGCCCTGCGAAGTGTGATACAGGTATTCGGGAATGTCCTGATTGGTAGGACATTCGTCAACACAAGGCGCATTGATACAATCGAAATAGCTTAACGGGCGGTTGGTTTTTATGCTTTTGGTTACAAACGGATCGCGTTTATAGTCATCATTTACAACAACTTCATCCGCGTAAATATTTAATTTTTCAAGTATATCCGGAGCTTTCGAAGTCGTTTTTGATGAAAGATTTTCAACGTACTGGGCTATTCTCCCGTAACCGCCCGGTTTCAGAACATCGGAGCAAATGGTAACCGGTTTCAATCCGCTTTCAATCAGGTCGTTGATATTGAAACAATCGGCACCTCCCGAAAATGAAATATGCAGTTTCCCTTCGAATTCATTTTGCAACTTCCGGGCTACATTTACACTTATAGGATGCAGCGCCCGGCCACTCATATACATCATTGTTTCGTGGGCAGGGAATACATTTTTATGATTGGTGCTTTCGAGTGTATTGGTGAGTTTTACGCCAAAAAATAAATTTTCATTATCCGCCGTTTGCTGAAGTCTTTTTATTATTCCAATGGCATCAGAATATTTAAGGTCATGCTCAAATGCAATATCAGGAATGGTATTTTTGAAATTTAATTTGTTGTTTAAAATATCGCGTAGCTCATCCTTGCCGAGAAGTGTAGGATTAAGTTTCACGAGTGTATGCAGTTTCTTTTCTTTTAAAAGATAATGCCCTATTTTTTCAATTTCGTCAGGTGGGCAACCGTGCATAGTGCTCAAGGTGATATTGTTGGAAATGCAATCCGGAATTTCAATATTTTCAAGTTCAGGATAAGCTGGAAGTAATTCGCTGATTACCTGTTGTTTTGCTTCATGGCAATTTTTCATGCTTTTCAGGAACCATTGTACATTCTCATTTTGAATGCCTTCAAAATTGTAACCAATGCTCATATTGAATACGAAACCACGTTTGTGCTGTTTGTCCCAGCCGAATTTATGCTGTAGCAGATGGATGATAACCCAGGCTTTCAGGTACTCTTCAAATGATTCCTTAACTCTTAGTTCCTGCGACCATTCGCAGTTGTAGCCTTCGTCCTGCATGTCGATGCAGGGTTTTGACACCTCAAGCTCATCGAGGGTTTGAATCGTCTTCAGTTCGATATAACTTGCACCGCAAAGCCAGGCTGATATTAGGTTCTGCGCCATCTGAGTATGAGGTCCGGCGGCAACTCCTATCGGAGTGTACAGGTGTTGGTCGAAAATTTCCATGGAAAGACCTTTGTGCTTTTCAGGATTGAAAAATAAAGCTTTAGGGATTCCAAAGATTTCGCGACGAGTGTTGTATTCCGAATCGATAAGTTTAAAAAGCTTTTCAACTGAAATAGTTGAAAAAGCATTGGAGTGGATCATGCGAGGCAGATTAAATATTATACTTTTGTAAAAGTAGAAATTTTATCCAATGATGAATCCTTTTGCCCATATATCCTGCATATTATTATCAGCCGGCAGTTCCGATCGTATGGGCAAGCATAAGGCGTTGCTGAATTATGATGAAGATTCAACTTTTGTCCAAAGGATATCAGATACATATAGCCTGGCTGGCATTGAACAAATTATCGTGGTTGTTAACGCTGATTTATTTGATTTACTGATAGAAAGACATTTGAATTTGCACCATTGTGTCAAAGTTGTAATAAACAAAATTACTGATCTGGGCCGGTTTCATACTTTGCAAACCGGTGTTCTATATACGGAGCCCGGCAATTATTGCTTTTTTCAGAATATTGACAACCCGTTTACCTCAGTTGAAGTTTTGAAATCATTAATTCAATATAGAGAAGATGCGGATGTAATAATTCCCACGTTTCAGAACAAGTCAGGCCATCCCGTGCTTTTCAGCTCTTTGGTGGCTCAGGAAATCCTTTTGGAAAAGACTCCGGATTTGAGGATTGATGAGTTTCTGAAAAAATTCAAAGTAATTAAAGTCGAAGTGCCGAATAGCAACATTTTAATCAATATTAATTCACAGGAGGAATTTCTTAAAGCGGGATTCAAATAACAACGCCGCAGATTAAACAAATCCATATTGTGTTTCCTGCCAATGAAAGCTATTAATGCCTTAACAACAATATTCGTTTATTCTTTGGCAGAATATTTTATCCCACTCAGACACAAAGTTCACTGAACTACTTTGTGTTCTCAGTGGCTTTGTGGGAAACCTTATTGGTTCTGGCTTTTCCATGTTAGGAATTGCATTTTTATTTCATCACATCTGACTATTTATACAATAATGATTTTTTTAACATATTATTAATTTTGGGGTGATAATTCCATATAATTATTCGTAAATAAATGATAATGAATAGTTTTAATTGTGTTTTGTGTTTGTATCACTTTTCAGTGACTTACTGAAAAAGACTGAAAAACCCGAGAAATGGCGATATTTTGTTATTTGTAATGAATAAGGCTGTATTTTTGCACCAGCAATCAGGAATTTTTGCAAAAAGAAACTATATGTCAACAACTTCAGCAAATTTTATTCTCAACGTCCTCGTACTTCTCCGAAAAAACCGGGTGAGTTAGGACAGCATGTTTAAAAAATAAAAAACATTAGCCTCTCTCACCAAAAGTGAGGGAGGTTTTTGTTTTAATGACAGGACTAAAAACGAATGAAAATTGAATCGGTTAAATCATTTCAGTCAAAAAAGTGTTTTATGTCGTTAGGTTTATAAGCCTTAAATTATATGCATCACGAATTCTAAATCAATAATTACCATTCAACTAAAAACGCATCATACAACAATAAAATTCAGAAAACCGAAATTTAACTAAGCCAAAATGCAGAATCCACTCCGAAGCGATACATCCACCAAAGGCCGTAAAATGGCCGGTGCCCGAAGTTTGTGGCGTGCCAACGGCATGAAAGACGAACAATTTGGCAAACCGCTGATTGCTATTGCCAATTCATTCACTCAATTTGTCCCGGGCCATGCACATCTGCATTCTATCGGGCAATACGTTAAAGGGCTTATAGAAGCGCAAGGTTGTTTTGCTGCCGAATTTAATACCATTGCCATTGATGATGGAATTGCCATGGGGCATGACGGTATGTTATATTCATTGCCTTCGCGCGACCTGATTGCCGATAGCGTGGAGTATATGGTGAATGCGCATAAGGCTGACGCTCTTATCTGTATCAGCAACTGCGATAAAATTACACCCGGTATGCTGATGGCTGCTATGAGGCTGAATATTCCCACCATTTTTGTTTCAGGTGGTCCTATGGAAGCCGGAGTGATGGGCGACCGCAAACTCGATCTGGTGGATGCCATGGTGATGGGTGCCGACGAAAGTGTGAGCGACAGCGACCTCAAAAAAGCTGAACAATCGGCTTGCCCGACATGCGGTTCCTGCTCAGGAATGTTTACCGCCAACAGCATGAACTGCCTTACCGAAGCACTGGGAATGTCACTGCCCGGAAACGGGACTGTAGTTGCTACTCATGTCAACCGGCTTAAGCTTTTCGAAAAAGCAGCAGGCCGCATTGTTGAAATGGCTCATGAATATTATTTTAAAGGAAATGATACCGTTTTACCCCATCAGATCGCTTCAAAAAAAGCTTTCCTAAATGCCATGACGTTGGATATAGCCATGGGAGGATCAACCAATACGGTACTGCATCTTTTGGCTGTTGCACACGAAGCAGGCGTTGACTTTACTATGAAGGATATTGATGCACTTTCGCGGATAACGCCATGCCTTTGCAAAGTTTCTCCCAGTTCGCAATACCATGTTGAAGATGTTAACCGTGCCGGAGGAATCCTTTCACTCCTGGGCGAACTGAACCGGGCTAAGCTGCTGGATACTTCGGCCTATAGGGCTGACGGACTGAGCCTGGGAGAGGCAATTATCGCTTATGACATTGTAAATAAAGAAGTTACAGATGAAGCAATTGAAATATTCAGTAGTGCGCCGGGCCGTAAGATTAACCTTGTAATGGGTTCGCAGAATACAAAGTATGCAAAGTTAGATGATGATCGTGTTTCCGGCTGTATCCGAAGCATGGAAAATGCATATCATAAAGATGGAGGTCTGGCTGTTTTATACGGAAATATTGCAACCACTGGCAGTATTGTAAAAACCGCCGGAGTCGATCCTGCGTTGTTTCATTTCGAAGGCATTGCAAGAGTATTCGAATCGCAGGATGAAGCGGTAAGCGGAATATTGAGTGGCAAGGTAAATCCCGGAGATATTGTCGTGATCAGGTATGAAGGACCGAAAGGCGGTCCCGGAATGCAGGAAATGCTATACCCTACTTCCTATTTAAAGACACTGAAACTTGATAAGGACTGTGCCCTGATCACTGACGGGCGATTCTCAGGAGGAACTTCAGGTCTTTCCATCGGGCATGTATCACCCGAAGCCGCTGCCGGTGGCGAGATAGCGCTTATAAATGACAATGATAAAATTATAATTGATATCGCTACACGTTCAATGAACCTGGTTATTAGTGATGAAGAGCTGGAACTTCGGAAGAAAAATGAAACTCTTCGTGGAGAAGACGCATATACGCCGCAATCAAGAAAGAGGAATATTTCGACTGCCCTGAAAATTTATGCTTTACATGTTTCTTCTGCCGATACTGGTGCAGTTAGGATCATATAGAATAGCTGATTTACTGATTCAGACGAGACCTCACTTATAAGCGGCAAAATGTTTTAAAATTATCCATTGAATTAAAACCAACAGACATAATTATGACGGCTAAAGAAAAAGAAACCACCAAGTCGAAGCAGCAGAATGATGAAATAACTGGCAGCGAAGCTGTTATCCGTTCGCTGATTGCTGAAGGTGCAGAAGTTATTTTCGGTTACCCCGGCGGCGCAATCATGCCTGTTTACGATGCATTGTACGACTACCGCAATGCGCTGCGGCATATCCTCACCCGGCACGAGCAGGGAGCGGTACATGCTGCCCAGGGTTATGCCCGTGTTACAGGGAAAGTTGGAGTTTGCATAGCCACTTCCGGCCCTGGCGCCACTAACCTTATGACAGGAATTGCTGATGCGCAGATTGACTCAACTCCATTGGTATGCATCACCGGCCAGGTTGGCGCTCATTTGCTTGGAACGGATGCTTTCCAGGAATCAGATGTGATAGGCATCTCTATGCCAGTTACCAAGTGGAATTTCCAGATTACAACTCCTGAAGATATTCCCGAAGCCATTGCCAAGGCTTTTTATATTGCCGCATCAGGGAGGCCGGGACCTGTACTGCTTGATATTACTAAAAATGCACAGTTTGGCAAGCTGAAATACAAATATGCCAAATGCCACAAAATAAGGAGCTATGTTCCTGAATATCCTGTCAACAAAGAGAAACTGACTGAGGCCGCAGCCATGATAAACGAGGCAAAAAAGCCGTTCCTTATTTTCGGACAAGGGATTATGCTGGGCGAAGCCGAAAGAGAGCTGAAAAGCTTCATTGAGAAGACCGGTATTCCTGCAGCATGGACGCTCCTGGGCCTTTCAGCCTTAAATACTGATCATCCCCTTAATGTAGGAATGCTGGGAATGCATGGTAATTATGGCCCGAATATTAAAACTAATGAATGTGATTTGCTGATAGCTGTAGGAATGCGTTTCGACGATCGCGTTACCGGAACATTGAATACGTATGCCAAACAGGCAAAAATCATACATATCGAAATTGATCCTGCCGAAATAAATAAAAATGTAAAGGTAGATGTAGCGCTGCTCGGTGATGCAAAAAAAATACTCAGGCTTCTGACCCATATCGTCAGTCCGAATAAGCACAAGGAATGGGTTAAAGAGTTCAAACAAGCCGATGCCATTGAAAATAAGAAAGTTATTCATTCAGACCTTTATCCGGAAAAACCTGGTTTAACCATGGGTGAAGTAGTCCGGAGAGTTTCGGAATACACTAAAAATGATGCTGTAATTGTTTCGGATGTAGGACAGCACCAGATGTCGGCGGCTCGTTATTCCAAATTCAAACATTCGCGAAGTCATATTACTTCAGGCGGTTTGGGTACTATGGGTTATGGTTTACCGGCAGCCATAGGCGCCAAATTAGGCGAGCCCAACCGCGAGGTTGTTGTGTTTGCCGGTGACGGCGGCTTTCAGATGACGATCCAGGAGTTGGGTACAATCGCGCAGGAAAAACTGGCGGTAAAAATGGTAATCCTCAATAACCATTTCCTTGGAATGGTACGTCAATGGCAGGAACTTTTCTTTGAAAAAAGATATTCGTTTACCGAAATATTAAGTCCTGATTTTGTGAAAGTTGCTGATGCGTATGGGATTCCCGGAATCCTGATATCCGACAGGGATAAGCTCGATGATGCGATTAAAACCATGTTCGATACCAAAGGCCCTTATCTGCTTGAGGTAAATATCGAAAAGGAAGATAATGTCTTCCCTATGGTGCCGCAGGGCGCTTCAGTTTCGGAAATCCTTCTAAGTCCGCCTGATGCTGCAAAATAGATGTTCAACAGTTTAACTTCCGAAAAAATGAAGCAGGAATATATAATATCAGCATACAGCGAAAATCATATTGGTTTGCTAAACCGCATTACCATCATATTTACCCGTCGTAAAGTAAACATCGAAAGTCTTACTGTTTCTGAATCAGCCCTTAAAGGTATTTCAAAATTTACCATAGTGGTGAATGAAACCAAAGACAAGGTTAGTAATATTGTTAAGCAGATCGACAAACAGGTTGAGGTTCTCAAGGCTTTTTATCATACCAACGAGGAAATGATCTTTCAGGAAATTGCTTTATATAAAGTGCCAACCGCGCCGATTATGGAAAGCGACCAGATTGAGAAACTGATACGCAGCCACAATGCCAGGATACTCGAAATAACCCCGGAATATACTGTAATTGAGAAAACCGGACATAAAGAGGAAACCCAGGAATTATTTACTAAACTGAACCAGTTTGGTGTTCTGCAATTTATCCGCTCGGGAAGGATAGCTATAACGCGATCACCTATCGAAAAGCTCTCGGAATTCCTGAAAGAACGGGATGCACTTCTGGCAAAAATCGAATCCAAAGGCAAAAGCTCCAAGGTGTAAAAAACGATAATTCAGAAGATAATTGAGATGAAAAAGGAATTTATAATCACCACGTACAGCGAAAATCATATCGGTTTAACCAACCGCATTACTATTATCTTCACCCGCCGACAGGTAAATATCGAAAGCCTTACGGGATCCGAATCAGCCCTTCCCGGAATTCATAAAATTACAATTGTAGTTAACGAGGAAGAGGAAAAGATTAAAAATATAGTAAAGCAGATTGACAAACTGGTTGATGTTCTCAAAGCTTTTTATCATACGAACGAAGAGATGATTTACCAGGAAATAGCTTTGTATAAAGTGCCTACAAAGTCACTGATGGAAAGCGATGAGATTGAGAAACTGATCCGGAGTCATAACGCACGCATCCTGGAGATAACCCCGGAATATACTGTGATTGAAAAAACCGGTCATAAAGAAGAGACACAGGAACTGTTCACTGAGCTTAATAAATATGGCGTACTGCAGTTTATCCGCTCCGGAAGAATCGCAATAACCCGCTCCCGTATCGAAAAACTATCCGAATTCCTTAAAGAAAGAGATGAACTCCTTCTGAAAGTTGAATCACGTGGAAAATTAAGACCAACGATTTAAAAAACATTGAAAGTATTAAAATTAAACAAAATCAATTACAACAAACAAATCAATTACAATGGCAAAAATCAAATTTGGATCAACTGAAGAAAATGTAGTAACCCGCGAAGAGTTTCCCTTGGCAAAAGCAGTGGAAACCCTCAAAAATGAAACCATAGCAATCGTAGGATACGGCGTTCAGGGTCCGGGTCAGTCGCTCAACTTACGCGATAACGGATTTAATGTTATTATCGGCCAGCGGAGCGGTTCCAAATCGTGGGACAAAGCGGTAAAAGACGGTTGGGTACCGGGTGAAACTCTTTTCGAAATTGAAGAAGCCTGCCAGCGCGGCACCATCATTCAATTCCTATTGTCCGATGCAGGCCAGATCGCATTGTGGCCAACCGTTAAGAAAAACCTCACAGCCGGTAAGGCGCTGTATTTTTCACATGGTTTTGGTATTACTTACAAAGAGCGCACCGGCATCATTCCTCCGGCTGATGTGGATGTGATCCTGGTTGCACCAAAAGGTTCAGGAACCAGCCTCAGGCGGATGTTTTTGCAGGGCCGTGGACTCAATTCTAGCTATGCAATTTTCCAGGATGCTACCGGTCGTGCTTTCGATC
>Ga0335397_10005617_pt1 | contig 16377 bp, 14 predicted proteins | sample MAT04_FD_205740 | JGI IMG/M metagenome (GOLD analysis project Ga0335397, IMG submission 205740) | Freshwater microbial communities from Lake Fryxell liftoff mats and glacier meltwater in Antarctica - MAT-04 (spades assembly) (version 2) ... | reverse complement strand
ACCCCACTTCCGTGAACTTCGACGCTTCAACTTTCGCAAACGGCGCGGCGGCAAGTTTGGCCAGACGACGCGCGATTTCTGTCTTGCCCACGCCCGTGGGTCCAATCAGAATGATGTTGTTGGGCGAAATTTCGTCGCGAATATTTTCCGGCGCGCGTTGACGACGCCAGCGATTTCGCAGCGCAATGGCAACGGCTTTTTTTGCATCGGCTTGCCCTACGATGTAGCGATCCAGCTCCGCCACAATTTGGCGCGGTGTGAGATCGGCGAGTCGGGCAATGGCTTGTTCAGTACGCGGGGACGGCATGCAGGCTGATGGGACGCGAGGAGCGAACCGTCAGCGTGGTGGGTCAGCCATCGCTGATCAGCGACAACCGGCCATCGCGTTAACGGATTCAATAAGATTGCGGGCGGTGGCTCGCACGGTCGGTTCGGAGTCGCTCGACATCTCGCGCAGAATCGTCATGGATGCCGAACGACGCGCGACAGTGAGGGCTTCGATCGCCGCAATACGATAGCTGGCGGGTTTGTCAGCCGCGCCACTCTGTGAACATAGCCGAATGAGTTTCTGCACAGCATCGGCTGAAGCCACTCTACCTAGCGCGTAGAGAATTTCCACCTCGACTTCGAGGGATTTCTCGACAGCCAGCGCCCGCAGCAGCGGCGATGCGCTGACGGCACTACCTTTATCCACCCCAAAGGCACCCACGGCACGGCGACGCACTTCCGACGACGAGTCGTGGATGGCCGACTGCACCAGGGTTAGCGCTGACGACGTTCCCATTTGCGCTAGAGCCGAGGTCACCGCAATGCGCACCCGCTCATCGTGATGGTCCAGCAGCCGCCCCAACGACTTTTCTGCCTCCAGCGCCTTCATTTCACCCAACAGCAGGGCCGCATTTCGAATGACGAACCATTGCGGAGAGTGCAGCGCGTCGATCAGCACGGGCACACCTTTGCGCAGTTCGACGATGGCATCGAAGTACACTCGGCGCTTGGTGAGACTGCCTGCGGTTGGCAACAGGGCGATCAGCGCCTCCGCTCCGGGATCACCGGCGCGCCTGAGCATGCCACGCAACACGCCGCTTTCCTTGCCGGCTTCGGGCAACAGGCTGGCAGCCAATTGAATGGCGGCCGGAGTTGCGGCCTTGTCGAACGCTCCGGTCCACGCACTCTTCCGCACCACGTCGGGCGCGCTCGTTTCTGCCTCGAACAACAGGCAAAGTGCCGTAAGTGCTCCCGGGGCATCACTTTCCGCCGTCGCTATGGCCACTTTCACCACCACTTCTTCGGCCTTGGCGGAAATCTCGGCGGGAGGCAGTTCGTTGAATTCGGTCGCCTGCGCCGCCTGCGCACTGGGGTCGTTGGCACGCTGCATCGGAACGATCCGGATCGACCAGAGAGCCAGGTCCCGAGCTTCGTCGAAGACATTGGTGTCGTTTTCAGAGGACGGCGCCGGTTTCGAGAGCAGCACCGCCAAATGCAACAGCTCCTTGGGAACCGCCCCTTCCAGCACTGTCACGCGCCCGATGCCGTGCCGACGCATGGCGTCGATAACCGGACGAAGCTCAGAGCGGTTTGAATCCGTCGGGGATCCGTCCATCAGGAACGAGCCGTCATCCGCGAGATCCACTTCCAACGCCTGTGAGCGGGCGTGGCTACGCACACGCACGAGGTCCGCTTTCAGCGATGCCTCTGGTGCGCCTCTTCTCAGTGCCTCAAGCAGCTGCCCGAGTGACCTGGCATACGCTACTGCCTCGCCCATCCATCGCCTCCGAAGTGTTCGCTATCGTTCTCACCACATGACGAAGAATGCCACCTCCGCGGCACACATCTGTCACGCTCGCCCAGCGCGGTCGCACCGGGCGGTTAGGTTTGCTCGATGATTTCCTCCCTCCTGCTTGGCTTGTCCCTCCAGTTGCAAGACGCACTCCCCCTGCCTTCACGCGCGCGATGGCCGGACCGAGGCGTTTGCTGCCGCCGAATCCGATGTGCTGGTCACTATTGATGGTCGTCTTGACTAAGAGATCTGGCAACACCTCGACACCTTTTCGGAACGCCGACGCGCATGCGTGTTCATCGTCAACCCACTTGGCATTCAGGCCGACGGCACGAAAACAGATGGCGGTGGATTCATTCCGGGCTCCAACATCTCGCCCGGACAGAATGGTCGCAGCGTTGACTTCATCTGGCAATCAAGGGGCCACATCGAAACCTGGGGATATGAACTGGAAGTGCGCATTCCGTTTAACAGTTTGCGATACACTGCGCGCGCTGAGCATCGATGGGGATTGCAGTTCAACCGTCGCGTCCAGCATTCCGGGTACGATGAAACGCGGACGCCGGTGAAAAAGGCCAGCGCTTCGTTCATCGCGCAAGAAGGTTGGATTGGAGGGATGCGCGACATTCAGCACGGACCGAATCTCATGATCAATCCCGAAGTCACGAGTACCGTTTCGGGACGTGCCAACCAGTCGGCGAATGCGATCAGTGATTCGTGGCAGTACACGGCGAAGCAGCGCGTTGGTGGCAACGTGCGGTTGGGATTGGGCAGCAACTTCGTAGTGAACGGCACTATCGGACCCGACTTCTCACAGGCCGAGGCCGACGCCGCACAGGTCGCGGCTGACACCTGCTTTGCACTGTTCTACGCCGAGCGTCGCCCGTTTTTGTGGAAGGCGCTGAGCAATTCAACGTTCCAAATACGCTGGTCTACACACGACGCATCGTGAATCCTGACGGTGCGCTCAAGCTGACGGGCAAGATTGGAGGCAGCAATGTCGCGCTGTTATCCGCGTTGGATGCACCAACGTCCGCCGCACCCACTGATCGCCCCTTGGTACACATTCTGCGGCTGCCGCGCGACTACGCCAGACAAAGCACGGTCGGCCTGCTCTACAGTGAACGCGTACGATCCGGACCTAGCAATCGTTCCGTAGGAGTTGATACGCGCTACGTCTTTGGCAAACCGTATTACGCACAGTTGCAGGTTGCGGGAAGCCACACAAGCGTTGCGGGCACAACGCGCAGCGGATCATTGTGGGAAGGAGTGGTCGATCGCACCGGTCGCAAGTCTGGATTTCACTACGGCCTGATTGGTATTGCTCCGGACTTCCAGGCGGACAACGGATTTGTAGCACGCACGGGATATGTGCAGCCGAGTTTGAACAATCGATTCACTCTGTTCGGAAAACAGGGCGGACTGTTTGAGCGGTACAACGTGTTTCAGTTTACGAGTGCGTTGTGGATATACGAGGCGTTCAAGGACGGAGTCAGTCCCCTTGAAAGCCGCGCGAGTCTGAACAACTCGTTCACATTTCCTCGTGGTTGGTCGTTGTCGATCACGCCCGCCTTTGGCAGATTCGACTTCGACCCCACCGCGTACGCACATTTGCCAACGCGCACACGAAGCGCGGCGCTCACGCCTTTCATACCGGCCGAACAGGCGTCCAGTTTCACCACCGCGGCGTCACTCAGTACGCCGCAATTTCGACGATTCTCAGCGAGTGCGGGAATGACACTCGGTACCGACCTGTCTTTTCTGGAAACGTCATAGGCGCGACGCGAAGCCTACATCGCGACGCTGGACGTTCGCCCCACCGAACGCATTCGACTGAACGCAACATACGTGAGCACCAAGCTGACCCGTCGTGCCTCAGGTGACGTCGCGCAGTCCAGTCGGATCCCGCGAGTCAAGATGGAGTATCAGATAACACGTCTGCTGTTCGGGCGCCTGGTAGCGCAGTATGAAGCAACGCTGCAGTCGGCACTGCGAGATCCACGAAAGGGGCAAGTATTGTGGCAGGCATCGGCTCCCACAAACAGAGTGAATGCGATCGCCTCCAACAACCTGGCCGCAGACTGGTTGGTGTCGTATCGGCCCCGCCCGGGCTTCGCTTTGTTTGGCGCTTATGGTAACACCCTGGCGAACCCGATCCGCTCGCGTTTGATCGACTCCGTCGCGTCGGTGACGGATTCTTCACGAAGTCCAGTTATGTATTTGGCCAGTTGCCGGGATAACTTTCCGTTCAGGCGTTTGACCGACTGCCACCCATGAGCGGCTGTACAGCGTCACATCCTCTTCGCCCCACTTTGATGCGTGTCGATCTCCCTGCAGCGCGTGCGCTTGTGATAGCCTGTTTCGTTTTCCTCGCGGCGTCTCCACTGACCGCGCAAACCACGTCAGGCGCATTTATCACCATACTTGGTCGGGACACAGTTGCGGTGGAACAGTTTGTCCGTACCGGAAATGTGTTGACCGGCGATTACGTAACACGCCAAGGTAGCCTCGTGGTGAATCACTACGTGCTGCGGTTTGACGTGAACAACGCACCAAGCCGTCTGGATCTGACGCAGCAGCGAGCAGACGGAAGCCCAATCCCGAACGGTCCGAAAGCCGTTACGTTGACCATCGGAGACAAGGAATCCGTCATCATTATTGAAAAGGATCCGGTGGTCACGCGCAAGTTTGCGGTCAGCAAACCATTCCCGCTGCTCGGTACCTCGCTTGGGATGTTCGAAGTTGCATTTCGTTTTATTCGCACCGTGGACGCCGATAGCATTTCGTTCGCGGGACTGCCGCTGAACGCACCCGAGCTGCCCAGCCCAATTCAGGTCAAGTTCCTCGGAGCCGACTCCGCGCGCATGTGGACCAGCAGTGGTCCGCTGTACTTGACCGTAAACAAAGCTGGCGAGATTCAGAGTTTGAGTGGCCGCGACACCGACACAAAAATCGAAGTGCGCCGCGCGCCTTCTATCGATTTGAAGAAGTTGATTGCAGGTTTTGCGGCGTCGCCGCGCGCTATGCACTACTAGTGGGAATCAATGACAGTCGACTGCACCCTACGCGACTTATTTCATTTTGATAAGTGCAAAACGGGGTAAAACTACTCATTGCGAAAAAACGGCACCCCGCGCCTTTGGTTTGGGGTGCCGTATGTGTTTCGCAACGGGTCGACCGAACAGGATCGCGCCAACGCCTACTTGAAGATGCCGAAGTTGCCCAGGAAGTACCACAACAGTACAAACACCAGCACGGTCGTAAAGCAGCCACCGCCAAGTTTCTTGGCTCCCCAACCTGCTGCCACGCCTCTCAGAAGTTTGCTCATAGAAGTCCTCAGTTTGCGAAGGAGAGTTTTGCGGTCCAGCTCCAACCACTACGGGGAGCAGCGCCGCAGAAGATTCAGGACAGCTGCACGCGAGGCAGTTTGTTGCTGATGGTGGTGAGATCACCCAGCCTGTTGCGCAGGTGTTGGATTCCCAACCGAATTCGCGTCTTCACCGTACCTAACGGTTCGCCGAGGCGCTCCGCGATTTCGAGATGCGTCAGGCCGGAAAAGAACGACAGTTCAATTGCGATGCGCTGTGGGGCCGACAATGAGTGCAGCGCCGAGCCCACGGCCACCGCGCGTTCCTCCTCTTCGAGGCGATCGGCGGCGAAGCGAGTTTGCGCGCCAAGCGCGAGTGGCTCGTCCCCCATCTGCTGGGTAGCGGCGGCAAGCGCCGTGCTGCGGCGTGCACGAGCGCGCACAAAGTCGAGCGCACGGGTGCGTGTAATCATTGAAAGCCACGACAACACCGAGCTGCGATCTGCCTGATAATACGCGGCGCTTTTCCACGCCTGCGTGAACGCCTCGAGTACAACCTCCTCGGCATCAGCCCGTTCACCAACAATCCGTAGCGCCAGCGCAAACAGCACCGAGCTGAATTCATCAAAGAGAGCGGCCGCCGCGCGTTCGTCGCCGCGGGCCATGCCAGTCACCAGTGTGTTGTAGTTGTGCGCGGATGTATGCATGGATTCTGTCCGGAAAATAAAAATGGCGCGATGGAATCATGACTTCGATTCCAGCGCGCCTTCCGCTGACCAGCCAATTGCTGGTTCGCTAAGGTGGTCCGTTTCCGGACCTATGTTGTGTGCCGAGTGACTGCGTTCCTGTTAACGAGTGTATAACTAGAAGTGTCAACCAACGCTGTCAATCCCCTGCCTTGTAAACCGTCACAATTGCTATGACTCTTTGTGTGACAGAAGTCGCTATCCGGCTCTGTGTTCAGGCTTCGAGTGCCAGCAGCGCATACGTCGCGAGCCAGTGTTCGCCCATGTAGTCGCCGGCAACGTGCATCAAACTCGCACGCAGGTGCGCGTCGGCCGCGACTTGCATTAGTAAGCTGCGCGCATCGTCGGACGCGAACTGTGACGACAACGCGCGCCAGCACCACGCTCGGCTCAAGTTCAACCCGTCGAGGTGCGCAATCTTGCCATCGGTCCGATCGCTCACCATTGCCGGCGTAAAGAGCGTGACAGGCTCCTGCGACTTGAGGTTGGGCAAGAACGCTGCGAACCAATCACGGAACTCGGCCTGAGTCAACACACGTCGCATACATTCGGCTTCGACCAGCGTTGCTGAAAGAAAGTCGTCGCCACTGGGCTCCCAGGCCGGCGCATTTCTGTCGTTGCGATACCAAATCCGGGCCGATTCACGAAGGGAGTCGGCCAGATTCGCGTCGCCGAACGTGGCTGCATACTCAAGCGCGAGAATCACGGCGAACGCCGAGTTGAAGTGCGTCCCGGTGCGAATGGCGTACGTGGCCCGGGGCAGAAAATCGATGAACCGCTTTGCAAATACTTCCGCGAGTGGTTTGAGTGTCGTGGCCCACCGCTGACCTTCTTCGCTTTTATTTAACTGCAGCTCGGCGCAGAGCTTGAGCAGCCACGCCCAGCCATACGGTCGTTCAAATCCTGCGCGCGACGGATGCGCTGCATAGTCCGTTTCAACAGCGACGTGGGCGGCAGTCAGATGTTCGTCGAACAGTGCGCGAATCTGAGTACCCTCTTGCAGGTTCGGAAACTGACGATAGAGCCGCGCCAGCAGCCAGTAGCCGTGCACGCACGAGTGCCAATCGAAACTGCCGTAGAAGATGGGATGCAGGGCTCTTGGGCCGCGGGCGTCCTCGCCGCTCAACAACACGTGATCAAGCTTGTTCGGATACTCACGCGTGAGGTGTGACAGCGCCAGCGAAACGAAATTGGCCGCATACTCCGCGTTCAGGTGCAGCGCGATGTCCTGACTCATGCGCGCTTGAACGCAAAGAGGTACATGATGGTAATGTTGGCGAGCAATAATATCAGGCCGGTTGGTAGCTGCACCTTGATCACGGCGTATTTGTCTTTCAGTTCGAGCAACGCGGCGGGAACGATATTGAAATTGGCCGCCATCGGCGTCATCAGCGTGCCGCAAAAGCCTGACAACATACCGACGGCCGATACCACGACTACGTCGCCGCCAAACTGATTCACGACCAGCGGCAGCCCAATACCCGCCGTCATGACAGGAAATGCGGCAAATGCATTTCCCATGATGATGGTGAAGAGCGCCATGCCAACTGCATAGGCAGCAACGGCGGCCAATGGAGTACCCAGCGGCAGATAATCTGACGCGAGTCGCGCAATAACCTGGCCCACGCCGGCCGCGGCAAACACCGCACCCAGCGCGGCGAGTGATTGCGGGAGTACCGCGGCCCAGCCAACCGAGTCCATTAACCGACGCGATTCTAAGAGCGGCGAGAGCACAGGTGGACGCAGCATGAGCACACCGACGGTCAACGCGATCAACGTTGAAATGCCCAGGGCAATTACCGTGATCTGTTTCGGTTCGATCAGCGGCGTGCCGTTGAACATGACGCCCTTGAGATACGTGCTCCCGATCAATGTGCAGATTGGTACCAGCAGAACAGGTATGTAGAGTTTGTTGCCCCAACGTTTGGCGCTCGCGACGCGCTCGTCGCGCGAGGTTGTTGGCGTTACGCCCTGCCCCAACTTGCCGATACTGGCGACGAGTACCATCACAATCACCAGCGACCCGTTGACCACGTCTGGCAAATAGGACCCGACGAGAAACGTGACGGCGTAGATGCCCCAGAACGCCGCGTTCACGTAGCGGCGCGGGTTTTTTGCATCACGCACGTTGATGATGGCCACGCCGGCCAGCATCAGCCCCATCAGCACATATATGAACTCGAGCTTGATCATGCGTTAGTCGATGGCGTTGCGTTGGCGGCGTTTGCCCGCCCTGCAGTCCGCGCCAGTTTTTGGTCGAGCAACATTAAACGCACACCGTGGACCACAAATGCACAGACCGCCGTTGGAATGGCCCAGCGTGCGAGTTGCGCCGGCTCGACGACAATTCCGTTCTGTTCGAGAAAACCCTTGATCAGCAGAATAGAACCGATTGCGATGAAGATGTCTTCACCAAAAAAGACGCCAATGTTGTCCACCGCCGCGGCGTTCGCGCGAATCGTGGCGCGCGTGTCATCATCGATTGTGCCGAATGAATGTTCTGCGGCGCCCTCGGCCATTGGCGCTACCAGTGGCCGCACCATTTGCGCATGGCCGCCCAACGAAACCAGTCCCATTGCGGCGGTGGCTTGTCGAATCGCGAGATACGCCAGTAATACGCGTCCGGCGGTTGCCGCCTGAATGCGCCCGATCGTCTCGTGCGCGCGCTCCTTGAGCCCCGCACGCTCCAACATTCCGATGACCGGTAACACGAGCCACACAATCGCAACGTACCGGCTCTCGATAAACGCTTTCCCAAACAATCCCACTACCTCAACGGGCCCTCGACCGCTCACGAGTCCAGTGGAAATGCCCGCGGCGGTGACGACCAGCAGCGGATTGAGCCGCAGGGCAAATCCGGCGACGACGATGAGAATGCCGATCAGTGAGAGCATGCCACCACTTAATAGAGGTTGGAAAGCGAACACCAATGTGTGGGTGAGGCCGGAGTTGAGTCAAATAGACGAGGCGGCACGAGCAGCAAAAGAAGCTCCTGCCACCAAAGCGCACAGCGTCCAGCTTGGTAGCTGATAGCTTCCAGCATAAAGCGCACCAGCTTCCAGCGAAAGCGTACCGCGTGTCTTGGAGCTGTGCTCGCCACCGATTACCAATTGGCATGCCCGATTTTTCCTTTCGCACATCACATCACAGCGGCGCCGCACGACTCGGCTGGTTTCACACATCACACGGAGTTGTCGAGACGCCAACCTTTATGCCCGTGGGCACACACGGCGCAGTGCGCACGCTCACGATGGAAGAAGTGGCGACCGCGGGCGCGGGAATGGTGTTGTCGAATGCCTACCATCTGTACCTGCGTCCCGGCGACATGATGATACGAGCGCTTGGAGGGCTACACGCCTTCACGCGCTGGAGCGGCCCAATGCTGACCGACTCGGGCGGGTTTCAGGTGTTTTCGCTGGCGAAAATTCGCACGGTCTCAGAAGAAGGTGTTGAGTTTCGCAGTCACATCGATGGCTCGCTGCATCAATACACGCCAGAAAGCGTGATGCGTGTTGAACGCAATTTGGGCGCTGATGTCATCATGCAGTTGGATGAACTCATCGCTGCGGGCGCAGACATTGCAACGTCACGCGGCGCCATGGAACGCAGCCTGCGTTGGCTGGATCGGTGTCGCACAGAATTTGACCGACTCACGCGTGAAGGACGCGGTCCCGCTCCACACATCGACATCCCCGAGGGCGCGCCACCGCTTGATACGGCGTTTCCGGACACCGACTTACCCGCGCCACCACAGTCCCTGTTCCCGATCGTGCAGGGCGGAACACATCCGGAATTACGTCGTGCCTCCGCGCGTGGAATCCTGAGTGCGGGCGATTGGCACGGCATCGCCATTGGCGGCCTGTCGGTCGGCGAATCGAAGCCCGCGATGTACGCGACCATCGAAGTGTGCGAACCCGAATTGCCGCGCGACAAACCGCGTTACCTCATGGGCGTTGGATTTCCCGACGATCTCATCGAAGGGGTGAAGCGCGGCATCGATATGTACGACTGCATTGCACCCACCCGACTTGGTCACGACGGAACGGCATTTACGTTCGACGGCAAGTTGCAGATTCTCAAGAGTTCATTACGCATGGATCGCCGCCCGCTGGTTGAAGGCTGCAACTGCGTGAGCTGCACGAAATATGACCGGGCGTACTTGCGTCAGCTGTTTGCGTGCGGCGAAGCGTTGGGACATCGCTTGCTGGGCCTCCACAACGTGACCTTCCTGTGCAACCTCATGCGCGATGCACGCTCGGCACTCCGCGCCGGGAACTTCGAGGCGTGGAGTGCCGAGTGGTTGTTACGGTACCGCGGTGGCAGCGGGGCTGCCGATGGTGCGATTACGGAGTAATGACTACGGCGTGAAGCCGCTCTTGGGTTTCGGGTTCTTCACGTACACATCAAACCAGGCCAACCAACGCGCCCACATATCAAGATCGCTGGCGTACGTCGCGACGCTGTGATCTTCGTACGGGTACAGGTACAGCGCGGCCGGTTTTCCCAGTCCCTGCAGCGCCATCATCATACGCGTTGAACTGATGGGCGCCGTGCCTTGATTCTGATCTTCGGTGGCGTGGTACATCAGCAACGCACCGGCGATTTTGTCCGCACGCAGGAACGGCGACATGTCCATGTACGTGTCCTGCGCTTCGAAGAAGTTGCGTCGTTCGCTCTGGAAACCGAACGGCGTAAGCGTGCGATTGTACATGCCGTCGCCCGCAATGCCGGCCTTGAAGTACGGCACCAAGGTCATGGCGTTCACGGTGCTGAATGCGCCATAGCTGTGTCCACCAATGCCCATCTTGTCGCGATCGACGTAACCGGCATCAACGACGGCATCCAGCACGGCATCGAGATTTTCCTTGAGGTCGCGCGTGTAGTTGTCGTTCATCCGGCCAGAATCGCCGAAAATCGGAATGTCTGGTTCGATATACGCGTAGCCTTGCGACACCCACATTTTCGTGGCGGACGCGGGCCGCAGTGCTGGCACTTCCGGGAACTTGTTGATGTTCACCGAATACTTCGAACGTTCGTACGCAGTTTCGGTAGCGTATTCGCGCGGATAGAACCAGATGATGCCAGGCAATTTCGTGCCGGCTCTCCAGTCTTTGGGCAACGTGACATCAACCCAGATCTTGTACCCGTCGCGCGGACGTGTAACCTGAATACGCTTGAATTGGGCACCGGAAACTTCCGGTCCGACGTCAACGTTGTTGGTGATCTTCTTCGTCGTGCCGGCCGCGACATCCTTGATATACGCGTCAGCAATCACGGTCGGTGATTCGTGCGTGTAGATGAACCTGGAGTAGTCGTCATCGAGCGGCGTGACAAACTCTTCGTACGCATCGCCCGGCGCGTCAAAGAGGCGCGTGCGCTGACCCGTTTCGAAATTGAGCTTCTCCGCCCATGCGCGCGGACCAACTGATGCCCACTTGGCACCAGGTGCGCGTGTGCCCGAAACAACGACTGACTTTCCGTCGGCACTGACAACCACGCGTGATTCACCATTGGCGCCAGGTTTCGTCGCAATGGCACCACCCGTGATGGCGGTATCGGATGCACCCGCACCGGCGCCGAAACCGCCAGCTCCACCGCCGCGACCACCAAACCCACCGCCACCAGTACCCGCCAGCGTTACGCCGCGGCCAAGGTTATAGCGCTTCGATCCATCAGCGTTGTGAAATGCGATGACAGAACCGCTGTCGTTAACGAACGTCGTCCGGCCATCAACGCTGTACGTGAGGCCGCTGAATTGCGGCCCACCTTCGTACAACACTTTCGTGTCGGTCGTACCAAATGGAGGCAACCAATTCATGTAGCGCACGCTTGTCGCAACACGCTGCGCTGGCGCACCTGCAGCGGCGCCACCCGCGCGTCCACCAGGGGTTCCGGCAGCACCACCACGTCCATCACGTCCACCACGTCCACCGCGACCACCTGCACCACTTGTATTCCCTGCATTCCCTGCATTCCCGGCATTCCCGGCATTCCCGGCATTCCCGGCATTCCCGGCATTCCCGGCATTCCCGGCATTCCCGGCATTCCCGGCATTCCCGGCATTCCCTGCACCACCGGCACCCCCGGCACCACCTGCACCACCGTCTGCAGGAGTTGCACCGGCATTACCACCAGCCGCTGGTGCACCGGCGAACATGGATTGCAAATACACGAGTCCCGGTCCGACCGGATTCCACTGCAGGTTGCGCTTCGCCGTATCCGAACCCGCAGCGGCGCCGCCACGACCGACAGGCGCAGCGGTTGGATCATCGGGGTTGTCGCCGCCACGTCCGCCATCGCGAAGCGGAGCCGTCGACAACGTTGCAAGCACTTTGCCCGTGTTATCCCACAGTTCCTGAATGCTGCCGAACGACGAAGTTGGAACGATGTACGAGAACGGCTCCGTCATTTGCGTCACGCGGAAATACATGCCGTCCGATGATCCATCGACCGCGCGAATCATTTTTGGCGAACCAATTTTCTTGAGCGTTCTGGCCTTCACGTCGATCAGGGCAAGCTGACCCGTCGTGTAATACTTGAGTTGCGCCTTCTGAAATGGATTCTCCAGCAGACTGGCATGCACGGGCTGCGGAATGGCGCGCGAGTTCGTGAGACGAACCTGCGGTCCATCATCCACACCGTTGATCCCGTTCACTGGCGGTGCGCCGCGCGTGTCGGGAACAACCACCACCACGAGGCTCTTTCCGTCGCCGGTCCAATCGAGATTCAGGGTAAGCGTCGCGAGTAGTGGCGTCTTCGCAACCTGCACAGACTTTCCGGTTGCCGCATCGGCGACGTACGCGTATGACGCCTCATCGAAGTTCGCGATGTAGGCAATTTGCGTTCCGGTGGGCGACCACGTTTGCGCAGAAATTGACGCGCCTTTTGGCGTTTCGATTTTGCGCGTGTTGCCGGTGCGTGGATCGATCAACACGAGTTCCTTGCGCGTGCTCGTGGTAAGCGAACGCGCACGATTGGCTTTCGTGTCGACCTGCAATCCGCCGAGATAGATGTGGGGCTTGCCGTACGCCATGATATCGCCACGATCTTCGCCCACGCCGCGCAGGAACCAGCTGCGATCCGCGTTCGGTGACGAGAACGTGATGTCCACGCGCGGCGACATGATCATACGTTCGACGTTGGCCGGCGGCTTGACGAATTTTTCGGTCTTGAGAATTTCCTGCGGGTTCCACGCGGCGTTGCTGGCCGCGTTCTGTGCGGCCGCCGGCGACGCGAGTAGCCAGACGGCCAGCGTTGCGGGGGCGATCAACCGCGTGGAACGGCGGAGTGAAACGGGGACAGCGGTCATGCGGGCTCCAGAGGGCTCAAGGAACTGATCGGGACTGGGGGCGTTCGAGCGCGCCGATAGAATACGGCTTGAGGCGGATTCACGCTGTCTCGGAGTTCGGCGCGGGTGGTGGGGGGCGGCCGCGACTGCTGGGACGCGGAGTGCGCCGAGAAAGGTTGAGATAGGCTGAGATAGGCTGAGAAACGCGGCTATTTTGGCACTTGGCTCGATACGATGGGGTGCTGCGCCGCAGACTGCCACGGAATAGCGGGCCACCATCGAGTGCGCGGCACGCCCAGTGTGGGTTCCGCACCCTCACCGGGTTTGGGCGTTAACAGAGTGACACGCGCGCGTTCGGCCGCAACCACGCTGCGCTCCGCCGGTTCGGTCCAGGAATGCATCGCCAGGGTAAACAGCCCCCAATGTACCGGGATCATTGCTTTGCCCTGTACTCGCGTGTTGGCGTTCACCGCCTGTTCCGGCCCAATGTGCCAGTCGGGCCAGGCGCGATGGTATTGACCGGTTTCGATCATTGTAACATCAAACGGTCCAAGGCGCGTGCCGATGTCGTTCATTGCCGGAAAGAGTCCGGTGTCGCCCGAGTAGTACACGCGACGCCTTGCACTTGCGATTGCAAAACCACCCCACAGTGTTGCGTCGTTGTCAAACAATCCCGTGCGACCCGACGCATGTCGCGCCGGCGTGAGCGTAATCGTCAACGATTTGACTTTCGTGTTTTCCCACCAATCCAGTTCAACAATGCGATGGAGTGGCACGCCCCAGTATTCCAGATGCGCCGCAACGCCCAACGGCACGATAAACACCGCGCCTGTTTTCGCGGTGAAGGCCACAACGGTGGGATGGTCGAGGTGATCATAGTGATCGTGCGAGATCACCACGGCGTCAACGGGAGGAAGGCTGTCGATCGCGATAAGCGGCGCGAAATATCGCTTGGGTCCGATCCAACGCAGCGGCGATGGGCGCTCGCTCCACACTGGATCGGTCAACACGCGCACACTATCAATTTCGATGAGTGATGTGGAATGTCCCATCCACGTCACGCGCAATCCCGTGGCCGGCAACGTGTCAAAGTGGTGCGCCGTAATTTCCATGACGGGAACGGGTGTGTGCGGCGTTGCATCCGGACTGCCCCCGCGCAGCGCCAGGAAGCTGCCCATCAAGTCATTACGCAGCGGCTGTGGATTCACGAATCGTCCGTCGCGCCACTGCGGCGACTGCTCCATGCGCGCTTTTCGCGCACCCGTAGCGCGGTGGCCAATCCCACGCCAGCCAGTCGCCACGACCCCTATCACTACGACCACGAAGACGATTGCCATCCGTCCCGCAAACCACCCGATCCAACGGCCCACTGAACGACGCCGCACCATGTCTGTCTCTCGTAAGTGAAAACGTGCGGCTATTCCCCGCCCCGCCAGTCGCAGGTAGAATGAAGTTACGTGCGAACCACGTTGGATTCACCGTGCGCGGGATGCAAGCGGTTTGCGTCCTCCCAATCTGAATACGAGCCCCGAGCCGATGCCTTCGTTCACCCAGCGCGTGTTACTCACCGTCCGGAAACACATGGCCGCGGCCGGACTCCTGTCAATCGCGAAAATCGGCATTGCCATTGCTGCCGCCTCGCCGCTCTCCGCACAAATATCCGCGGGCGAATACGCCGCCCGTCGCGATTCGCTCGCGGCGAAAATCGACAGCGGTGTGGTGGTGGCGTTTGGCGGTCGCACCTTGGTGCATGACTTCGGCACATTCTTTCAGTTGCCCGCGTTTCACTATTTAACGAATCTCGATGAGCCTGACGCGGCGTTCGTGATGGTGGTGCGGAACAAGAAAGCGCAAAACACCCTGTTTCTCACACCACTCGACGGTCGTACCGCGTTCTATTACGGCAAACGTGTTGATTCGACCACCAGTCAAAAATTGTACGGCCTGCGCGGGCGTTCGTTTGCCGCGCTCAATGAGGTGCTGGATTCCCTCGCGGAGACGGGCCTGCCGTTCTACGACGTTCCGGACGTTGAGAGCATGGATTTCTCGCGCATGGATTCGCTGACGCGCGGGCAGGAAGCGATGAAATCGATGCGAACGCGCTACGCCTCGTTGACAATCAAGAATGCGATGCCGCTCATCCTGCAACTGCGCGCGCGCAAAAGCATGGCGGAGATGGACCTCATCCGGAAGGCGGCCGAGATTAGCGCCGAGGGGCATCGGTCGGCCATGCTCACAGCGAATCCGTTGCACGAATACGAACTGCGCGCGGCGTTGGAATTTGAATTCACGCGTCGTGGTGCCGAGCGACCGGCGTACGGATCCATTGTGGGTGCGGGCATTAACGGCACGCAGTTGCACTACATGAAAGACTCCGACCCCGTGCAGCCTGGTGATCTCGTGGTGATGGATGCGGCCGCAGAATATCGCGGATACGCCGCCGATATCACGCGCACCATTCCGGTGAGTGGCACCTTTACGAACGAGCAGAAACAGATTTACCAGTTGGTGCGTGACGCACAAGCAACCGCCGAGCGCAATTCCAAGCCGGGTATGAGTATCAAGGCCGCGACAGATTCGTCGGTGGTGGTGCGCGCGAAAGGACTGGCGTTGCTGGGCTTGATTGAGAGCGAAGACGCCACGTTTGATCCGCCTTGGACGGTGAATTGCGCGCAGCAAGTGGCCGCGTGCAAACAATCAAACCTGTGGATGATTCATGGCATTTCGCACGGCATCGGTCTGGCCGTGCACGATCCCATTCAACAGAGTGCCGCAACGGGATCTTTTCAGACGGGTGATGCGTTCACCATCGAGCCGGGCATTTACGTGAGCACCCGTGCGCTTGATGTGTTACCGGACACACCAAAGAACCGCGTGTTTATCGCGAAGGTGCGCGCGACGGTGTTGAAGTATCAGAACACCGGCGTGCGTATTGAAGATGACTACATTATCACCGCGAACGGATTAGAACGAATTTCGATGGTGCCGCGGGAGATTGACGAGATTGAAGCGCTGATGAAGCGGCGGGCGACTATTCGGCCGTAGCGGATTGGGCGGGAACTGCCGCAGAAACTGCAACAACCACTGCGAAAACCTCTGCAACAACCACTGCAACGATCACTGCAACAACAATTGCAACAACAATTGCAACAACAATTGCAACAACCACTGCAACAACCACTGCAACAACCACTGCAACAACCACTGCAACAACCACTGCAACAACCACTGCAACAACCACTGCAACAACCACTGC
>Ga0335397_10005614_pt1 | contig 16380 bp, 17 predicted proteins | sample MAT04_FD_205740 | JGI IMG/M metagenome (GOLD analysis project Ga0335397, IMG submission 205740) | Freshwater microbial communities from Lake Fryxell liftoff mats and glacier meltwater in Antarctica - MAT-04 (spades assembly) (version 2) ... | reverse complement strand
TACCAGGTGACGTCCCACGCGCCATCGAGCGCGATAAGCGTCTCGTACGCCGAGTGCCGGTGACGAGGCGCTCCGGTGCCCGGCTCGTGGTAGGCGTACGTGACGCAGTAGCCGGCCCGCTGGTTGACCACCGGCCGGTCCTCGGGTGCGACGCCGTGCCGAGCGGCCTCCTCGAGGTGGCCGATGACATGGGTGACCTGTCCCCGACCGTCGGGAAGCCGCATGTCTCGAAAGAGCGCTCCGTCGCTTCGTGGCAGGTCGTCCATGTGGGTGATCAGCTGGGTGGAGGGTGCGTTCTCCGGTTGTGGTGCCACGGAAGCTCCTTCGGGTTGGAGGCGAGATGGGATGGCCGGCTACGTTCGGGGGCCCAGCTCTCGCTGGAGCTCCTCCAACGTTGCGTGGAAGCGGTCGGCCAGTTGTTTGAGCTGGTCGTCGCTGATGACCAACGGGGGGTGAGATTTGGAGCGCTCCGCTGGCCAGCGCCCGGGTGAGGATCCCGTGACGGCGCGCCACGCTCGCAGCGAGCACCGCCAGCTCTACCGCCGTCAAGGTACCTGTCGAACGGAGCTGGACCGCTGCCAGCGCGCCGGCGCCGCAGCGGATCTGCGCGACCAGTGGATGATCGGCCAGCGGGACCAAGCAGTCGGCCAGGACAGTTTCGACCTCACGACCTCGCTGGAACAGCGCCTCACGCTCGAGTAGATCCAGGTTGGCCATCGCTGCGGCCGCCGCACCTGCGTGACCGGAGTACGTGTAGCCGTGTCGGAAGGTCACCTGTCCAGGCCTCTGCACGAACGGCTCGATAATCCGCTCAGAGGCGATGACACCACCCAAGGGCACGTAGCCCGAGGTGACGCCCTTGGCGAAGAGCAGCAGATCGGGCCGCAGCCCGTAGCGGTTCGAGCCGAACCATTCACCCAGCCACCCAAAGGCGCAGATGACCTCGTCGAGGACGAAGACTACCCCCGTCCGCCGACAGATGTCCTCGACACCGGCGAGGTAGCCGTACGGCGGAGCGAACACCCCGCCGGCACCGATCGTGGGCTCGCAGTAGAACGCTGCGACTCGGTCGGGACCGACTGCGTCGATGATCCGCTCCAGTGCACCGACGTCGTCCCACGGGACTTCGACGGTCTCGGCGTCGACCACGTCGGCACGGTTGGCCGGGACGCCGGCGAGCGCCGTTCCGCCGAGGTGCATGCCGTGGTAGGCGTGGGTCCGCGGGATGAGGACACGACGCCTCGGCTCGCCCAGCAGGTCCCAGTAGGACCGCACCATCTTGATGGACGTGTCGACTGCGTCCGAGCCACCGCTGGTAAGGAAGACGGCGCCGCCTGGCATCGGCGATTGCGCCACGAGCCGCTCTGTGAGGGCGCTCACTGGAGGAGACGTGAGATCACCGACGGTGGAGCAGGACGCCAGCTCGTGGAGTCGGCGCTGGACCGCCCGCCCGATCTCCGGGCGCCCGTGACCGGCGTTCGCGAACCACAGCCCAGCCGTCGCATCGAGGTACTCACCGCCGTCGGCATCCCAGATGACCGATCCGCGCACGCGTACGAGGGTGAGCTCGCCGTCGGCGCGCACGGCCGCCATGTCCGCGAAGGGGTACCACAGCCGGCTCACGTGGCCACCGTCCACTCGGTCAACGCCCCGATCCTGCTGCCGCCGCTCACGCGAGCCTGCTCCAGCGTCGAGGAAGGAGCGACACCGTCCGCCAGCGCCCGAGCGAGCTCGACCACCCACGGCAGCGCTGCGTTCTCCAGTGCACGATTCCCGATCTGGGCACCATCCCCGGCATGTCCGGCACGCAGGAGTGGTATGACGCCGTCGGTGACGAATGTGGGGACGTCCAGCGACGTCGGCTTCGAAGTTCGATGCGTCCTCTTTGCTCGATGGCGACATCGCCGATGACGCTCCCACATCGCATAGAGGCGAGGTCGTGTCGGTCGAGGACCACCGGGGCGGCGGCCCTGCGGCCATGACGGCACCGGCCACGACGTCCGCCGTGCGGACTTGAGTCGCAGCATAGTCCTGATCCACCGCTGAGATGGGGGGCGCAGGAACGCCACTTCGGCTGAGCGGTACGGGTCCAGGTCGACCACGCCGACGCGAGCGCCGACCGCCGAAAGGGTGCGGGGTGGCATGGGACCCGACCTGCCCTGCGCCGAAGACGATCGCTCGCACCGGTTCCAGTCCGTCGATGGTGGAAGCGAGCAACCCCCGAGACTCGAAGTTGCGCAGGGCCTCGACGCCCACCTGCCCGGCGAGCACCCCGGCGATGGCGCTCATCGGCTCGAGGATCGGGTACCGGCCGTCCTCCTCTACCAGCTCGAAGGCTTAGGCAGTCAGGCGACGCTCTACGAGCAGCTGCTCCAGCTCGGCGTTGGCGGCGAGGTGGAGGAACCCGAACAGCGCCGTGTCGGGCGCGAGCACGTCGTACTCCTCGAGGATCGGCTCCTTGACCTTGACCACGACGGCACAGCACCAGACGTCGCTGGCTCCGGCGACGTGCGCGCCAGCCGATCGGTAGTCGGCGTCGCTGAAGCCGGATCCGGCCCCGCACCCACCTTCCACGACCACACGGTGCCCCTGGCTCACCACGTCGGACACGCCCGAGGGCGTCAACGCGACGCGCCGTCCTCCGACCTTCAGCTCAGTTGGGATCCCGACCATGACCATGTGCGGCCTCCTGAACGCTGGGACCCCGGCGTGCTGCGCGGGGGCGGCCGTGTCGACGGGGGTCCGCAGGTTTCTTGTGCGTCGGGATAGTGCAGATGCACACTCCTTGGGTGCCCAGCGTCGAAGCCAGGAGGGTGTTGCTCAAGGTCCAGACGCGGCCGTAACCTTATCGAAGCCGCAACGGACAGGATCGCAACCGTCGCCGGTTACGCCGACGTCGATCCCGACCTCGTGCTGGGCTCCGCCCACATCACGCTGGGCGCTGCACTCACGCGCGCAATGGGCGGGTCCATCTACGACCGGGTCGACGACCTGCGAGAGCTCTGCGCACGACGATCTGACCTCGGTGTTCACTCGAGTCCCTCTTGCGAGCCATGGCCGCCGACGCCGAGGCGATCTGGTCGGAGCTGCTCGACGTAGCGCGACGTGACGGGAACCCGCTGGACACCATCGTCACCGGCGGACCGACCGTGTGGCGGGCGCTCGACGCGGTTGCGACCCACGTCGCCGAGGGGTACCGCGACAGAGAGATCCAGGAGATCCGCATCGACCACGAGCGTCGGCGGGCCGTCGTCAGGGAGCTGCTCGCCGGCGGAACCGTCAGCGCCAGAGTGCTCCTGGAGTTGTTCGGGCGCACCGGCGACACCGCTCTGGTCCTCGTCGGGAAGGCCTGTCGGCGGCCGAGGTGCTCCGCCGAGGCCTGCGCAGCGGGACAGCCCGGTGTGGCAGCCCACCGACGAATGGCTCATCGCCCCGCCATCTGGAACTCCGACCTTGAGGCCGCCATGGACCGAGCACTCCGGCCGAGCGGCCACCTCGTGGTCGCCTCGGCCCCCGTCGCCTTCGGCCCTTCCCTGCCCCGGGCCCTCGACGTAGTCCTCGTCGCATCGCCCGCTGCGAAGTGGAAGCCAGGCGCATGCGGACTGGTTCGCCCGTGGGGTGACGTGGCTTCGACGCTGGTCGGGGCCGACGTCGAGGCGGTGCGAGCCGCGCTCGGCCCGCCGCTCGAGCGGCTCGAGGCGTTGAGTCCCGCCCGTCGTCGTACGCTGCCCGACACCGTCGACGCCGTGGAGAGGGCCGACGGCAACGTCGTGGACGCCGGTGGTCTCCTGGGCTGCCACCGGAACACCGTCGCGCTGCGCCTCCAGCAGTTCGAGGCGGTCACGAGCTTCCACCCGTCCACGCCTAGCGGGGCGGTGTGGACGGCGCTCGCCGTGTCGCTGCTGCGCTCTCAGTGACCCACGCCCGGGCGCAGGGATGTGCCGATGCACATGGTCGAGCGGCGGCCGGAGCCATCACCATCGTTGGGCCCGTCATCACCCTGCCGGAGAGCGCCGCGGACCTCACCCCTGCCTGGATCGCCGGTTCGCCGGCCTGGACAGGTGAACGTCAGCCCGTGGTCGACCCCTACTCGGGCGTCGAGGTCGCACCCGTGCCGCTGCTCCCTATTGAGGAGATCGACCGGGCCGTCGACGTGGCGTCCGGTGCCGCCCCGGCGCCCCGCCTTCCGGCGTCGGAACGCGCTTCGGTGCTCGACCGACTGACCTCACTCATCGCCGAGCACCACGAGCTGCTCGCTCAGGTGATCTGCCGCGAGGCGGCCGAGCCGATCAGCGTCGCACGGCTCGAGGTCGATCGGACCGTCTCCACCATTGCCTTCAGCGCCGCCGTGGCCCGGAGCATTACCGGGAGGACTATCCCCACCGACGCAGCCGAGAACGGAGCCGGGTCGATCGCATGGACGCTCTGACGGCCGGTCGGTGTCGTGGTGGCGATCTCACCGGTCAGCTTCCCGCTCAACCTGGTGGCGCACAAGGTCGGACCCGCGATCGCAGTCGGAGCGCCCGTCGTCCTGAAGCCGTTGCTGCTCGCTCCGACTGTCGCGCTCGAACTCGCTCGCTTGGCCGTACCAGCCGGTTTGCCGCCCGCCCACCTGATCGTCGTCACGTGCGCCGACGACGTCGCGGCGCGCCTGGCCACGCATTCCTCGGTGTCGCTCATCTCCTGACGAGGCGGTCGCCGAGCTCGTGACGGGCGCGCCGGCCGATGAGGCGACCGACGTGTCCGCCGCATCGACGGTCGGGCTGCCACTCGTGTGCTCGGATCGGCCGCGAACGCGACTGCCGCTGGCGCACGCCTCGTTCGGGGAGGTGCCACGGAACATGCCCCGGTGGTCGACCCCATCGTCCTCGACGAGGTCGGACCGGGGATGGAAGCCTGGGACGAAGAGGTGTTCGGGCCGCTCGTCGGGGTGCGGCCCTACGACGATCCCGACGAGGCGATCGGCCTGGCGAACTCCACCCGCTTCGGCCTGCAAGAAGGCGTTTCCACCATGGACCTGAACGTTGCTCGAAGCGCGATCGACGACCTGCGGGTCGGCGGCGTTGTCATGAACGACGTTCCGACGTGGCGGGCCGACAACATGCCGTACGGCGGCGTCGGCGACTCCGGCAACACGACGGAGGGCCCCTTCGAGGCCGCCATGTCGATGACCGACGAGACGCTCTTTCTGTTGCGGTGAGGGCCGCTCCCTCAGCGCAGCCAGTTTCTTTGCTAAAACGTTTCATCACACGGCCCAGGAGGAACCATGTCGAGAGGTGTCGCTTCGGAGAGCAGCCCGCTCCGGGAGGTGCTGATGTGCTCCCCTCGGCACTTCGAGTTCCTGCCGGTCAACGCGACCACTCGTCGGGAGCTCGCTCGCGGCGGTGCCGCTGACGTCGCCGCGGCTGTCGACCAACACGAGCAACTCGTCGCCACGATCGAATCGACCGGTGCGTCGGTGCATCGGCTCCAGCCCGACGAGGGACTCCCCTACATGGTGTACACCCGCGACTCGTCGCTGATGACTCCCTGGGGTCCGGTCATCACCCAAATGCGGAAGCCGCAGCGATGGGGGGAGTACGCCCACCTCCTCCGCTTCTACGAACGCCGTGGCGAGTCGATCTGGAACTTCGTGACCAAAGGGTCCGTCGAAGGAGGGGACGTCTCCATCGCGAAACCAGGCCTCCTGTTGGTCGGATGCAGCGGGGAGCGGACCAACGCGGCCGGCGCCGGTCAGCTCTGCGGGTGGTTTCGCTCAGAGGGGTGGGACGCGCATGTCATCGAGTTCGACGACCACTTCTGCCACCTGGACCTGATCTTCACGATGGTCAACGAGCACCTTGCGCTGTGTTGTGTCGAAGCCGTGCCTCCAGCGCTCCACCAGATCGCCGCCGACCACGAGATCGAGTTGATCCCGGTCACCTACGGGGAGGCCATCGCCCTCGGATGCAATATCCTGGCCGTCGACGGCCAGCGGGTGGTGTCCTCTGAAGAGAACGCCGGCGTGAACCGCAAGCTCGACGCCGCCGGCGTCGAAGTGCTGACTACCCCGCTCGGGGCGCTCATCCCGGGTGGGGGCAGCGCCCATTGCATGACCATGCCGTTGTCCCGTGGTTGAGGTTTCTCAGCGAAGCTCCCTGCGCGTCGATGGTCGGCGCCTGTGGTCCCGGTTGATGGCAATGGCTGAGGTCGGTGCGACGCCCGGCGGGGGCAACAACCGACCGGCGCTCAGCGATCTCGACGCCCAGGGTCGTGAGCTGTTGATCAGCTGGGCGCGACAGGCGGGATGCACGCCGCGGGTCGACGCCATCGGCAACCTGTTCCTGAGGCGGCCCGGCACCGCCGACCGTTCGCCGATCCTGATTGGAAGCCACCTCGACACCCAGCCGACCGGGGGGCGCTTCGACGGCGTCTACGGAGTGCTCGGAGGCCTTGAGATACTGACCACCTTCGCCGAGGGCCGGATCGAGCACGAACGGCCCATCGACCTCGCCGTCTGGACCAACGAAGAGGGAGCGCGGTTCGAGCGCTCGATGATGGGCTCGGCGGTGTGGAGCACTGCACTCGACCTCGACGCCGCCCGAGCGCTGGTCGATCAGGACGGGACGTCGGTCGGCGAGGAGTTGGACCGCTTGGGGTGGTCGAGCGGCCCGATGGACACCGAGCGCCCGGCCGCCGCGTTCGAGCTCCACATCGAGCAGGGTCCGATCCTCGAACGACAGGGGCAGGACATCGGGGTCGTCACCGGCGTCCTGGGGATCCGTCAACTGGCGGTGCAGCTGACCGGGGAGGCAGCCCACGCCGGCCCCACCCCGATGGTAGGGCGGCGCGATCCCGTGCGAGGCCTCGTGCAGATCGCCGCAGCGATCTTCGAGACCTGCGAGCAGATGGGCGAGCACGCGCGTGCCACCCTGACCTCGCTCTCCAGCTCTCCTCTGTCACGGAACACGGTGCAGGAGACATCGGGCTTCGTCGCCGACATCCGCCACGAGGACCCTCTCCGCCTCGATGACTTCGAAGGTCTCGTGCGGAGAGCCATCGACCGTGCGTCGGCAGAGTTGCGCCTCGACAGCGCCATCACAGTCGTCAACGAGTCCCGTGCGGTCACCTTCGACGAACGCCTCGTGTCCATCGTCCGCGAGGCGGCCGAGTGTCTCGGGTTGCGCCACCAGGACATGGTCTCCGGCGCTGGGCACGACTCCTGCTACGTGTCGAGGGTGACGCCGACGGCGATGATCTTCGTCCCGTGTGCCGGCGGCATCTCCCACAACGAGGCAGAATCGATGTCCGAAGAAGCCGCCCGGAACGGCGCCGACGTCCTGCTCCAGGCGGCACTCCAGGCGGCGACGAGCTGAGCCGCCGACCCGCTACGATCCTCCGGGCCCCATTCCGGCAGCGGCGCAGGGGGACGAAGGGCGGTCACGTGGCGAAGGCAGTCGGGATCGAGGACGTCGCGAGGGCGGCCGGGGTGTCCAACGCCACCGTGTCACACGCCCTGACGGGCCGGGGCCGCGTGAGCGACTCGACGCGCCTGAGGGTCAAGGAGACGGCAACCCGACTCGGGTACGTCCCCAACCAACACGCAAGCGGGCTGTCCAGCGGTCGGAGCCGGATGCTGGCGCTGCAGGTGGCCAACTACGACTCAGAGCAGATGATGCCCAGCTCCCTCTACTTCTCGGAGCTGGTCAACGGGGCTGCAGCAGCTGCCCGCTCCCACGGCTATTCACTGCTCCTCGCGCCGACCTATGCCTCCCTCGGGGACTGCCGCTCGTTCTCCTTCGACGGTGTGATCGTCGTCGATGCCACCGGAAAGGAGGCGCTGTTGACGGCCGGCCTGGAACGCGGATGCCCGGCGGTCACTGTCGGGCGCCAGCGCCGAGGGACAGCGGACCAGGTGGTGGCGATCGACGTCGACCACGCCCGACTGATCTCCGGCATGCTCGATCACCTCCACGATGGGGGCTATTGCCATCCGGCGATCCTCGCGGACCGATCACGGATCCCCTACGTCCGAGAGTCTGTCAACGCGTACCGGCGTTGGGCGCGGCGGCGACACATCGACCCCGTCGTCATCCAAGCCAGCCCCTTGACCCTCCGCTCCGCCGCAGACGCGACCGAGCGTGTGCTGGCCTCCACCGAGGTCGACGCCGTGCATGCCCTCACCGACGACAGCGCGCTCGGCGTGGTCATGGCGGCGCGCCGGATGGGTCGACGCATCCCCCAGGAGCTCGGTCTCACCGCGTCGATGGACAGCCCTGCCTTCGAGGCCGTCGAGCCGACCGTCACCGCAGCCCAGCTCGACGCACCGGGGCACGGAGCAGCTGCGGTCGACCAGTTGGTCGCACTAATCGAGGGGCGGCGAACACCGGGTGAGTTCATCGAGACCTCGTTCGTCGTGAACTATCGAGGATCCAGCCGGGGTCGGGTTCCTCCAGCACTCGCCTCGCAGGTGTGAACGTCGTGTTTCGTCTCTAGCGGTTGCTCGCGAGCTGTGCTTAGATCGTCTTGCCAAAACGTTTTGGCATCCCTGTTGGCAACCGAGTCGACACCCGGGCGAACGAAGGCAGCGACAGTGACGACAGGAGTGTGGTCCGGCGCAGGGGCGTTGGTGGACCTCTCGATCCCCATTCGGACCGCCATGCCGGTCTTCCCCGGTGATCCCCAAGTTCGGCTCGCGCCCGCCACCACCATCACCCAGGACGGCTACAACGTAATGTCGGTCCAGATGGGTTCCCAGACAGGAACCCACGTCGATGCGCCGTACCACTTCGAACCAGATGGGGCACGGCTGGAAGAGGTCCCACTCGACCAGTTCTGGGGAACCGCGCTGGTCCACGACGTGCGGCACGTCGCCGCTGGTGAGCCGATCCTCGACCATCACCTCGCCGACGACACCTCCACCGCAGAGCCGGTCACGGTTGCGTTGCTCTGGACGTCGTGGACCGATCGCCACTGGGGCACTCCCGAGGCCCTCCGGCACCCTTACCTCGATCCTGCCGCCGCGCAGCTGCTGCTCCATCGCGGCGTGACCATGGTGGGGATCGATGCCCTCAGCGTCGATCCGAGCGGGCACGGGTACTGCACCGAGGCTCACCACGTGCTTCTCGGAGCCGGAGCGGTTATCGTCGAGAATCTCGTCAACCTCGGCGCGCTCGGTGTCGGTACGGCGACGTTCTGGGCGCTCCCGCTCCCGCTCGTTGACGCCGACGGCGCTCCGGTGCGGGCGGTCGCACTTCCCCATGAGCGCCCCGGGTCGGCTGATGCGGCGGCCGATACGGGCGGGCCACCATGAAGCGGGCGGCACTGGCCGCGAACGCCGAGCAGCCCGACGGGCCGTATTACTCCCAGGCCTTGGTGGTCGATCGTCTCGTCTTCATCTCCGGGCAACTAGGCGTTGACCCGACCAGCGGAGAGCTGGTCGACGGAGGCGTCGTCGCCGAGGCCCGACAGGTCGTCTCCAACCTGACCTCGGTCCTTGCAGCGTGTGGGTGCAGCTGGTCTGACGTGGTGCAGCATACCGCTTTCGTCGTGGACTTCGACCGTTGGAACGAGATCGAGCCGGTGCTCGCCGCCGCAGTCGGCGACCCGCCGCCGACCTGTACAGCGGTCGGCGTGACGGCCCTTGCCAAGGGCGGCCGATTCGAGTCCGAGCTGATCGCAATCCTTCCCGAACACCCCAAGGAGCAGCCATGACCGTCGACCCCACTCCGAGTGTCCGCCGGCTCGATCGCCGGCATTTCCTCCGTTACAGCGGACTGATCGGGGGCGGGCTGGTCCTGGGCGGTCCCTGGTTAGCCGGATGCGGCGGCGGAGATGGATCCGGATCGGCGTCGACCGCCGCCGTCGACACGCCTGACCAGGCTGCGGTCTCGACTGCGACCGGCGAGCTGAAGCTGCTCGGGTGGCAGTACTACGAGACCCCGGCTCTCAATACCGACCAGGTCTCAGCCGCTTTCACCTACCTGACGACGTCCACCGAGCTGTTCACCAAGACCCAACAAGAACGCAGCTTCGACCTCGTGGTGTCGAACTCCGCCGCCTTGCCGCGCTTCTTGGAGTTGGACCGCTTGGTCACCTTGGACCCGAGCGCCATCGCCGGCTTCGACGCTCTCATCCCCCAGCTGCGCGACAGTCCCGCACTCCGCGACAGCGAAGGAAACCTGAAAGGCGTGCCCCTGGCGTGGTCGTTCGGCTACACGATGTGGGACCCCGCGAAGGCGAGCGGCCCCACGGGTTTCGATGACCTACTCGATTCGTCCTTGACCGGCCAGATCGGCATCATGGACGACTACCAGGGGATCTTCCCGTTCCTGGCTCGCGTCAACGGCTTCGAGAGCCCGGACCGCATCACGCCGGATCAGCTCGTCGAGATGGAGTCCCAACTTGAGCAGCTGAAGCCACAGATCAAGACGATCCATCCCTTCGGCGAAGAGGTGAACCTGTTCGCCAGGGGCGAGATCGCCATGGAACTCACCGCCTACGGTCCGAGCGTGTTCCTCGCCAAGGACGCCGGCGCCAACGTCGAGTGGAAGTTCTTCGGCTCGGCGACGTTCCTGGATGCACTTTCGGTCCTTCCGGGCGCACCGCTGCCTGCGAGCTACAGCTACTTGGAGAACTCGATCTCCGAGCCAGCGCAGAAGGCGATCGCCGAGACGTCGCTGTCGTACCCGGTGCTGGCAAGCGCCAACGTAGCTGTTCCCGATATCCTCCGCTACGACGACATCACCGAGGTGCTCTCGCAGGCACCGATCCGCGAGGGGTTCCCGCTCGAGGATTCACCCGAGGCGGTCGGCGAACAGACCCTCATCGAGGCGTGGGACCGCTTCAAGGCCAGCCTCTGATGGTGTCGGTGGCTGCGCCACGCACAGCTGGGGTCATGCGACGCCGGCTCGTCGCGCCGGCCGGCCTGCTGGGCGGCATCCCGCTCCTGGGGCTCGTCACCACGGTGCTCCTCGTTCCGATCGCCGTCTTCCTGTCGTACTCGTTCCGCTCGAGTGAGCTGTTCGGGGTCGGTGACACCTACACGCTCGACAGCTACCGGGAGGTCGTGACGTCACCGGAGTTCCGAGAGCTGATGCTCCGGTCGGCGGTCGTCGCAGTGATCGTTGCAGGGATCGTCGTGCTGTGCGCATTCGTCCTGGCGTACGCGATCACGTTCCGGTTCGGTCGGTGGGGCAATGCGCTGCTCGGCGTGGTGCTGGTCTCGAGCCTCGCTGCGTACATCGTCCGCATCTACGCCTGGAGCTCCATCCTCGGCAGCAACGGGCTGGTGAACGCGACGCTGCAAGCGGTCGGCATCACCGACCAGCCCGTGGTCGCGCTCTCCTACGGTTACCCCGCCATCGTCATCACGATGGTGTACCTCTACCTGCCGGTCGCTGCGCTCATCATCACTGCCAACATGAGCGGCATCGACCGCGGCCAGCTGGAGGCGTCGGCAGACCTTGGTGGCGGACGTTGGCGCACCGTGGCCTCCGTCGTGGCGCCGCAGACAACGCGAGCAGTCGCAAGCGCCTTCGCCCTGACGGCCATCATCGCTTCGGCAGACTTCGTGACGCCGGCCCTGGTCGGCGGGCCGAAGGGACAGATGGTGGGCACGACCATCCAGAGCGCAGTGCTGAGTCGCGGCGACTACCCCCTCGGCGCAGCGCTCGGGGTCGCCACCATCGTCTGCACGCTCGCGACTCTCGGGCTGGTGCTGGCAGCGGCCCGGATCTCCGCCTCGGTCGCCCATCGAGCGGCGATGGCGTTCCGGCCCGCTCAGCGGCACCGCCGGAGGCGCATACGCACCAGCCTCTCTGCCCCTGTCGCCGGCGCTCTGATCGCCTTCCTCGTGGCACCGCTCGTCGTCGTCGTGGTCTTCTCCCTGAACACGAACCGCAGCGTCGGCTTGCCGATGCGAGGCCTCACGCTGAGCTGGTACCCAGCGGTGCTCGACGAGGCCGGGCTGATCGACTCGATGGCGAACAGCCTGAAGCTGGCCGTGCTGACGATGTTGGCTGCGCTCGCGATCGGGGTTCCGGCCGCCTTTTCCCTGGTGCGCGCGCAGGGCTGGTTCAGGCGGGTCCTTTGGGTCGCCGTCCTGGCTCCCTTGGTCGTGCCTGGGGTGCTCATCGGTGCGGCTCTGCTGACCGCAGCGAACGACACCGGCATCCGGCTCGGGCTCGGAGTCACGCTCGCTGCGCAAGCCCTCTACGCAGTCCCATTCGTCGCCCTGATCGTCCGAGCACGGATCCTCTCGATCGATGATCGACTGACCGAGAGCGGTCGGGACCTCGGCTCGACGGCGCGACGTGCGCTCCGCACCGTTGTGTTCCCGCTACTGCTCCCGAGCCTGGCCGGCGGCGCGCTCCTCGCCGCTTCCGTCGCGCTCGATGAGATCCTCATCTCCACGTTCACCCTGGGCGGCGACTCCACGTTGCCGGTCTGGATCCTCAGCCGGGCCCGACGCGCCCTCACCCCGGGCATCAACGCGATCGCCGTGATGGTGCTGGCCGTCTCGCTGGTGAGCCTTGTCGTGGCCACCCGCATCGCGAGCCGAGTCATTTCACAACGGAACTCCCAAGCAGGAACCTTATGAGCCTGCTGGGCCCGTCACTGGCACCGCTCGCCGAGCAGACCGCCGGACCGACACCCTTCCTGGAGCTGCGCGGCGTGACCAAGCTCTATGCGCAACAGACCGTCTTGGCTCCAATCGACCTCGACATCCGACAAGGCGAGTTCTTCACCCTGTTGGGACCTTCCGGCTGTGGCAAGACCACGCTGCTCCGGATCATCGCCGGCCTCGAGACGTCGACAGCGGGCACCATCCGGTTGGGGCCCCTCGATCTCCTCGCCACCCCCCCGGAGCGGCGTCCGGTCAACCTGGTCTTCCAGAACTACGCGCTGTTCCCGCACATGACCGTGGCGGAGAACGTCGCCTACGGACTCCACGCCGAGCGCCGGCCCCTCGAGGAGATCCGCCGACGAGTTGCCGACGCACTTGACCTCGTGGGGTTGACCGACAAGGCGGAAAGCGACGTGACCCAGCTCTCGGGCGGTCAGCAGCAACGGGTCGCCCTGACGCGGGCATTGGTCAAACGGCCCCAGCTGCTGCTCCTGGACGAACCTCTTGCCGCGCTCGACTTACAACTCCGCAAGCGTCTCCAACACGAGCTGCGGACGCTCCAGGCGGAGCTCGGGACCACGTTCATCTTCGTGACCCACGATCAGGAGGAGGCGTTCGCCCTCTCCCACCGCATCGCCCTGATGGAAGAAGGACGGATCCAGCAGCTGGGGACGCCTCAGGAGATCTACGACCAGCCCGCCAACCGATTCGTCGCGGAGTTCGTCGGTGAGTCCAACCTCCTCGCCTGTGAGGTCCAGCAGCGTTGCGGTGACCGGTGCACCGTTCAGCTGCGTGGTGGCCAGATCGTCACCGCTCGCTGTGCTGACCAGGTACCGGCCGTCTCGACCTCTGCCCTCTTGGCACTCCGGCCCGAGCACCTGCGACTCACGACCGACGACTCAGCCCTGCTGCGAGCCACCGCAGGACTGGCCACCTTCCGAGGGGCCGACGCAGTCTTGGAGGTGGATGTTCCTGAAGCAGGCGTGCTGACAGTCTGCGTCGCTGCGGACGAGGTCCCGCCGATCGGCACCCCCGTCGGTGTCCACATCCTCCCTGAACGAGGCTGGCTCCTCGGCTCAGACTGATCTCTTCGCTCGCTGGCGCGTTCGTCGGCCATCGGGCCGGGGCCCGCGCCCCGGCGGTAGTGTCCCTTTCGCAGGAGGACACAGAGAACGACTCGCCTTGCGGAGCCGGCTTGTGGCAGGGGTCAGACCGAAGTTGGTGCCTGTGGGAGCCGAGAACGGGTCTGCTGTCGATCAGGTTGTCTGGAAGTACCCCGGTCTGACGGACGGGGTGGGTGTGGGGACACGGGTTCGTCGCGTGACTCCCGGTGAGTACGTCCTCATCCTGACGAGCGCGAACTCCCTGGTCACGGCCTTGCGACCGTGGGTAAGGAGAACGCGGCAACGCTTCAGCGCCGCCGCTCCTTACCAACGATGCGCAGGTGGGGGAGTGGTGGCTGGCGCAGTCACGCGTGTCTAACGAACCGGTGCAACTCCAGTCAGGCCAGCCGAGTATCCAGAACCACGCTGCGTTCATCTGGTCCGTCGATGACCTTCTGCGTGGGGACTACAAGCAGTCCGAGTACCGGCGGGTGATCCTGCCCCTGGTGGTGCTGCGCCGTCTGGATGCCGTGTTGGAGCCGACCAAGGCCAAGGTGCTGGACACCTACCGAGGTGAGCCCCTTGTAGAAGTCCACGGTCAGGGGGGACACGCCGCCTGGACCACTCGACGGGGTCCCCTCACCGGCGTGTCGGCTTCGCCACTGAGTCCACGCTGGCGCCACCACCGCGACTCATAGACGATGACTTGCTTGACGACCCGACCTGCCACGGGAGCGTCGACGCCGAGGGGAGAGGTCGCTCCTAGCGATGGGTCGATTTCGACTGATTGCAGCGTCGCGGCCGGGACAGCAACCACGAGACTCCGCCACCGCCTCCGCGACGTGTGGTGCAACGGCCCAGTTCGGACCGACGCTCTACCCCACACTGCCGAACAACGCCTGGTTGTGCCCGTAGGCCGCAACAGCGGCGAACGACCGAGTTCAGTCGGTGGGAACGTCACGTCGCCTGAAGTTCAAGAGTCCGATGTCCGCGAACGACGCGGCGATAGCGAGTAGCGCTCAGGGCTGCAGCCTTGACTGCGGTCGCCGCTCTTGCCGATGTTCTCAACCGGCGTCGACATCTCCGACGCCGGCGACATCGGTGTGATCGCCGCCCAGATCACGACGTTCTGCGTCCAGCACTTGCGCTTCTTCATCCTGGAACAACGCCGCAGGCCCGTCTATCTCAGTCCGCTCGGCTCCGGCGCGGCTGTCGTCGGGTTCGGCCATCGCGATCGTCTCGTTGAACGAAACCGCCTCCGTGGGACGGGTTCTGGTCGGTGTCGCAGTCGCCGTCGGCATCACTTTTCTGATAATCAGACAACCCAAGCCCGACACCGAGGAAGCATCATGACGACCCCACACCATCCATTCGCGTTCCGGCCCGTGAACGACCAGGCACACGCAGCCCGAGACGGCAATGCAGGCCCGCGCCTCATCGCACCAGGCTCGACGACACAGGAAGACTTCGGACTCTTCGAGATCGAGATCTCGCCTGGCGAGTCGACTCCGAGCGCCCACTATCACACCTCCTTCTCGGAATCGTTCTACGTCCTCGATGGCCGCGTACGTCTCCGCCTCGGAGATGACATCGAGACCGCCGGGCCGGGCGACTTCGCCTACGTTCCCCGTCACGGCCTCCACGGCTTCGCCAATGCGACCGACCAGCCGGCCAGAATCCTCATCCTGTTCACGCCGGGTGTTGCGCGAGAGGACTATTTCGCTGAGCTGATCGATCTGCACTCACGTCCGGACCCGCCGACCCGCGCCGAGGTCGATGCCGTCGCACGACGCCACGACCAGATCAACGTCCACCTCGACGACCAATGACACCAACCACTTCCAGAAAGCCGGACATCAACATCATGAGCAACGCAGCACCAACGTCGAAGGCGATCGAGCGGCTCGATCCCGACACGCTCTTCGACCCCACCGAGCTCGGATTCTGTTCCACCGTCGTCGCGCCCGCCGGCGCACGAACCGTGTACATCGCCGGGAAACTGGCCGACGACCAGGAGGCCGACTTCGAATTGCAGGTCGCGCAGAGCTTCGAGAACCTCCGGGTTGCGCTCGAAGCGGGCGGAGCCAGCCTCGCCACCGTCGTCAAGATCACCTGCCTCATCGTCGACGCCGACTCCGAACGCATCGGAGTCGTGTCCCAGGCACGCCGCGACCATTTCGGAACCAACCGGCCGACCAGCACCATCATCCCCGTCCCACGACTCGCAGGTGAGAACGCACTCTTCGAGATCGACGCCATCGCCGTAGCGGACTGAGATCGCAGGCGGAGTGAACGAGCCGAGCGCGCTCACGTCGGGTCCTACTGCGTCGTTCCTCGATCCTCCCGTGAAACGCCAATTTGAGGGTCCAGAACGGTGACGGAATCTGGTCGCTGTGGGACCCCTTCGTTGGGACTGCTGCACGTTCCGGTGACAGCTGGCCTCGAGCGACGTCGAAGCCGGTTCTCGGCCGGACGTGAGAGCACGGTTTGCGACCGGGCGCACCAGGACGGCACTCGGCGGACGTGCACCGTGAGCGAAGAACTCGCGGGAGCCCCTCATCGCCGACCCTCCCCACCCACGATGTGCTTGGCTGCCAGCGGGTCACCCGTGTCCACCAACTCGGGGCAACTCCATTGGGAGCCGGCCCGTCCGCAAATCAGGTTCTTGAA